>Ga0209952_1001945_pt1 | contig 16315 bp, 17 predicted proteins | sample ThiBiot_750_biof_2_FD_183951 | JGI IMG/M metagenome (GOLD analysis project Ga0209952, IMG submission 183951) | Wastewater bioreactor microbial communities from Cape Town, South Africa - Thiocy_cont_750_biof (SPAdes) | ecosystem: Engineered > Bioreactor > Thiocyanate-remediating >...
GGAATGGAGGGCACCCGCCCGGTGCTGGTGGAACTTCAAGCGCTGGTGGCTCCCACCTCGCTCGGGACCCCGCGCCGTGCCGTGGTCGGCTGGGATTCCAGCCGCCTCTCGATGGTGCTGGCAGTGCTGGAGGCGCATTGCGGAGTGAGGCTGTCGGGCTACGACGTCTATTTCAACGTCGCCGGCGGCCTCCGTATTCAGGAACCGGCCGCCGATCTCGCCGCCGCCGCCGCACTGGTCTCGTCGCTTGCCAACGCACCTTTGCCGACGGACGCGGTCTATTTCGGCGAGGTGTCGTTATCCGGTGCCGTACGTCCGGTGGCACAGGCCTCGATGCGCCTTAAGGAAGCCGCCAAGCTCGGCTTCGGCCGTGCCGTCCTGCCGGAATCGGCACGCGGCGACGGCGGCGGCGATGCCGGACTCTCGCTCAATACAATCGGCGGATTGAGCAGCCTTGTTGCCGATATCGCGGCGCGCGGAACGCCCCGCGCAGCAGCGAAAAACGGCGACGCCGACGAAAATGGCGGCAACCGCGCCACAGCTTCGGGGAAAAATGCCGGCCCGCCTCGATTCCGCCGTCAAGAGTCCTAAACCGGGCGTGACCTCTGCTGCCGTCCTCGCTATACCACCCGCGCAGCCGGGAACTCTGGCTTTGCACGACGCGGCGTAGCGTCATCACGTAGACTGTCACGCACCGCGCCGATTCGCGGTTTGTGGATTTGAAAGCGGACCTGACCAGCCGATGCCGATAACGATCCTCGATCTTGTGCTGCTCGCGGTAATGCTGATCTCGGGCCTGCTCGCCATGGTCCGCGGCTTCATGCGCGAGATCCTGTCGATCGCGGCTTGGGGCACCGCCGCGCTGGTCACGCTGTATTCCTATCAGAAGCTGCTGCCGACCGCGAAAACCTACATCGCCAGCGACACCCTCGCGAGCATTGCGGTGATCGCCGGCGTCTTCATCGCCACCTTGATAGTGGTGTCCATCATCACGGTTCGTATCTCCGATATGATCCTGGATTCCCGTATCGGCGCCCTCGACCGCACGCTGGGCTTTCTGTTCGGCCTCGCACGCGGCCTGTTGATCGTCGTGGTCGCGTTCCTGTTCTTTGCGTGGCTGGTCCCTGCCAAGCAGCGGCCGGACTGGGTATCCAGCGCCAAATCGCTAACCATGTTGCAATCGACCGGCGATTGGCTGATGTCCCTCTTGCCGGATGACCCTGAGAACACCATCTTGAAGAGATTCAAGAAGACCAAGCCCGAGGACGAGCAGACCGACGCAGAACCGGCCAACCCCGGTTCCAACGACGGATACTCGAAACCCGCGCGGGACAGCCTGAAACAATTGATCGACGGCAAACCGGCGACACGCTAGTTATCTTGAACGAGGGACATGCTCCCTCGAAAGTGAGGCGCGATGGACGAGATGCAGACCCCTCCGCAACCTGCCGCCGCCGCCCCTCCGTCCGATCTCCACCAGCATGACGATACGCTTCGCGAAAAGTGCGGCGTATTCGGCATCTTCAACCATCCCGATGCCGCGGCCATCACCGCGCTGGGGCTCCATGCCTTGCAGCATCGCGGACAGGAAGCCGCCGGCATCGTCTCCTTCGACGGTGAGCGCTTCCATTCCGAACGTCGGCTCGGTCTGGTCGGCGACACCTTCTCCCGCCGCGACGTGATCGACCGCCTCCCCGGCACCGCCGCCGTCGGCCACACCCGCTATTCGACCACCGGCGAAACCATCCTGCGCAACGTGCAGCCGCTGTTCGCCGAACTGAATGCCGGCGGCTTCGCCGTCGCCCACAACGGCAATCTCACCAACGGCCTGACGCTGCGCCGCGAACTGGTGCGCGGCGGCGCCATGATGCAATCCACCACCGATACTGAGGTGATCCTGCATCTGGTCGCGCGCTCGCAGCGTAACCGGTTCATCGATCGTTACATCGAAGCCTTGCGGACCATCGAAGGTGCCTACGCGCTGGTTTCGCTGACCAACAAGAAGCTGATCGGTGCGCGCGACCCGCTCGGCATCCGCCCGCTGGTGCTGGGCGAACTCGACGGCAGTCCCATCTTGGCATCGGAAACCTGTGCCCTCGATATCATCGGCGCGAAATACGTCCGCGATATCGAGCCCGGCGAAGTCATCGTGTTCGATGATCACGGCGTGCAGAGCCATAAGCCGTTCCCGCCGATGGCACCGCGTCCCTGCATCTTCGAGTACATCTATTTCGCCCGGCCGGATTCGGTCGTCGGTGGCCGTCCAGTTTACGAAGTGCGCAAGGCCATGGGCGCGCAGCTCGCCCGCGAAAGCCACGTCCCCGCCGACGTCGTGGTCCCGGTACCGGATTCCGGCGTCCCCGCCGCGCTCGGTTACAGCCGTGCCGCCGGTATCCCCTACGAACTCGGCATCATCCGCAATCACTATGTCGGCCGCACCTTCATTCAGCCGACGCAGAGCGTGCGCGAACTCGGCGTGCGTATGAAGCATTCCGCCAACCGCGCCGCCATCGAAGGCAAGCGCATCGTGCTGATCGACGACAGCCTGGTGCGCGGCACCACCTCGAAGAAGATCGTCAAGATGATGCGCGATGCAGGCGCTCGCGAAGTGCATTTCCGCATCGCCTCGCCGCCGATCACTCACCCGGACTACTACGGCATCGATACGCCGGATCGCGCCGGCCTTCTCGCGGCGACGCATACGCTGGAAGAAATGCGCGAGATCATCGGCGCGGACTCGCTGGCTTTCCTCTCGGTCGACGGCATCTATCGCGCCATGGGTGAGCCCGGTCGCGATCCGGCCCAGCCCAAGTTCACCGATCACTGCTTCACCGGCGAGTATCCGACACCGCTGACCGACCTGAATCAGACCGAGACGCAACCGCGGCAATTGTCGCTGTTGGCGGAAGCGAGCTGATCGGGCTGGCGGTCATCTAACTCTGCCGGCTACGATGTAACTTCCCGCATTTGACGCGCCAGCCATATGGTATGGCCACCGCACGTCGCATCGTTAGCGACGTGATCAATGACGTCAAAACCATGCGCTGCGAGTAACTGCCGGTAGTCCTCGGGATCGAGGCTCGCGTGGTAGAGCGCCTCTCCCTGATACGAGCCGATCGCCTCTCCGGCTCGCGGGCCACTCGTGAACATCAACGCGCCGCCATTCGCTATATGCATAGCAAAGACCGCAAACATCGCGCTTTGCTCGTCTTGCGTGAGATGGAAGAAGCTATCCCACGCCAGAATTCCATTGAAGCGACGGCCAAGATCGAGCCGGCGCATATCGGCAACGCTCCATGATTGCGCTGGAAAACGCTCCCGACACAGCGCGATCATTGTCTCCGACGAGTCGATGCCGGTGACATCGTGCCCCGCTTCGATGAAATAGCGTGCGATCGGTTCACCCGATCCGCATCCGACATCCAGAACGGAAGCCCCGCGCCGACAGCCACGCGAAAGCGATCGAGCCAGCCGCGCTCGAACAGGTTCTTGCCGCGCTCATGATCGAACGCGCGTGCGTGCCGTTCGTAGAGATCCACGATCTGCGACGACGCATCGTGTGCTGGCACGGCTTTGGTCAAAGTTGCCTGACCATGAAAATCGCGGCCTCGTCATAGCCTCGCAGCTTCCGCGCCAGCGTGACATTGACAACCTTTTGCGATGCGACGTTGCGGAAACCATGGCGCTCCCAAAAGCCCGCCGAATTGTTCACGGCCACCAACGAGGCGGACGTGAACACTTCCTTCTGCGCACGCGCCAACAGCAACGCGACAACCAGCGCGGCCGCACCGGTCCCGCGCAATTCCGGCAGCAGCGCAACGTCGTGGATGTAATAGGTTTCCGGTTGAGGCGGCAGTTCGCCAAGCCGGGCATTCAGCGCCGGCGGATCATAGGCACGCCAGGGATGGCTGACGGCGTAGCCGAGGATGTCGTCGCCTGAACTGAAAGCAAGACACCCCGCAGGGTAAAGCTGCAACCGCTCGGCGAACACGGCTGGATCTTCCGGAAATGCCGGGTGGACTCGGTCCGCCACCGCCAGAACGCCCGGCAGGTCGGCGACAGTCATCGGCCGCCATTGCCCTTTGGCTTCGAGAGATAATTCAGGCATAACGCGCCGAACTCCTTATCCCTCTGGTCCTAGCACAAAGCGCCCTTTCCATGACAAAGCCCCTCGCCTCCCGTCTCGCCCTCGTCACCGGCGCCTCGCGCGGTATCGGATACGCGACCGCATTGGGGCTGGCCAAAGCTGGCGCACATATCATCGCCGTTGCCCGCACCCAGGGCGGGCTCGAGGAGCTTGACGACGCGATCCGGGCCATCGGCGGCAGCGCGACGTTGGTGCCGCTCAACATGACGGATTCCGATGGCATCGCTCGGCTCGGCGCGGCGTTGCATGAACGTCACGGCAAGCTCGATATTCTGGTCGGCAACGCCGGCATTGCCGGGCCGTCGTCGCCGCTCGGCCACATCGAACTCAAGCCGTGGAGCGACGTGATCGCGGTGAACGTCACCGCGAACTTCCAGTTGATCCGCTGCATGGAGCCGCTGCTGCGACAATCCGATGCCGGGCGTGCGGTGTTCGTCACTTCGGGCATCGCCAACAAGGCCAATGCCTATCTCGGCCCTTACGCCGCTTCCAAGGCGGCGCTGGATGCGCTGGTGAGGGTCTGGGCCGCCGAGACCGCCATCACCCCGATCAAGGTGAACCTGTTCAGCCCCGGCCCGATCCGAACCCGGATGCGCGCGCAAGTGTTTCCCGGCGAAGACCCGATGACGTTGGACACCGCCGAACAGGTCGCGGAGTTCATCGTGCCGATGTGCGCGCCGGATTGGACCGAAAGCGGTAAGCTCTATCACTACCCCTCGCGCGCGCTGATGGCGTTTCGCGACCCGCTGGTCGCGGCTTCCGACTGAATCCAACGCGACCTGATCGGGATATCTTGCCGCCATCCCGCGCTGTCGTCAGAATGCGGCACTCCGTCATGCCGTTTGCCGGATCGGGAAAGGAATGCGCCCATGCGTCGCCTGCTTGCTGTCGTGACCGCCCTCGCTTTCACCGGCATCGCCGGTCCCTCGTTCGCCGCCGACGTGTCCGGCACCTGGCTGCGCGACACCGGCGCCTCCAAGATCAAATTCAGCAAATGCGGCGGAGCGATCTGCGGCCATATCGTTTGGCTGAAGCCAGGCGCGGACCCCAAGGCCAAGGTCGGCCAGCGTGTATTCTTCGACATGAAGCCCAGCGGCGAGAACACCTGGAACGGCAGCGCCTTTAACCCGGAAGACGGCAAGACCTACACCGGCAAAATGACGCTGAGCGGTAATACCCTCACCACCGCCGGCTGCGTCATGAGCGTGATCTGTAAATCGACGACGTGGTCCCGCGCCAACTGAACGTGGACTTGTAGACCTGTTGATCTCCGCCACGGCCAAGCCGGTCATGGCGACTTTTTGCCGCTTCCGACGACCGCGCCGTGCATTTCCAGAATGGACGCCGGTTCCCGGTTGTGGTGTGATGCAGCCGCTTACCGCTCGTCACCGACACGCAAGATGCCGGGCCGGCGCGGAAGCTAGTCAATCACCAGGATGCCGGGAAAGACCGCACAAGACGGCGTGCCCGGAGGAAACCAAGGAGAGACCATGCGGACAATCGTTACGCGTTGCGGAGCTGTGGCCATCATGCTGGCCGCTCTCAGCGCCACAACTTCAGCCATCGCCCAGGACAAGACCGTCAAGATCGGCGTGCTCAACGACATGTCGAGCCTTTACGCCGACATCGGCGGACCGAATTCAGTCGTGGCGGCGAAGATGGCGGTGGAAGATTCCGGTCTGCTCGCGAAGGGCTGGAAAATCGATGTCCTCGCCGGCGATCATCAGAACAAGCCCGACGTCGGCGTCAACGTCGCACGGCAATGGATCGACGTCGACAAGGTCGACATGATCACCGACACGCCGAATTCCGGCGTCGCGCTCGCCGTCAGCAATCTGGTGCGCGAGAAGAACATCATCATGCTCAACTCCGGTGCGGCGACCGCCGACCTGACCGGCAAGGCCTGCTCTCCCAACACCCTGTCGTTTACTTACGACACCTACATGCTGGCGAACGGCACCAGCAAGGCGCTGACCAAGGCAGGCGGCGATACGTGGTTCTTCCTGACGGCGGATTATGCGTTTGGTCATGCGATGGAACGCGACGCTACGGCGGTGATCAACGCGAACGGCGGCAAGGTGCTCGGCGGCGTGAAGCATCCGATCAACACAGCCGACTTCTCGTCGTTCCTGTTGCAGGCACAAGCCTCGAAGGCCAAGGTCATCGGCCTCGCCAATGCCGGCGGCGACACCACCAACGCCATCAAGCAGGCCGCGGAGTTCGGCATCGTCTCCGGTGGACAGAAGCTCGCGGCCCTGCTGCTGTTCATCAACGACGTCCACGCGCTCGGTCTGAAGACGGCCCATGGCCTGAACTTCACCGAATCCTTCTATTGGGATTTGAACGACAAGACCCGTGCGTGGTCGAAGCGATTCTCTGAGAAAGCCTCGAAGAACGCACGCCCCTCGATGACCCAGGCCGGCGTCTACGCCGCAGTCCGGCACTATCTCAAGGTGCTTGAGGCGATGGGCGGCAATCCGCATGATGGCGCCAAGGTCGTCGCCAAAATGAAGGCGACCGTCGCCGAGGACGATCTGTTCGGCAAGAGCGAAATTCGCGCCGACGGTCGCCGCATGGTCCCGGCCTATCTCTTCGAGGTGAAGAAGCCGGAAGAATCGAAGGGGCCGTGGGATTACTATAAGCTGATCGCAACGCTCGACCCGAAGGACGTCGCGGTGCCGCTCGACAAGAATCCGTGCCCGCTCTTGAAGAAGTAAGCGGAACAACGTCTCATCATATCTCGCGAGCGGCTGATCAGCCGCTCGCTTTTTTATGATGGGCGCTTGCGCTTGTGCGCGAACGGGTTTGCCTTCTCACGTAGCGTGATGCGGATCGGCGTCCCTGGCAGTTCGAAGTTCTCGCGAATGCTGTTGATCAAGTAGCGCAGATAGGATTCCGGCACCGCGTCGGCGCGTGAACAGAACAGCACGAAGCTCGGCGGCCGCCCCTTGGTCTGGGTAATGTAGTTGAGCTTCAAACGACGGCCTGATACCGCGGGCGGCGGATTGGCGGCGACAGCCTGCTCGAACCAGCGGTTCAGCGCGCTGGTGGAGACGCGCCGATTCCACACCGCGTAGGCATCCTCGATACCCTTCATCAGGCGGTCGATGCCCTCGCCCATCAGGCCGGAAACGGCGACGATCGGCACGCCCCTTACTTGCGGCAACCAGTGATCGACTTCGGCACGCAACGCGCCGACCTGATTGGCACGCGACCCCATCAAGTCCCATTTGTTGACCGCGATCACCAGCGCGCGCCCTTCGCGCTCGATCAGGTCGGCGATACGCAGATCCTGTTCTTCGAACTTGGTCTGCGCATCGAGCATCAGCACCACGACTTCCGCGAAACGCACCGCGCGCAACGCGTCGGCTACCGACAGCTTTTCAAGTTTCTCCTCGATGCGCGAACGACGACGCAGTCCCGCGGTATCGAACACACGGAACGGCCGTCCCTTGAAGTCAATCTCAACCGAAATGGAATCACGCGTGGTGCCGGCTTCGGGGCTGGTGAGCAACCGCTCCTCACCCAGCAACTGATTGATCATCGTCGATTTGCCGGCATTGGGCCGACCGACGATGGCGACACGGATGGGACGCGATCCGTCATCGTTCTCGTCAGCGTCCGCCTCATCATCCTCGTCGGCGGGCTCTGGCATCAGATCGCGCAGCGCGTCGTACAGTTCGCCCATGCCCTCGCCATGCTCGGCGGAAATCTGGATCGGATCGCCGAGCCCGAGCGCGTAGGATTCCATGGCGCCAATTTCACCATGCTTGCCTTCGCTCTTGTTGGCTAACAGCAAGACCGGCTTGTCGGCGCGGCGGGCAAAATCGGCGAACGAGCGATCGGTCGGCGTCAGGCCGATCCGCGCATCGATCACGAAGAATAGTGCGTCAGCCGCGGCAATCGCGGCTTCGGTCTGCTCCTGCATCCGCGCCGTCAGCGAGCCGCGCGCGCCTTCGTCAAGGCCTGCGGTATCGATGATGGTGAATTCAAGATCGCCGAGACGCGCCTGCCCCTCGCGACGATCGCGCGTGACGCCGGGCTGATCGTCGACCAATGCCAGCTTCTGTCCGACCAGACGGTTGAACAGCGTCGACTTGCCGACATTGGGCCGGCCGATGATCGCGAAGGTGAAAGACATCGTCGATCCGTTCGCCCACCGGCGATGTTATGTCAATGCGCGGAGCCGAACCAAAAAGTCCGGACCGGATTACTGACGCTGGAAACTGCCGCTCGGCAATGGCGCTGGGAACGAGCCGCCCGATGCAGCCGGCGGCGCGGCTTGTGGCTGGGCCTGAGGCGCGGACGTTTCGGGATCGGGCGGCGGCACTGTGGTGCTGCGATGACGGACGATCCGCTTGGCCGGCTTCTTCGGCGCGGGTGCCGTTGTCGTCTCTTGCTGCTCCGGTGCGGCAGCGTTTTCACGCGCCGGTGTGCGCGCGCGGGGATGCGCCGCACGCGAGCGCGACGATGCGCGCGGCTTCGGAGGCTCGGCCGCGGGCGGCGGCGCGGCTTCCACAGGAGCCGCCTGTTGCTGCTGAAGCTGCTGCCGATCGACGTTGTCCTTGTAGAGTTCTTTCGGCACGCCTTGTTCGAGGCCGGGAACGCCTTCGGGGAAGACCGGCTCGCGGTTTCCCGGCAGCTTCTTCTTGGTGTCGAATACGTCGAACATATCGGTAGGATCGAAGCTGCTCGAGCTGCATCCGGCCAGCACGCCCGATACGGCGATCAGGACGGCGACAGCGATCAGGCGATGTGAGCGGCGCGTAGCCATAGGGCGTTCTTCACTCTCGTTCGTCAGGACACGCCGCGGATTCGGCGTGTCGACAAAATCACTTCAGCTTTTGGCGGCGGGCGGCAGCAGCGCCTGCAACGCTTCGGCTCGGTTGCGCAGGCTTGCGGGCGTCTCGCCATCTTCGGCGATCATATCCAGCCATTTGCGCGTTTCAGCAGCATTCTTGGCGCGCCATGCCGACAGCGCCAGCAACTCGCGCGCGGTGTGGCGATAGATGCTGCCCGCCTTGGCGGATGCATCGAGGCGTTTCACCATGTCGTCGTAGCTGGCCGTATCGACCAGCAGTGCCGCTGCACGTACCGTTGCGAGGCTGCGTTCGTTGGCGCCGACGCTCGAATCCGCAGCGATGGCGTCGTACAGCTTCACGCCGGCGGCTGCATCGCGCGTGGCGGCTTCGCCAGCGGCGCGCAATTGCGCAAGCGCGCGATAACCTGCGGGCGCATCGGCCGCGAGCGCGTTGAAGGCGGCTTCAGCCTCAGCGTGTTTGTTGTCATCGGACAAAGTTGAGGCTGCATCGAAAGCGGCGCTGGCCTTGTAGGCCTTCTGGGTAGCGAGGTATTCGTAGCCGCGCCAGCCGCCGACGCCGGCAACGATCAGCACCGCCAGCGCGACGATATAGACCGAATACTTGTCCCAGATTTTCTTGAGCTGCTCCTTGCGCAGCTCGTCGTCGATTTCGTTAAATATCTCAGACACTTAAAGAACCCCATTGCGGCAGCGCCGCGCGCCCGGGCGGCAAACCGGGCGATTGCCCACAGGTCAGGCGATACCCTAGCGGTATGGCGGCCGCAAGGCAAAGTTGGCGCTTTCGCGGCGCGCGGAACCGCCACAGGCGCCGCGGGACTCTTGCGGCGATCCCATGGCTAATCCGTGGCGCGGCTTATTTCACCGCGAGCAGCTCAACGTCGAAGATCAGGGTCGCATTCGGCGGGATGACGCCGCCGGCACCGCGCGCGCCGTAGCCCAGTTCCGGCGGAATGATCAGGGTCCGCTTGCCGCCGACCTTCATGGTGGAGACGCCCTCGTCCCAACCGGCGATCACCCGGCCCATTCCGATCGGAAATTCGAACGGCTCATTGCGATCGACGGAGCTGTCGAACTTCTTGCCCTTCTTGCCGTCAACATAGAGCCAGCCGGTGTAGTGCATCACACAGGTTTGGCCGCGTGTCGGCGTCGCGCCGGTGCCGACCTGGGTATCGACGATCTGCAAACCCGAAGCTGTGGTCATGGTCTTTCCTTTGGCCTGTGCCAGTGTGGGAGTGGAAGCGCCGCCGGCGACAAGCGCCGCGGTGGCGACAATCGCGAAAGCCCGGAAGGCCATCGCGGCGAGCGAAAAGCGCATGTCGTATCCTTTCTTGGTGTCGGCCTCGAGCAGCGCTCAGCCCTTCGGCTTGATGCCGTAGACATTCTCCGGCCCCGGAAACGCGCGGGAGCGCACGTCGTTGGCGTAACCCTGAATGGCCTCTTCGATCATCGGGCCGAGCTTGCCGTAGCGGCGAACGAACTTGGGCACCCACTCCGAGAGGCCGAGCATGTCTTCCAGCACCAGCACCTGACCGTCGCAGGCGGCGCTGGCGCCGATGCCGATGGTGGGAATGTCGATGGTCTCGGTGATGCGGCGCGCGAGCGGCTCGGCGACCGCTTCGACCACGACGGAGAACGCACCCGCCTGCGCCACCGCGCGGGCATCGTTCTGGATCGGGCCGACCATGTTCTCGCCGCGTGCGATCGCTTCCGCTTCCGCGCGGCCCTGCGAGCGGAACGAGCCGAGCGCGTTGATCGACTGCGGCGTCAGGCCGATATGCGCCATCACCGGAATGCCGCGCTCGGTGAGAAACGCAATCGTCTCCGCCATGCGCTCGCCGCCTTCCAGTTTCACCGCGCCGCAATGGGTTTCCTTCAAAACCCGCGCGGCGGAATGAAACGCCTGCTCTTTCGACGCCTCGTAGCTGCCGAACGGCAGATCGACCACCACCAGCGACTGCTTCGAGCCACGCATCACCGCATGGCCTTGCAGGATCATCATCTCCAGCGTCACCGGCAGCGTGGTCTCGAAGCCGTGCATGACGTTGCCGAGCGAGTCGCCGACGAGAATGACATCGCAATAGCGATCGACCAGCGCCGCGGTATGCGCGTGATACGAGGTCAGCATCACCACGGGCTCGCCGTTCTTGCGCGCGCGGATATCGGCCGACGTTTTGCGCCGGATGGTCGATTGAACGGACATACTAAACTCCGAGTACGGGAACACCGATGACGAAGGGATGAAACACCAGCGCCAGCGCCAGATAGATCACGATGCCAAGCACCACGGCAATGACATCGTTACCGACGCCGCCGACCGGGATCGGCGGTGCGCCGGGATCGCTGCGATGCTTCAGCGAGATGCGGTCGTAGACCGCCCATGCCAGAAACGAGCCGAACAAGATGATCGAGCCGAGATCGCCATTGGCCAGGAGATGCGCGAAAGCCCACAATTTGACGCCCGCCAGCATCGGATGCTTGAGCTTGGCGTAGATGCGGCCACGGACATAGGAGGCCACCACCAGAATGACCGCGAACGGCATCAGCGCCAGCGTGATGTGTCGCATCGCAACCGGCGGATACCAGACGTCGATCCAGCCGGTCGCGCGGTAATGCGCGAAGCCCCAGACGATCAGCACAAGGCCAAGCGCCGACAGCAGCGAATAGCCGGCCTTGTAGGCGGCTTCTCCGCGTGCGGCGATCAGCCGCGCGCGCAGCTCGCGCCGCGTCGTCACCAGATGCGTGCCGAAAAACAGCACGAGGCCGACGATCAGAATCCCTAATCCCATCCCGCCTTCCCGCCGGACGATTGCGCCGCAAAATCGCTAGCATTTTTGCCCGCAACCACGCAATGGCATCGGATTGCCGGGCCGAACACGAGGGCGTGCCGCCGACTGACCGGGAAAGCAAAGAATTAAGTTTCCTCCATCCGCTCGCTGGCCGGAACGATCCATATTATTTCCTGATTGAGACAATGCGGCAGGGGGATCATCAAGGAGACATTCCATGAAACGGCTTATGGTCGTCGCTGTGGTTGCGCTGGCAACCACATCATCCCTTGTGCTTGCGCGGACCGCGTCCGCGAGCGACACACAGACCCCGCAGCAGCGAATGCTGGCGAACCTCAACCAATCCGGCTTCTCCGACGTAAAAGTCGCGCCCGGCTCGTTCTATGTCAGCGCCAAGGATCAGGACGGCAACCCGGTCTCGATGTTCATCACGCCGAACTCCATGGCCGAAATCACCACCGTCGCCATGAACAACAATCAGACCGCTTCCTCCGCATCCACCGGCAACGGCCTGTTCGTGCGTATTCCACGCAGCGAGGAAATGAGCTCGAAGATCATCGGCACCGATGTCTATAATCAGGAGAACAAGAACATCGGCGAGATCAAGGATATCGCCATCAACAACGACGGACACGTCACAGCTTACGTGCTCAGCGTTGGCGGATTTCTCGGCATCGACAACCACTATGTCGCCGTGACGCCGTCGGCGATCGATCTCACCTACGACAACCAGAAGAACGCGTGGAACGCGAAGATCGATACCGATGCCGGCCAGTTGAAGGCCGCGCCGGAATACAAGTATCCAGGAAAAGCCTGATCTTTTAGTTGCAGCATCGCGAGCACCGGCCGGCGCGACAGCGTCGGCCGCGCGGCTTGACTCGATTGCCGCGCTGCCATCAGATTATCGGATCATTGAGGCCATCGCGGAGGGGCTGCCCGCATATGACGCATCCTTTCGAACGCCACCACTCCATCGTGATCGCGGCAAAGCCGGCCGCGGTGTTCGACTACGTCACCAATCCGAAGTCATGGCCCGAATGGCTGCCGACCTCGCATCATATCGATTGCGACGACCGCCCGATGCGGTTCGGAGACACTTTCCACGAATACTGGAGCACGCGCACCGGCAAGGTCGAACTCGACTGGCTGGTGATTGCCTGCAACCACCCGCAACTCTGGATCGGCCTGACGCAGACCTCGTTCATGGGGCCGGTGGTGGTGCAATACGATTGCGAGAGCGTCGACGGCGGCACGCAGTTCACCCGCACGTTGCGCAATCCGGCGCGGCCGAAACCGCCGACGGCAGAGGTGATCGAACGCATGGATCAGGAAGCCCGCCTCGGGCTTGAGGCCATCAAGCGCAACGTCGAGGCCCGCAGTAGCAGAACGACGTTCTGAAGATCATGATAGGTTTCGGACGTCGTCCCCGCGAAGGCAGGGACCCAGAATCCCTGAATCAATCATGCTTGCGAAACGTACCGACACAATCGACAAGCGCCTTCCATCCGACTAGCGACACGGAGTCTGGGTCCCCGCCTTCGCGGGGACGACTCGGTGCGATGGGGTGGCAACGTGCAAATCTCCCTGTCATTGCGAGGAGCGTAGCCACGAAGCAATCTAGGAACCCGCAAGCAAGGACTGGATTGCTTCTACGCTCGCAACGAAGGAAACTCAGGCGGCCATCACCCTACCCTACACATTCTCTCCGCCGTCGCGGATGAAGGAATAGCGCACGATATCGGTGCGGCGGTGCCAGCCGATCTTTTCCCAGAACGCCATTGCGGCCTCATTCGTCGCCAGCACGTCGATATGCGACTTCGAAATTCCTTCAGCTTTCAGCCTGTCGAGAGATGCGTTCACCAGACGCGTCGCGAGCCCGCGGTTGCGATGAGCCGGCGCGACAATGAGATGTTGCAAATAGCCCCGGCGACCGTCGTGGCCCGCCATCACGCATCCGACCAGTGCGCCCGCCTGCTCGGCGACAAAACTGAAGCCCGGATTCCTGTTCAGATAGCGCGCGACCGCCTCCCTAGAATCGGCATCGCGCACGGTGACGCCGGGCGTTTGCCGCATCAGCGCGATCACATGATCGAAATCCTCGACGGTCATTTCGCGAATCGTTGCCACTCTGTTTTCTCCGGCGCGCGAGGTCGCGCATCATCGCATCGGTATAGCACGTCCCGGAGATGCACGTTGTGCGCGTTCACGATGACGCCGCAACATCATCACGCAATCACCTTGGAAATTTCGCGGAATGACCGCGTCGCACATCAACCATCGACGCTCCATCAACACCATGGAGCTGAATGCATGAACTTCAAACATCTCGCCACCGCCGCTGCGATCGCCACTCTTGCCGCGACCGCCGCGCAGGCGCAGACACAGACGTCGCCGCAACCGACTCAGAAAATGCAACAGGGAAGCTCCACCACCACGCCTCATGGCAAGACAGGCTCGGGCACGGTCGGGTCGGCGAACCATGCCGGCAGCCGCACCGGCAAGAGCGTGAAGCCAGCCCCCGAGGGCACCATGCACCGCGGCGGTTCAAGCCTCGATAGCGACACCGCGCCGGGCGGAACGACGCCGGGCGGCATGTCGCGCTAACCTCTCTCCAAGGCGAAACTGTAAGGCCGGCGCACGCGCCGGCCACTTTTTTAAATCGCCTTCGTCATGGTTAGGACATTCCTTCCGGATCGCGAATCTCCAAATCACTGGCGTCGTCCCCGCGCAGGCGGGGACCCATAACCCCTAGCTTTGATTGAAGTTGTCGGCCCTAAGCCAGAAGTAACTTGCGCTTCGACCATCACGATCGCTGCGGCGTATGGGTCCCCGCCTGCGCGGGGACGACCCTGTGCAATGGTTGACAACACGCAAGTCTCTTCGTCATTGCGAGGATCGTGCGCTCCCCGCAATGACGAAGAGGCCGAGCGAGATCGCCCCTACCCCGCCTTGCCGGTCTTCTTCACGTCCTTGACGTTGGAGAAGACGATGCCTTCGGCACGTTCCTTGGTGTAGCCGAGATAGAATTCGTTCTTGGCGAGGAACACCGGATCGCCGTCGACGTCGTCGGCGACGCCGGAATTATTGGCGGCGACGAAAGCTTCGAGCCTCTTCGGATCATCCGACGAAATCCAGCGCGCAAGTTGGAATTCGCTGATCTCGAATTCCACCGGCAGAGAATATTCGGCGTCAAGCCGCGCCTTCAGAACGTCGAGCTGCAACATGCCGACCACGCCGACCAAGGCGGGTGCGCCATCGCGCGGGCGGAACACCTGTACGACGCCCTCCTCCGACATCTGCTGCAAGGCTTCCTTCAGCTTCTTCGCCTTCATCGCGTCGGTGAGGCGGACGCGGCGGACAATTTCCGGCGCGAAGCTGGGGACGCCGACGAACGACACGTCCTCGCCCTCGGTCAGCGTGTCGCCGATCCGCAAAGTGCCATGATTGGGAATGCCGACGACGTCGCCGGCGAAGGCCTCATCCGCAATCGCGCGATCCTGCGCGAAGAAGAATTGCGGCGACGACAGTGGCATCGGCTTGCCGGTGCGAACCAGCTTCGCCTTCATGCCGCGCGTCAGCTTGCCCGAGCACAGCCGCGCGAATGCGATGCGATCGCGATGGTTGGGGTCCATGTTGGCTTGGATCTTGAAAACGAAGGCCGTCATCTTCGGCTCGTCCGCCTGCACCAGGCGCTGGCTGCTTTCCTGCGCGCGCGGCGGCGGTGCGAAGCGGCCCAAGCCTTCGAGCAGATCGCCGACGCCAAAGTTGCGCAACGCCGAGCCGAAATAGACGGGCGTGAGATGGCCTTCGCGGAACGCGGCGAGCTCGAACGGCTTACAGGCCTCCGTCGCCAACCCCAGCTCTTCCTTCACTTCGTCGACGTTGAGGTTCGGGTTGCGTGCGGCGAGATCGTCGATGGCGATCTGCTCCGCCGCCCCGGTCTTGGCGCCGCCGCCTTCAAGCAGGCGAATGCCGCCGGTGGCAATGTCATAGGTGCCGAGGAAATCGCGGCCGCGCCCGACCGGCCAGGTCATCGGCGTGGTGTCGAGCGCGAGTGTCTTTTCGATTTCGTCGAGGAGATCGAAGGTGTCGCGGCTCTCGCGATCCATTTTATTGATGAAGGTGATGATCGGAATGTCGCGCAGGCGGCAGACCTCGAACAGCTTTCGCGTGCGGTCCTCGATGCCTTTCGCGGCGTCAATCACCATGACGGCGGAGTCGACCGCGGTCAGCGTGCGATAGGTGTCCTCGGAGAAGTCCTCGTGGCCCGGCGTATCGAGCAGGTTGAAGACGAGATCATCGAACTCGAACGTCATCACCGAGGTGACGACAGAGATGCCGCGGTCGCGCTCGATCTTCATCCAGTCGGAGCGCGTGTTGCGGCGCTCGCCCTTGGCCTTGACCTGACCTGCGAGATTGATGGCGCCGCCGAACAGCAGCAGCTTTTCGGTCAGCGTGGTCTTGCCGGCGTCGGGGTGTGAAATGATCGCGAAGGTACGGCGACGCGCCACCTCAGTGGCCAGCGCCGGGCGCGATGCGGTGTCGGAAGCAGTAGCGATA
>Ga0209952_1001949_pt1 | contig 16292 bp, 16 predicted proteins | sample ThiBiot_750_biof_2_FD_183951 | JGI IMG/M metagenome (GOLD analysis project Ga0209952, IMG submission 183951) | Wastewater bioreactor microbial communities from Cape Town, South Africa - Thiocy_cont_750_biof (SPAdes) | ecosystem: Engineered > Bioreactor > Thiocyanate-remediating >...
CGCCGTTCCCCGCCGCGGCGAGGTGAGTTCGGCCTGGATCTCATCATCTTGCACGGACGATGTGATCGCGCTGATGCGGTCGGCTATTCCATCGTATCGGGGGATAGCCGTCGAATGGACGCTTCAACGCCTCCTCGACCGCCTATCCAATCCCGGCAGGCAATACGCTGTCCACCGATGCGGCGGCCTGCTCGCCGTGACGAGTTTTCAGATACGCCGGGGAGTACCTTGCTTCTTGATCTGCGGGCTGTTTGCCGACCCCGACCGGCAGGCGGTGCAGGAGGACTTGCGGGCGATATTGTGGAAGGCCGCCATGACGCATCGGTGGCCGCTCTACTGCTATCTCGGCACGAATGCTCATGTGACGGTTCCGGGCATCGAGATTCCGCCATGGCTGCATCCGCCGGAGCGAATGCAGTTGCGTATGCCTTCCGACATGGATTCTTCGGCAATCGCTCGTTTCGAGGCGCTGGATTTTGACCTTGCCTGAATAGAGCGGCCGGACTGGCTGCATCGATCATAGCCTCGCGCAATTCGCGTGGTGGCACATGATGAGCGTGAACGGCAACCTCTTATTTGAAGATCGCCTGGACTGCCTGGATAACCGTGCGAACGGACGCCGATCGCCGAAGATCGGAATGAACGACAAGCCAGATATCGCGCGACAGCAACGGCGGATCGGGCACGGCCGGCACCAACTCGGAATCCGATCCCGCCATGAAATCCGGCAGCGCAGCTATGCCGGCACTAGCGCGTGCAGCGGCCTGCTGGATTTCAAGGCTGCTGGCGTGGAACGAAAACGGCCGTCCCGCCGCATAGTCTTCCAATGCCGCTTGCTGCGGTGCGCGTCCCACCGGCACGTCATAGCCGACAAAGCACCAATCGGCTTCGCTGGTCGCGGCCAGATAGGCCGGACTGGCGTAGAGCCGGAACGGCATCTCGCCGAGCTTCAGGATGGTGAAATCGCCGCCATCGGGCCGACTGAGGCGGATCGCAATGTCCGCTTCGCCGCGATCGAGCGAAGCGGTGCGGGCTTCGCCGATGATGCGGATCGTCAGGCCGGGGTGCCTGTCATGCAAGGCTACCAGCGGCGCCGTCAGATATTCGACCGCGAGCGCGGGCGGCGCGCTGATCGTGACCGTGCCCGTCAGTTCCGACCGCGCGCCATCGGCAGCACGCCGAACGGCCAGGGCATCGTTCTCCATGCGCTCGGCGATGGCCGCGATGCGCTCGCCCTCGACGGTCAGCGTCCAGCGCCGGCCGCGCCGGTCAACCAGCTTCACGCCGAGGGCTTCTTCCAGCGCGGCGATACGGCGGGCAACGGTGGCGTGCTCGACGCCGAGCGCCCGCGCTGCGGCGGACAGCGAGCCGGACGTTGCCAGCGCAGCGAAGTGACGAAGATCGTCCCAGTTCATCCGTTAATCTTTTCACAGCATTGGTCAACAAATAGGGAATTTTCAAACCGATTGCCATGGGCGATTTCTCTGTCAGATCGGAGAAAGAACATGAACGTAAAGGTTGAACTGGTCGCCGTTGGCGGCGTCGATCAATTAAGAGTGGTGGAATGCCCAGTGCAGGAGCCGGGGCCGCAAGAGGTGCGCCTTCGCCATCAAGGCATCGGCGTCAACTTCATCGACATCTATCTGCGCACCGGCCTCTATCCGCTTCCGCTGCCCGGTGTGCTCGGCGTCGAGGGAGCCGGGGTCATCGAGGCGGTCGGATCATCCGTCGAGGGCCTTCGCGTCGGTGATCGCGTCGCCTATGCGGGTATCCCCGGTGCCTACGCGACCACGCGGCTTTTACCGGCATGGCGGGCGATAAAGCTGCCGCAGACCGTCGATACGCAAACCGCCGCAGCTTCGTTCCTGCGTGGCCTTACGATCCACATGCTAATGACGCGCACCTTTCCGGTTCAGCGCGGCACGACATTGCTGGTTCATGCCGCTGCCGGCGGCTTGGGCTCATCATTGACGCGCTGGGCGAAGCGGCTCGCATGTACCGTCATTGGAACGGCCGGCTCGCCGGAGAAAGCCGACCTCGCACGCGCTGCCGGTGCCGATCACGTCATTGTCGGCCGTAATGCCGATGTTGTCGCGGAAGTTGGTAAGCTCACGGACGGGCGCGGCGTCGATTTCGCCATTGACGGCATCGGCGGCGACATGCTGCGCAAGACGTTCGGTTGCGTCCGCCGCTTCGGCACGATCGCGAGCATTGGTCAGGCCGCCGGCGCGATCCCGCCGATTTCGGCGGAAGATCTTGGGCCGGTGCGCTCACTGTCGCTCGCACGGCCGAGCGTCATGGCTTACGCCGCCGAGCAGGACACCTACCGGATCGCGACCGCTACCGTGATCGAGGCGATTGCCGATGGCATTCTGCCGCAAGCCTCACATCAATATCCGCTGACCGAAGCCGCACAGGCACAACACGCGCTGGAAACGGGAAAGACGACGGGAAGTCTCGTGCTGGTCCCGTGAGAAGGTGAACCTAAATTGTGCTGGCTCGTCACTGAAAACTTGATACGGCGCCGCGACGGCCGCTCAATATTCCGAGGGTTTGCTTTCAGCGACGTAGCGCTCCGCCTCGCGTTGAAGCCATTCGCAAAACAGCAACGACTTGCGATGCTGTCGCGCCCGTCGCAGCGCAACGTAGTGTTGCCCGCTGTCGGTGAAGCCGAAGGGGGCGAGCAGCCGGCCGGCGCGAATGTCATCCGACACCAGCGGCCACGGCGCGATGCACATGCCGAGGCCGGCGGTCGCTGCCTCCAGCATGAAATAGAAATGCTCGTACTCGGTCCCGGCCGTGGGTTCGATATGAATGCCGGATCGCTCCAGCCAGGCCGTCCACGCAAACAGCCGCGTTTTCGTGTGAAGCGCGGGGATGTTTGCGGGATTCTCGCCTGCCTGCTTCCAGAGCGCAGGGGCGACGACGAGGCCGACCTGCTCGTTGAACAAAGGCACCAGCGCGCACCCGTCCGGCCACGGATCGTTGCCGACCCGAATGGCGACATCGAAGCCGTCACGCGCGAAGTCCACCGGATTGTCCGATGCCGTCAGCCGGACGTCGATGCTGGAGTGAGTTTCCTGAAACCGATGCAGCCGTGGGATCAGCCAGCGCATCGTGAGCGTACCGAGGCAGGAAACGTCGAGCGGGCCGTCTTCGCTGTCGGCGACCATCCGCACGCTCATGTCGATCTGGTCGAACGCGCTTGTCAGACCCGACAACAAGGTGCGGCCGGCATCGGTCAAGCGAAGTGCGTTCTTCGGCCCCTCGAAAAGAGCGACGCCCAGCAAATCCTCCAACTGCTGGACCTGCCGACTGATAGCGCTATGCGTGACGTTCAATTCCTCCGCCGCCCGTGCCATGCGGCCATGCCGACCGGCCGCCTCGAAGGCGCGCAAGGCATTGAGAGGGTAACGCTGTCTCGCCATGTGAGTTTTTCGCACTTACGACGTTCGACATTATCATTTTTCGGTGAGGATCAGAAGGCGTTATCCCTTGAGCATGGGCGATGGCGTTTCGATCAAAACGAACAACGGATGCTGGCTGAAAACTGTTTTCCGCCTGCTCGCCAAGTGGGATGCTCGCTACATGCAGCGAGTCGCGCTTTCCGAACTCGACTCGCGGCTGCTGGAAGATACCGGCATCGATTGGGACGATCGCCGCCGGGAATGCAGCAAATGGTTCTGGCAAAGGTAGATGCGTTCAATGACTTTTTTGAAATCTCATAAGCGCGAGGCAGGCGACGTCAACGTGATTGATGCTCGCCAGCACGCCCATGAGCATTCAGGACGGTTCGCTGTCGTTGCGGTTCGGGCGGCAGCACCTCCCTGGGTGCTGAAGGAGGCCGGACATGATCGAACTGCAAGAGATCGTGAGACGGCTTGAAGGCGTCAAGTTCGAGCAGGAGATTGCGCCCATTCTCGGCGAGATCGCTGGCGAGCTTCGGGCGGCGAACATGACTTACGCGGCCGAGACCGACGCACAGACGGCGAGCAGCAGCCCGATCAGATTCATTACGACATATTCAAAGGAATGGGAGGGCAGATACCTCAGCAGAGGATACATGCAAATCGATCCGGTGCCGCTCGGCATCAGCAGTCCGTTGCCCTTCGATTGGCAAACGGCGGGAGGTGCGGCCGCCGCGCGCTGGCTCTTTCGAGAGGCGGAAAGTTATGGTGTCGGGCGGCAGGGCGTAGTGGTTCCCATACGCGGCAAAGCAGGTCGCCGCGCTTTGATAACGCTCACGTCGTTCCATTCGGACCGTGAGTGGCGAACGACCAGATGGCGCTACCAGACTTTGATTGCCGCAGTCGCGCCGTATCTGCATGAGCTATCGTTCGCGCTCTACCGGGTTCAGCCCGATCACCTGTTTCTCAGCGAGCGGCAGCGCGAGTGTCTGGAGCTTTTCGGCCGCGGCGATACACCGAAGCAGATCGCGGCACGATTGGGCATCAGCGGCTCCATGGCTCGGCAGCATCTGCATCTCGCGCGGCGGAAACTCGGCTCCCTAACCGTGTCGTCCGCAGCCCTGAAGGCCGCTAATCTCAATATCGTGGACATATAGACATGGCGCCCTGTTTCGCGGCAGCACAGACCGCGCCGATTATCAACATTGCAAAATGCAACCTTGAGGAGCCCTTCGTCTTCGAGTGCCATGGTTCTTCGGTGCAACAATGGGGGATTGCGTTGCGTGGCCCGCACGATCAAGGGCGGTGAGAAGCGTCGCCCGGCAGACAGCGAGTTCAATCGGGGTGCCATAAGCGGGCTTCTTGGCAATCGCATTCCCTTGGCATCGCTCATCCAGATGCTTGCCGTTGCCGAGTATCTGAATTTCCGCCACGCGGCGAATGCGCTTGGTGCCAGCCAGTCGAGCGTCAGCGAGCGCATCAAGGCGCTGGAAGACACGCTCGGCATTCCGCTGTTCGAGCGCCATGCGCGCGGCGTGCGGTTGACCGATGCCGGGCGATATTTTGTAGAGCAGGTAACGGTCGGTATCGCGCAGCTTGACCATGCCGTGAAGACGGTCGGCATGATGGCCCGCGGCGATCACGGCCGACTGCGCGTCGGCGTCCATGCGCTGATCCCCGGCAGTTTCCTCGCCGAAGTTGTCGGCCAATATCATGCGAAATATCCCGAGGTTGATGTTCAGATCATGGAGGGCACCGCCTGCGAGGTGGTGAGCCAGCTCCGGGCCGATCGCCTCGACGTGGCATTCGTCGCCGGCACGCCCGAATATCCCGACTGTCGCTCAACACGCATCTGGACCGAACCGCTGGTCGTCGCGCTGCCGGCCAGCCATCCGCTCGCCGAACGCAACGGCGTCACCTGGGCCGATCTGGCAGGCGAAGCATTCCTCGTCCGCCACGGCGGCACGGGACCACAGGTGCATGACCATATCCTGCTGCGTCTCGCCGGCCGGTGGCTTTCACCTTCGATCCTGCGTCTCGCGGTCGAGCGCGGCTCGCTGTTGTCGATGATCGCACAAGGCTACGGCGTGACGATCGCTGGCGACGCGCACACGCTGATGCGACCTCCGGGCGTGGTGTTCCTGCCGTTTCTGGACGAACCCGAGCCGGTGCCGTTCTCGGCCGTCTGGTCGCCGCACAATCGCAGCGCCGTGCTGCGGAATCTCCTTCACCTCGCGAACCGTATGAGCCGGGCGGCTCGCGCGGCATGAGATCTTCAGAAACGAGCAACAATCCCGGTGATAAACCGACAACAATGGCCTCGTGGCGGACTGGCTACGCGGAGGACTGCAAATCCTCATATCCTCGGTTCGAATCCGGGGCGAGGCCTCCATTACAGTTGCAAAGGCTGTAGCAAGCTTTGGGATTTTTGCGACGGCGGCAACGGGTCGTAGAACATTCCATCTAAGTCTTCCTTCAGCTTGCATAGAGTAGGATAACGACTGTCGATCTGGAAAATATCTACGTGCATCAAGTGATGCTGCTTAAACGAATGCCTACTGAGGAACTATCCGCATGATCGAAAAAATATGGGTTAGCCCCGCAGGTAATTCGGCCATCGTAAGCAAGCTGACCACCAATCCAGATGAGGATCAGGACGATTACCGAAGCGAACTAGAGCGCAACGAGCAGATTATGAAAAAGCATGATCTCGGGATCACCCTAAGCGATGAGGAAAGGCCACGACGCGCTCATCCATACTACAGGGATGAAAACCGCATACGGAAGCTGGCAGATTTCTTCAAAATCAATCGATATTTTGTCGTCTCATCTGCCTTCGCCAAGGTGCTGCGGGAGTTCGATCTCGGTGAGGGCGGCTTGTTCCCTATCGACTTATATAAGGGCAACCGCATCGCGCGATTTCCTGGTGAATGGTATTTCCTGAACTTCGGTTGTTTGAAGCAAGTATTCATACCGGAGCAATCAGCCGGTGGTTTCACGCAGAATCCCTATCGATCGGATGAGTTCTTTCATCTTAATACACTGGTCAAGAATGGTGACATTACAGTGTCGGCTTCAGCCCTTGAAGGTCCTGATCTTTGGCACGATCCGCGACTTCATGATGCGCTGTTTCTGAGCGGGCGTCTTGAGGCGGCGTTGACTGGTGCCAAACTCACGCGGACGTTGCGGCGTGCGCGATGCCGAATAGCCGAAGCGTGAGCCGAAGCCGTCCCAGCCATACCTCTCCTTTGTCACAGAAATCCTAAATTGTGCGACGTAGTCGCCTACGCTGATTTTGCAGGGAAAAATCTGTCGCAAAAGTTGCGTGCAAAAGTTGAACTTGCGCGACAGATTTTCGCGACACTTCCGACCGGGAATCCCGGTCGCTATCCGTGCCGTTCACGAGTCATAATACCGGCCGAACGCTACCAACCAGTGCTGAAATCGTCCGATTTCCCGCCGATAGTACCCGGTAGCCCTCCCGTATCCACTTTCCTGTTGCCTCTCGCGCGAACGCTTATTCTCTGATCGGCTCCATCCCTTTTGCCGAATGGAGCCCGTATGCGCGGAGGCCGAATCCTTTGGGGTCAGATCGCCGTCGTCTTCACCATCGTTGTGGTGATGACGTGGGTTGCAACACAATGGATCGCATGGCGGCTCGGCTTTCAGGCGCAGCTTGGCGATCCATGGTTCGAACTGGTGGGCTGGCCGATCTACTATCCGCCGGCCTTCTTCTGGTGGTGGTTCTCGTTCGACGCTTACGCGCCGTCGATTTTTACCGAAGGCGGGTTCATTGCGGTGTCCGGCGGCTTCATCGCCATTGTCGCCGCCATCACCATGTCGGTCATTCGCGCGCGCGAATCCCGCAACGTCGCTACCTACGGCTCGGCGCGATGGGCGGAGCACAGGGAAATCCGCACCGCCGGGTTGCTCGGCCCCGATGGCGTCGTGCTCGGCCGGTTTGAACGGGACTACCTGCGCCATGACGGTCCCGAGCATGTGTTGTGCTTCGCGCCGACGCGCTCCGGCAAAGGCGTTGGCCTTGTCGTGCCGACGCTGCTGACCTGGCCGGGAAGCTGCATCGTCCATGACATCAAGGGCGAAAACTGGAATCTGACCGCCGGCTTCCGGGCGAAGCATGGCCGCGTCCTGCTGTTCGATCCGACCAACGCGAAGTCGTCGGCCTACAATCCCTTGCTTGAGGTGCGGCAAGGCGAATGGGAAGTGCGCGATGTGCAGAACATCGCGGATATTCTGGTCGATCCCGAAGGGAGCTTGGACAAGCGTAACCATTGGGAAAAGACCAGCCATTCCCTTCTAGTCGGCGCGATCCTCCACGTTCTTTATGCGGAGAAGGACAAGACGCTGGCCGGCGTCGCCAACTTCCTGTCTGATCCACGCCGGCCGGTAGAGGCCACCTTGCGCGCGATGATGGACACGCCACATCTCGGCGAGGCCGGCGTTCATCCTGTCATCGCGTCGTCTGCGCGCGAGCTGTTGAACAAATCCGAGAACGAACGTTCCGGCGTGCTCAGCACGGCCATGAGCTTTCTCGGCCTCTACCGCGATCCCGTCGTGGCGCGCGTCACGGCGCGCTGCGACTGGCGCATCGCCGATCTGGTCGGAAGCGGTAAGGCGGTCAGCCTCTACCTCGTCGTGCCTCCTTCCGACATCAACCGCACCAAGCCGCTGATCCGGCTCATTCTCAATCAGATCGGTCGCAGGTTGACCGAAGAACTGAAAACCTCCGGCAAGCGTCACCGCCTGCTGCTGATGCTGGACGAGTTTCCCGCGCTCGGCCGGCTGGACTTCTTTGAATCGGCGCTCGCCTTCATGGCGGGCTATGGCATCAAGAGCTTTCTGATCGCGCAGAGCCTCAACCAGATCGAGCGCGCCTACGGACCCAACAATTCCATTCTCGACAACTGCCACGTCCGCGTCGCCTTCGCGACCAACGACGAGCGCACCGCCAAGCGCGTATCGGATTCGCTCGGCACGGCGACGGAGTTGCGCGATTCCACCAACTATGCCGGGCACAGATTGTCGCCGTGGCTGGGGCATCTGATGGTGTCGCGGCAGGAGACGGCGCGGCCGTTGCTCACGCCCGGCGAGATCATGCAGCTTCCGCCTGCCGACGAGATTGTCATGGTCGCTGGCACTCCGCCGATCCGCGCGACTAAAGCCCGCTACTATGAGGATGCGCGTTTTAAGGAACGCATTCTGCCGCCACCCGATCCGGCAGCGCGACCCGCCACAGCGCAGCACGAATCGTCGGATGACTGGTCGCGCCGTGTTGTCACCGCAGCGAACGCTCCGGCCACAAACGCCGCCGCCGGGGGCGGTGACGGCGATCCGGCCAACGCTGGCATTCGTCGGGAACCAGAACTGCCGGAACACGAGGAAATCGTCGCGCCGCCGCGCCCGCCTGAGCAGGAGTTCGATCTTCTGGACGACGAGCCCGACATTGACGCGGCGAAGGCCCGCGCCCTGCGTTCGCATATCCGTCTGGTCGCACGGCAAGCGTCGCTCGATCCCGGCGACGGCATCGAGCTTTAGGAGGCCGCGCATGACAACCCGCAGCCGCATGAACGTCTATTTCAACCCGGAATTGCTCGCCCAGGTCGAGGCGCTGGCGCTGCGCCGGCAGGTGTCGAAGTCGGCCATCATCGAGGCGGCCGTTGCTTCCTTCCTGTCCGGCGATTCCGCCGAGAAGCTGGAGGCGGCCATGTCGCGTCGCCTGGACAAGCTCGGCCGCCAGATCGACGGGCTCGACGAAGATCTCGCCGTGCTCGGCGAGACCGTCTCGCTGTTCGTTCAATTCTGGCTTCTGGTCACGCCGCCCGTGCCCGATGGCGCGCAGGCATCCGCCAAGGCGAAAGGCGCGGAGCGGTTCAAGGGTTTCCTGCTCACGCTCGGCAAGCGTCTGGCGACGGGAGACAGATTCCTGAAAGAGCTGTCGCGGGATATTGACCCTTCGGGCCAGACAGCAACCGAGGAGACCGAAGGCATTTGAGAGCGGCGTCTGCCCAACGACCGCGCTACGGCTTTGGAAGCAGCCATGAAAAAGCGCGCCGTAGAAAGGCTTCGCCGTCCGTCCTGACGATCTCACCATGCGCCACGACGACATGCTCGGGATGTTTTTCGATCAATGCGCGAATCTTCGGGCGCGCGCTCGCGCGGTTGCGGAAACTGATCCGGTAATCGATCGGCGGATAGCCCCATCCCTCGACCATTTTCGAGAGCCTTGCGATCGGCCGCATCCACCAAGGCCAATGGTGTTTCAGGAACCTCTCGCTGAAGGTCTGCGACAGATCGGCAATGATAGCCGTGCGCGATGCGCGGTGAAAGAAGATCACTTCGTCCATGAAAGGAGAATTGGTGAAATAGAATTGGTCGATCTGTCCTTTCCATTCGGCGGGCGGATCATCGGCCAGCGTCCCGGCAAAGCGGAGTTCCGTGCACTTGGCAACTGTCGCCGCCGTCGCCCATAAACTCGCATCCGGAAATGCGGCCTGCCACTCGCCGAGGAATAGATAGTGCAGCTTGTTCGGGCTGACGATGTGTCGAACCGGCCCCAGCGCCCGAACTTCGCCCTCAAGCGCCGCCGTCCGTTTGACCGGCGACCATAGCCACAGTTCTCCATCGGCAAGACGCACGATGACCATGCGTGTCGAATAATCGAAGCCTTTGAAGGAGACGACTCCGCCATCCGCAAACCAGAGATTCGATCCCACCGGCTCCAGCATAGTTGCGTAACCTAGTCCTTCGGACGGGCGCTTTCCACCGTTCCATGCCGTCACCCATCCTATTCGCCGCCGTTGACCGCCGACCCCCGCACGCAACCAGATACTTGTTGAACCGGCCCGGCTTCGGGCTCTTTTAATCGACCCCGCTGCGGGGACCGTCTGACGCGCCCCGCCAAGAAACGGGGCCGCAATGTCATCACCACACCAGAAACCGGAAGCAATCGCGCGTGGCGCACGCATGTTGCGCACCGCGCTCGGCGCGGCGATCGCGCGGTTTCTTGAAGACCCGGCCGTGGTCGAGGTGATGCTGAATCCCGATGGCCGGATTTGGGTGGACCGGCTGTCGGAGGGGCTGTCCGACACCGGCGAGACGATGACGGCCGCCGATGGCGAACGCATCGTGCGGCTGGTCGCCCATCATGTCGGCGCGGAGGTTCACGCCCGCGCGCCGCGTGTCTCGGCCGAATTGCCCGAAACCGGCGAACGGTTCGAGGGACTGTTGCCGCCCGTCGTCGCAGCGCCGGCCTTCGCCATCCGCAAGCCGGCCGTGGCGGTGTTCAGCCTCGACGACTATGTGGCGGCGGGCATCATGACCGCCGAACAGGCGGAGACGTTGCGCGACGCTGTCGCATCCCGCGCCAACATTCTGGTCGCGGGCGGCACATCAACCGGCAAGACCACTCTGACCAACGCGCTACTCGCCGAAGTGGCGAAGGGAGCGGATCGCGTCGTCATCATTGAGGACACGCGCGAGCTGCAATGCGCCGCGCCGAACCTTGTCGCCATGCGAACGAAAGACAGCGTGGCGACGCTCTCCGATCTCGTCCGCTCCTCGCTGCGCCTGCGTCCCGACCGCATTCCGATCGGCGAGGTGCGCGGCGCTGAAGCGCTCGACCTGCTCAAAGCGTGGGGCACGGGACACCCCGGCGGGATCGGCACCATTCACGCCGGCACCGGCATCGGCGCGCTGCGCCGGCTCGAACAGCTCATTCAGGAGGCCGTCGTCACGGTCCCGCGCGCGCTCATCGCCGAGACCATCGATCTCGTCGCCGTCCTGTCGGGCCGCGGCTCTGCGCGCCGGCTGGCCGAACTCGCCCGCGTCGAAGGGCTCGGCCCGAACGGCGATTACCGCATCACCCAAGCCAACCCGAACACAGGAGACTCCGCATGATCCGTACCACCATGCGCATCCGTCGTACCATCGCGACGGTCGCCGCCATCACCTATGTCAACCTCGCCCTCGCTCCGGCCGCCCATGCGTCGGGCTCCTCGATGCCTTGGGAGCAGCCGCTTCAGCAAATCCTCCAGTCGATCGAAGGGCCGGTTGCCAAGATCGTAGCCGTCATCATCATCATCGCGACCGGCCTTGCGCTGGCGTTCGGCGACACGTCCGGCGGCTTTCGCCGCCTGATCCAGATCGTGTTCGGCCTGTCGATCGCCTTCGCGGCCAGCTCGTTCTTCCTCAGCTTCTTCAGCTTCGGCGGCGGGGCGCTCGTCTGATGGCGACCGCCTTTGAACAACTCGACGCGGTGCCAGGATACACAGTTCCCGTGCATCGCGCGTTGACCGAACACATCCTGCTCGGCGGCGCACCGCGCTCCATCGCCATCATGAACGGGACGCTGGCCGGCGCAGTCGGTCTCGGCCTGCGCCTCTGGCTGGTCGGCCTCGCTATATGGGCGATTGGCCATTTCGCGGCCGTATGGGCGGCGAAGCGCGATCCGCTGTTTGTCGAAGTCGGGCGCAGGCATCTGCGCATCCCCGGTCATCTGTCGGTCTGAGGGGAGGGCACGTCATGTTGAACCTTGCCGAATATCGTCGTAACGCCCAACGTCTCGCGGATTATCTGCCCTGGGTCGCGCTCGTTGCTCCCGGTGTCGTGCTCAACAAGGACGGCTCGTTCCAGCGCACGGCGCGGTTTCGTGGTCCCGATCTGGATTCCGCCGTCGCGGCTGAGTTGGTCGCCGTCGCCGGCCGCATCAACAACGCCTTTCGCCGTCTCGGCTCCGGCTGGAGCATCTTTGTCGAAGCGCAGCGTCACGAGGCTTCGACCTATCCCCATTGCATCTTTCCCGATCCGGCGTCGGCCATTGTCGATGCCGAGCGCAAAGCCGACTTTGAAGAAGCGGGAGCGCATTTCGTATCGGGCTATTTCCTGACCTTCCTGTTTCTCCCGCCGGCCGAGGAAGCCGCGCGCGCGGAAACCTGGCTCTACGAGGGCCGCGAGCAATCCGGGGTCGATCCGCAAGAGATCCTGCGCGCCTTCACCGATCGCACCGACCGCGTGCTGGCGCTGCTCGACGGCTTCATGCCGGAATGCGCCTGGCTCGATGACGCCGAGACGCTGACCTATCTGCATTCGACGGTTTCGACCAAGCACCATCGCGTGCGCGTGCCGGAAACCCCGATCTATCTCGACGCGCTGCTGGCGGACCAGCCGTTGACCGGCGGGCTGGAGCCTCGCCTTGGCGACCAGCATGTGCGTGTCCTCACCATCGTCGGATTTCCGACCGCAACGACGCCTGGCTTGCTGGACGACCTGAACAAGCTGGCGTTCCCGTATCGGTGGAGCACGCGCGCGATCCTGCTCGATAAGACCGACGCGACGAAGCTGCTGACCAAGATCAGGCGGCAATGGTTCGCCAAGCGGAAGTCGATTGCCGCGATCCTCAAAGAGGTGATGACCAACGAGCAATCGGTGTTGGTCGATACCGATGCGGCGAACAAGGCCGCCGACGCCGACATGGCCCTTCAGGAGCTTGGGGCCGACGTGGCGGGCATGGCCTACGTCACCGCGACGATCACGGTCTGGGATGCCGATCCGCGTCTGGCGCAGGAGAAGTTGCGCCTTGTCGAGAAGGTCATTCAAGGCCGCGACTTCACGGCCATGATCGAGACGGTCAACGCGGTGGATGCGTGGCTCGGGTCTTTGCCGGGACACGCATATGCAAACGTCCGGCAACCGCCGATCAGCACTTTGAATCTCGCCCACATGATTCCCCTCTCTGCCGTGTGGGCGGGGCCGGAACGGGATGAACATCTCGGTGCGCCCCCCTTGCTTTACGGCAAGACCGAGGGAAGCACCCCGTTCCGGTTATCCCTTCATGTCGGCGACGTCGGCCACACCCTCGTCGTCGGGCCGACCGGCGCGGGCAAGAGCGTGCTGCTCGCCCTCATGTCCTTGCAGTTCCGCCGCTACGCCGATGCGCAGGTCTTCGCCTTCGACTTCGGCGGTTCGATCCGTGCTGCTGTGCTCGCCATGGGCGGAGACTGGCACGATCTCGGCGGCGGGCTGACCGAAGGAGACGAGTTCTCCGTTTCGCTTCAGCCGCTCGCCCGCATCCACGACACCTATGAACGCGCCTGGGCCGCCGACTGGATCGTGGCCATCCTCATGCGTGAAGGCATCGCCATCACGCCGGAGGTGAAGGAACATCTTTGGACGGCGCTGACATCGCTCGCCTCCGCGCCGGTCGGGGAACGCACCATCACCGGCCTCGCGGTGCTGCTGCAATCCAACGACCTGAAACAAGCTCTCCGGCCATATTGCGTCGGCGGTCCTTACGGCCGGTTGCTCGATGCGGAATCCGAACACCTCGGCAGTTCGGAAGTGCAGGCGTTCGAGATAGAGGGACTTGTCGGGACGGGAGCTGCGCCCGCCGTTCTTGCCTATCTGTTCCACCGGATCGGCGATCGTCTTGATGGCCGCCCGACGATGCTCATCATCGACGAAGGCTGGTTGGCGCTGGACGACGAGGGTTTCGCCGGCCAGCTTCGCGAATGGCTGAAGACGCTCAGAAAAAAGAATGCGTCTGTCATCTTCGCCACGCAAAGCCTGTCCGACATCGACAATTCGGCCATTGCGCCGGCGATCATCGAAAGCTGTCCGACGCGGCTGCTTCTGCCGAACGAACGTGCGATCGAACCGCAGATCACGGCCATCTATCGCCGCTTCGGCCTCAACGACCGGCAGATCGAAATCCTCGCGCGGGCAACGCCGAAGCGGGACTACTACTGCCAGTCGCGACGCGGCAACCGCCTGTTCGAGTTGGGCCTGTCGGAAGTCGGCCTCGCGCTCTGCGCCGCATCATCCAAGTCCGACCAGACGCTGATCGCGCAGATCGTCGCCGAACATGGCCGCGAGGGATTCCTGACGGCCTGGCTTGCCGCCCGCGATGCCGGCTGGGCCGTCGATCTCCTCCCGAACTTTTCCACGCTCATCCCCCTGACAGAAGAGGAGCTTCAACCATGATGATCCGTCATTCCCGTTCGCGGGCCATTCTCATGGCCGCGACCATGCTCGCCGCGCCCATCGCATTGTCACCAATGCTGGCGACGCCCGCTCATGCTCTCATCGTGTTCGATCCGTCGAACTATGCGCAGAACGTCATTCAGGCGGCGCGCGCTCTGGAGCAGATCAACCACCAGATCACCAGCCTCCAGAACGAGGCAACTATGTTGCTCAATCAGGCGCGCAATCTGGCGAGCCTGCCGTTCTCCTCGCTCCAGCAGCTTCAGCAGTCGGTCCAGAAGACGCAGCAGCTTTTGGGCCAGGCGCAGAACATCGCCTTCGACGTCCAGCAGATCGACCAGATGTTTGCCCAAAAATACGCCAACGTCTCCATGTCGGCGACGGATCGGCAGCTTGTCTCCGATGCGCGCTCGCGCTGGCAGAACACGGTCGGCTCGTTGCAGGACGCCATGCGCGTGCAGGCCGGCGTCGTCGGCAACATCGACACCAACCGCACGCAAATGTCCAACCTCGTCAGCCAGAGCCAGGGTGCAACCGGAGCGTTGCAGGCAACGCAGGCCGGCAACCAGTTGCTCGCGCTCCAATCACAGCAGCTATCCGACTTGGTGGCGCTCGTCTCTGCCAACGGTCGCGCCGATGCGCTGTCGCAGGCCGAGCGGGCGGCCGCGGCCGAACAGGGCCGCGAGCAGCGCCGCCGCTTCCTGACGCCGGGCGCGGGCTACACGCCCGGCAACGCCCGCATGTTCGGCAACTGAGGGCCAGAAGGGGAGCAACGTCATGGACGGCAAGATGCTGGCGCGTCTCGGCGCTGTCGTGTTCATCGCCATTGCGATTACCGCAACCGTGGTCGAGATGACGCGCAAGGACGACGCGCCGGCATCGCCATCGGCGCGCGCCCTTGAGCCGGAACGCGATCCGCTGCGCGAGAGCCAGCGCCGGTGCCAGCAGCTTGGCCAGCAAGCGGCCGACGACCCCGAATGCCTGCGCACATGGGCGAAGACGCGCGACCGCTTCCTTGGCCGCACGCCTCCGCCGTCGGCTGCGAATACGGCGACGGAGGCGCGCTGATGGGCGGCTCCGGCGTCATCGACAATTTCCTCGGGACTTTCACCCGCTACATCGATTCAGGATTCGGCCTGCTCGGCGGCGAGGTCGCGTTCGTCGCCACGACGCTCATCGTCATCGACGTGACCTTGGCCGCGCTGTTCTGGAGCTGGGGCGCGGACGACGACATTATCGCGCGGCTCGTCAAGAAGACGCTGTTCGTCGGCGTGTTCGCCTATCTGATCGGCAACTGGAACAACCTGGCGCATATCGTGTTCGACAGCTTCGCCGGTCTCGGCCTGAAGGCGAGCGGCACGGGCTTCACCGTGCAGGATCTGATGCGCCCCGGCAAGGTCGCACAGACCGGACTCGACGCGGCGCGGCCGCTGCTCGAATCCATTTCCGACCTGATGGGCTGGGTCGCGTTCTTCGAGAACTTCATCCAGATCGCGTGCCTGCTGTTCGCCTGGGCGCTGGTCATTCTCGCCTTCTTCATTCTCAGTATCCAACTGTTTGTCACCTTGATCGAGTTCAAGCTGTCCACGCTGGCCGGCTTCGTGCTGATCCCGTTCGGCCTGTTCGGCAAGACCGCCTTCATGGCCGAGCGTGTGCTTGGGAACGTGATTTCCAGCGGCATCAAGGTGCTCGTGCTTGCCGTCATCATCGGCATCGGCTCGACGCTGTTCAGCGAGTTCACGCGCGGCTTCGGCGGCGTCACGCCGACCATCGACGACGCCATGGCGATCGTGCTGGCGGCACTTTCGCTGGTCGGACTCGGCATCTTCGGCCCTGGCATCGCATCCGGCCTTGTCTCGGGCGGCCCTCAGCTCGGCGCTGGCGCGG
>Ga0209952_1001950_pt1 | contig 16292 bp, 16 predicted proteins | sample ThiBiot_750_biof_2_FD_183951 | JGI IMG/M metagenome (GOLD analysis project Ga0209952, IMG submission 183951) | Wastewater bioreactor microbial communities from Cape Town, South Africa - Thiocy_cont_750_biof (SPAdes) | ecosystem: Engineered > Bioreactor > Thiocyanate-remediating >...
TCAATATCAAAATCAACGTATCAGTGTGACGATACAATTTGGAGCTGTTCAAGATTGGAAAACAATTTTTACATTTATCATTCAATTAATTGATGATCGATATCCAACAACAATTTATTCATATGAACGTATTCAATATTTAGCTATGCGTGATTGTAGTACGAAATTTAGTTTCTATCTTCTCTATAAGACTCGTTCGAAAGATAGATTCAAGAATTATTCTGTACGAATCGATGTCTATAATACCGAAACATTCGAATATCGAGCAAGTTGGTTATATCCAATTCGATTTTCATTTCTGCCCGTACATCGTCTCGCATTACAAATTTCTGTGCCTATTTCAACTAAGAATACAAGCGAAAACAATCATTGTTCAATGAATTGTGGTGAACATGGTCGATGTAGTCAATATGAAAATACGAAAACAATGTTTTGCCACTGTCAATCCGGTTGGCATGGTCAATATTGTTCAATTTCGTATCAATGCCCATGTGCTTCGTCTTCGCAATGTCATGCACCATCGATTTGTCTATGTTCAATTGATAAATTTGGTGATCGATGTCATATTGAATTAACCGGATGTTCGACAAAGCCTTGCCATCAAAATCAGCTTTGCATACCATCGGACGTACGATTTCATCCGCAACATTCTTTTACATGTATTTGTGCTGAAGGATTCTGGGGTGATCGATGTCAATATGAAACATTACGTGTTCGTCTGACATTTCATCGAACATTATTGCAATCGTCATTTCTTTACGCACATTTTATTACTGCTGATGGTCAATCACAACATAAACAAACGACGATGTTAACGAAAATTCAATTTGATCAAAATGTAGTTGTTCTACATGTGACCTATGTTTATCATTTGATTTTAATTGAAATCAATGAAAATTATTATTTGACTTTCAATCGATCTGAAAGTTCGGTAGAAATCGAAGATCGTTGTTTGTCAATCAATGAAATTTTCAATTCAACCATTGTCAATTACCATCCATTACGACGCGTTAAATATTATCAATTAGCATGTCAACAAATCAAACATCTACAATGTTTTCATGATTTCGATTCATTTATGTGTTTATGTACAAATAATAATTCCGAAGCCAATTGTTTTAATTTCGAATTCAATAAATATTATGATTGTGACGGAAAGAACTATTGTCAAAATGATGGTCAATGTTTTCAAGATCGATATTATTGTCCAACGACGAGTGTTTGCGCTTGTAAAGAATGTTTCTATGGTAGCCAATGTCAATTTTCTACCGAAGGTTTCGGTCTATCATTGGATGCAATTCTTGGATATCATATTCGACCAAATACATCATTTGATCGTCAAACAAATCTCATTAAAATCAGTACTGTACTAGTTCTCATTATTTTTTCATTGGGCTTGATTGGAAGTATTCTTTCGATAATGACATTTGTGAAAAAAGAAAGTCAAACAATTGGTTGTGGTTTATATCTATTAGCAACATCGATTGTTTCATTGTTACTTATGATGATGCTTGTTGTGAAATTTACCTTTCTTCTTCTATCACAAATTGGAATTATAAAAGAACGTTGGATTCTACAAAGCAATTGTCGATCAATGGATTTTCTTTTACGAATACTTTTTAATATCGGCGATTGGCTCAATATTTGTGTGTCATTGGAACGAGTTGTTATGTTAATTCAAAGTACTAATTTTAGTAAAACGAAAAGTAAAAAGACTGCTAAACGAATGATATTCATTGTTACATTAGTAACAATTCTAACTGCATTACAAGATCCTTTACATCGAGAATTGATTGACGATGATGACAATCGTACTTGGTGTATTGTTCGTTATACTTCAAAAATTCAATTATTTAATTCAATTATGTTAATGTTTCATTTTCTCGTTCCATTTAGTCTTAATATTCTGCTTGCTTTTCTTATTATTTTTCTTGCAGCTCGTCAACGAGCCATAATGGCAGAAAATTACAGAGTACATTTACGTAAACAATTTCATGAACATAAACATATGATTATTTCGGCTTTCTCACTTGTTTTACTCGCTTCACCTCGATTAATTATCTCATTTCAAGTTAGTTGCATGAATACAACGCGTGATCCATGGTTATCATTGACTGGCTATTTCATTTCATTTATTCCTTCAATGCTTATTTTCGTTGTTTTTATTTTACCATCGAGTTTATATAAGAAAACATTTTTGAATATATTAAAAAAATGTCGAAAGCGATTATTCATCGGATAGAGGATGAAAATGCATGAATATTTTGCGTAAATTATTTGCAAAATCATCATTGTTACATAATGAAAATCTGCAATCGAATTCGATGTTGAATGTAGCTTTTTCTCTAACATCAGGAATGAAAAGTTTTAATTGAAGTTGATTGATTTTACTTCTTGAAGAACAACGTGATGTTTGAATTCCTTTGATAGGCAGTGTATATGCGTAACATTTACCAGATAGACAAATTGTTTTCGTTTGTGATGTTGATAAACATAGAATTGGCCATGAAAATGTTAAATTTACGTTTATATGTAGAAATAGTTTTTGTAATGCATTGAGTAGATTTTTAGATGAATAGAAACGATATTTATCAATAGTTTTTGATAAAAAATCTTCAGTACAATTGGAACTAAATATACTGCAAATGTGTCGAAAGTATATTTCAATTGTCTGACTTGACTGTAATTCAATCGATACTTCCATCAGAGTCAATGGTAAAGTTTTATCCTTCAGAAATCCTGATGGTTCTAGAAGTGATGTTTTGTACAGTCTAATCAAATTTTGATCGTAATTGATGACCACATGTACTACATAATAATTCGTAGTGGATGAAAAATTTGGACATAAACTTGATTGAATATAGGGTAATGAAAGATTTTGAGTATATGGGCAAGTATTTTGTGTAACGACGAGAAAAGTAGATATATACCAGAATCTAACTATAGTTCTCATTTTCAAAATAAGAAATGCAGACTTCATCGATCATATAGTTTTTATTAATAGTTTAACATTCTATTCTACAGAATATGAAGTTGAGAAGGAACATTTTCTTGATTATTTTTATTTATTTTTTATCGTTTTATACAACGATAATTCATGCACTTTCGTGTCTAGTTGTGGAATTTCAAAGCAATATAGCTGATTCTCTAACAGCTACTAACTTAATGGATATATTGAAGAAAAGCCCATTAATACCAACGACAAGTGTATGTTATGTTAAAATTACAGTTGAATACATGTCTAATGACGTATTCATACAATTTCGTCATACTAATTTAGATGATCTTACGAGTGGCTCTGTAGTTCATCGATTCACTATGGCTTTTACTGGTCAACAAAAATCGAACAATACACAGATCGATAGCGAAGTAATCCATGTTTGTACACATAATGACAGCTGTAGTCTTCAATTTGCACTCAGTCATATCAAATGGTTGGTTAAAAACAATTATGAACAACTAACCGTCGATCTTTCTCATCTACTCCGCATGTCAGATGCTAATGACGATATATCGAATGAAAATTTTGGTGCAAAATGTTATATCAATAGCGGACATGAGAAGATCAATTGCACTAGCCGTGCATGTTTAGGATTACAATTCGATCAATACACTACATATGAAGCAAAATGTTTAAACAATGCTGATACGAACACATTATTTGCTTTATCGATAATCACTACGATTTTTCCATTTCCATCGACAGTGGATATTCATTCAAAACAAACCATTATCTATACATGTAAAATGAATGCATGTAATAGCAAAAAACAATTCGAACAAATAAACAAAACTATTGAACATTATTATAACACTTTCATACTTTTCAAACAATTGAAAAATTACAGTGCATCGATAAGTTCTGTTGGCAACAGTACGATGGATAACTTTATCACCAATGGAATTCGTTCCATTTTATTGGTATTAGGATATACTGATGGAGCACAATCTACTACCATCGAATCCATCATAACGACAAAAAATTATACTAATACTTCATCATCAAATAATATAATTAAACGTCAAGTTTTTTCATCGATCATATTTCTGTTGTTTTTGCTTTATTTTTAATAAAAAAATAATGAATGACAAATCCTTCTTTGATGGTGAAGCTACTGAATGTCGTTCTCTGGTGTGTCGTTCAGGTATAAACTCATTAGGATCCTCAGGACTCCATAAATCATAATTGTAATGAATAGAAAGTATATCTGGCTGAATGACACTGTCTTTAAAAATAAATCAAATACGTATATTTCTTTTCTAAGAAGATATTTACCTTTGTCAACCTGAGTGCCAGAACTTTTATTTGCTAATAAAAAAAAAAAGAAAACTGTGCTCTATACATTTCTGTTGTATATGTAGCGACATCAGGTCATATATATATCGAGGAAAGAATGATATCGAAATGGATATCGATCATTATTGGATAGAAAAGAAAATTCATGTTAGATCTGGATAGTAGTTCATCAATTGTTTATCGTCATGTACAAAAACATGAAGAAAAAGAAGCATTGGATCTGTGGTGTCCTGTTTTTAAGCATACAATTGATCATGAAGGACGTTACTTTTTACATGATGCATCACCATGTTATCAAGAAGGTGATACTTTAGGTGCTTGGCATAATGATCAATTAGTTAGTACAATTCATATTCGACGATTTCTATTACAATGTCATGAAGATAATAAGAAATACTTATGTGCAGGTATTACGAATGTTGTTACTAGAAACGAATATCAAAGAAAAGGTTTATCTCGACATTTATTGCAAATGGTTATTGATAAATTCAATGAAAGCAATGATTTTGATATTTCAATATTAGGTACAGGAAAACCCGATCATTTCGCACGTTTTGGTTGGGAAGAAGTACCTCGACCGATGAAAATCATCATCAATTGGACAAGTGATGATACTCTGTCGAAGACAAATGTTCAATGGCATTCAGTATCGAATCTTTCGCATGAAAATATCGAATTATTATTCGACATTCATTCGAACTATCCACGTATTTATCAAATGGAACGATCTCCCCATTCAATATTTTATCATTGGGTAAAATTTCGTTGGCAAATTGATGAAGCTATTGTCTGTCTCTATGAAAAAGGTTATGTAGTAATTGGCAGTCCGGATAATGACGAAGATATATGTATATTAGAATGGCGAGCACCGAATAAAAACTCGGAACAAAAACTTTTATCGTTAGCAGCAAGTGAAATTCGACAACGTCATGGATTAACAAAACATATTCAATTATTTGCATTACCACAATATATGACAATCGATGAATTAACCAAATGGGCTGGTTCTATTCAGATTGGCACTAGTTCTGATATAATGATGCGAAATATTCGTTTATCTTCTGAGATTTATCATAGAATAAAAACTTCTTTTTCTAATGGTCGTGCTGTTTTTTGGTCTGGTGATTATTTTTAATAGATTGAAAATGTTCTTTATCGACGGTCATCTGTCGAGAATGATACTGAATAATTTCTTTTCGATGTGAAATCGATAGAAATTGTACATTTGATCGTTGAAGATGTTCATATATAGCTTTTTCTGTTTGCTTATCACAACCTGATGTTGTTTCATCAAGAATAAACAATCGTATCGTTTCTGTACCAACAAGAAACGCCGTAGCCATCATCAATCGTTGTTGTTCGCCGATAGATAGGATTTCTGACCAAATCTGTCGCTCTCCATCCAAAGAATAACGATCTATAAGATGACTTAGATTAAGTTCTTCGAGAATTTTTCGAGCACAATGATCATCTTTCATCGATTCCAAACCGTGTGCCTAGAAAAAAGACAATGAAGATATCAACGTAGTATTTTACTCGGCATATACCAATCGAAGATAGGAAAGCTGTTCTCTTAGTGTTCCTTGAGTTAAATGTAATTGTTGGCTGAGAATAATGATGTTCTGACGTGGAATTATACGTAACACTGAATTGTTGTTCGTACATTCATTAAAAGTGAGACCTGCAAGAAGACGAAGTATACTTGACTTGCCACAACCGGAAGGACCCGTAATAAGAAGATTATCCGATGAATTAAGTATTAAATTCACATTGGAAATAAGTATTTGAGAAGTATGAGGTATTCGTACATCGATTTGTTCGAGTACTAAGGAAGGCTCATTCGATTTTGGTTCAATATATACACGTCGTCTTCGTTCGTGCTCCTCATTTGCCAAACAATGATAGTACATATCGATGCGTCGAAGTTGTTCTAAAATTTCAAACGAAGAACAATACTAATTCGCCTATCCTATCCTTTCTATTCATCTATACCGAGATTATTAACAACACGAATTCCAATCGAATGAATACGTCGTAGAGGATCACTGAAATACGTGATAAAACTCGCCGATGCATAAAGACTCGATATGTACACCGTCAAAGCAATGAATGTTTGTGCTCCTTGAGAAGAATCAATGTGAAAGAAAATCGCCGCCGGTATACCGTAGCTAATAAGATTGTAACTTTCGACAGACAATCGAGCTATGCCAACAATAATTGAGATCAAGTAACCACTGAAAATTTGAGAACGAATTGATGTATCAAGTTTTTGTCGAAGATTCGCTTCTTCAGATCGGCAAACATCTTCTCCCGACAAGGCAATCTGTTCGGCTTGAAGTTCAACCCGTTTATGAGCATTCAAGAATTGAATGAATTGATTTTCATCGTTTTCGAGCCATTTTTTCGAAATAGCACAGATACACATTGTGATAAAGAAGAAACCGAATGCGACGATATAAACAATCAAATTCCCAATAGATCCACCGTTTTGTTTGCTTAGAACAATGGAAAGAATAATATTCAATGAAAATTGACCTATACAAATGATATATCCAATGAATCCTAGGATAATTTACAATCCTACTTATGATTCCAACATAGTAAATATGACCAAACAATATATTGAAAACTTCCGTGTTCAATTCAGCAATATCATGTGAAAGAATATTAGGAATGTCTAACATATGTCTACTGTGATACAATAGATTATTTGCATTTAGAAGAAAATGTGAGACATAATTCATTTGTCTACGCGTATAAAGTGAAGCCAATAGACGACCGCCACCAGCAGTGAATGAATAGGATGCAGCTGCTGCTACGACGATAAGTATATAATTGATTATACCGGATTTAATTAATTGTTTTGTTTCTGCAAGAGAAACAGTGCCACTAGCATAAGCGGATAAACCATTGTATAATGTTGCAGTTTGATCAATAAATGCATAAAAAGTCCAAGTAGCAATACTAACCATAATGAGAGTCACTAGCCATGTGCCGAATGTCTAACAGAACCTTCAATGATATAGTCATGTGAACATATCACGTAACTCACTTGAATTTTTAGCTTTGTATCATCGGATTGAAATGGTAGATGCATAAATTTGAATATATCAATGATGCTCTTCCATTGTGAAGTGTTTTTCTTCTCAAATATGCCTGGCATATGATCGATTGGTGCATGAAATTGCTCGTTCGTCTCTTCCTGTTCTTCTATTTTATTATCTTCATGTTGTTTATCTATCGAATTGTATCGATATCCTTCAGGAGAAAATTCCAAGTATTTTGCATGTAGATTTTTAAGCGATGAACGATGTGAGATGGTCACAAACCATACATGAAGTTGAGTCAATTGCAAATAGATTTTATATTCTGTTTGAACATCGATAGCACTCGTTGATTCATCGAGAAAAACTAATGTTTCTTTCGCAAGTTGTTCCTTGTTCGATGGCAAAGTAAAAAAAGCGAATAAACGAATGAAAGATAAACGTTGTTGTTCACCTGTAGAAAGCAATGTAGACCAATCAGCAACCTTGAATGGCGTTTTATATCGAAACTATTTCTTGTGTATGATTATATGATTACTTACTGTATCCAATGTATATCTTTGTATTAAATAAAATAGATGAACGGACTGAAATAATTGAAAAAGATGTTTGTCACTGATTGCAGTTGTATCTTTTAAAAGAAAGAGAGCTTGACAACGCAGACTACCAATTGGAAGATAGGGTCGTTGTGGAATGAATAGAAGATGGTGTCGAGCTGGTAGTATGATATGTTTTGCGTCGATGGTTTGTAATCCAGCACAAATACGAAATAATGATGTTTTCCCACATCCACTTGGTCCAGATATCAAAATGCATTGACCACGTTTAGCTTCTAGATTGATATCCTTTTGTAATAATCCTACATCGAGTGAAATATTCAAATGATGAAGAATAAACATGTTCGAATCTTCTCGTCGAATGCCATTTTGTTGTTCGTCGATGATGCGTTTCTCATGTTGTTTTGTTAGTTTTTCTAGATGATTAAGTTTCGTCCATAAATGATCACCCATTGTAACTGTGACAAGAGCAAATTCCATGATAAATATTAACTGACTGAGAAGATTGATTAAGAGAGAATAAAATGGAATTACAGCTGTGAATACATAGAAAACTGTATACAATATACATCAATTTTTTTTTCGAAATTTCCTACTTAGGAGATTTTTTGCTAGTTCTGGACTTTGCACTTTTTGAATAAAGAAGAATACTATAGATGGCAAAGTATATGTACATATGCCGGTGATTGAATCTGAAAAAAAGACACATGACATCGAATACAAAGACACTATTTGATTTCTATCTTTACATGACAATTGAATGGGAAAATTGATCAATATAAAACTAATCGATCCAATGAATAATGAATTACAAATACTCAATATTAATTGTTGAATATATTTCAATTCTACATGTTGACTTCCATAGAGTACAATACATTGAGCGTGACTTTGAATACGTTGTATGTACGAACGAAGACGACCTTTTACTTTCGATTGTGTAATCAAATTCCAACTGTATAATTGGGCACTAGGCAATCCAATTAGTACACAAAAAATAAACGCTAAAAAGCATATAAGAATACCATTTGCATTTCCGTTTGCTGAACGTAAGATAAATACACACGCTGTTACAATTAAAGCAAACATCGAAATAATACTTTTGAAAAACAAACAACCGAAAAGTATCGAAGCAAAACTGCTGGTAAACTGCTTTATGTCATTCGTAATTACTTTGTAGATGTTTTCATTTGTTTGTACCATATCGTACAAGACACATTCATTAGGCGATCGAATTAATAATTGTTGAAAATGATCACAAAGTTGTTGACGCCATTGAGCAGCTAAGAAATAAGTACATGCTTGAATAAGACCAAAAATGATGCCAAGAAAGAATGTCTTCAATACTGTACGCCAGATTAAGTCATCAAATAAACGTCTTCCTTCAATCATCGATGTAGTATTTGAAGCAACATCAGATAAATAGAGACTATATTGACCGGCATCGTCTGCCAAGACATATGACAGATAACAGGACACAGCCATTAGCAGAATTGCAAATTGAAGGACGGCTATGGAACGTTTTCGTGCTCGAGTACGATAGAATACTAGTGAGAAACATTTAAACCAAGTTACAGGCGAAAGAAGTAAGAGAAAATATCGTGGATGTTTCATTCTCATATAATGGTTCTTTTCTTTTCATGTTCTTATATACATTTATACGTACATATTGTAAAACAAAGCAAAAAGTGTTTTATCACGTATTAGATTTATGACCTGATTGAGACAACATAGTCACGCATCAATCTATAATTGAAATATCAAGGCGTGTTGAGTAGCATGAATAATTAGAAAGAGAAAAAAAATATTTATTTACCAAATAAACCTTGTACTCTCCGTATATATATATAATGTCATTCTCTTGTCGTTTCAATTTTTGTGATTTATCAACTGTTTCCTTTTTTCATTATAGGACAAAACCTTTCGCGGAACGTCATTCAATTGCAATTCCTTCGGTTTTATCTGTTCTCTTTGCAGGACTAACAATTATTATTGCTGTTACCATAATTTATTTGACTTCACCCTCACATACAAATATATCATTAAATTCCGATGAACAATGTGAATTGAATTTTCAATTGCTGATTCTAAAACCAATTGAATATCAATTCAACAATGACACGTTTTTAGATCTTGTTATTGCTCAAAAAACAGCTAACAAAATACCAATTAATGATCATCAACTATTAATAGATATTGTTGTAGCAAATTTTGACATCAATAGCATTAGTATTTTTTATGGAATTGGAAATGGATCTTTTGCAAATCTAACAGACTATTCAACAGATTCAAGTTTAGTTCATCATTCTATCAACGTGATCGATATTAATAATGACTCTCGATTAGATATTGTAATTACGAATTTCGATAGCCTTCGCTGTAATTGAAGATTTTAATGGTGATAACAAATTCGATATTGCTGTAGTGAATAATGGCACTGATAGTTTAAGTATTCTCTTACAAACATGCTAATCTACCTTTGTTGTCACATGTGACATCGCAAAAATTCTTATTTATTAAAATCAAAAGAAAATAATTTTAAGAACATTTCAATTGATAGACTCTCACCCAGTCGACAACCATTTCTTGTGGCCATACAGTAGTGTTATCGGGCGGCCCAGCCTTCGTTCCGCCAATAGCTACATTAAGAATCATATTGTAAGACCAAAGTCCATGAAAAGCCATCACTGGATTGATAGAATTAGGAATATGTTTGGTAGCAAATGAAGTCACTATAAATTCGTTCACACCTGTCACAATATGAGTAGTATTCCATTCACTCCAGTAAACTAAACTGTTATTGTGTAGAAGAGATTGATCAGGCGTTTTCCAAGTTGATTCAACGTTTCCTTCGATAATTGGATTCATTGAATTAGCTGCAGCATTCCATGAAACAGACCCATGAACAGTCTGATCATTCGATTTACCTCCAATCATTTCCGCAATATCAATATTGCCCACAGTTGGCCAATAAAAATAGTATTCTTTGTAAGCATTACCAAGAATCCACCAGGCAGGCCATATTCCCTGTCCATAGGGCATTCGAATCTTAGCAACAAATTTTCCGTATGTAAATTCTTGAAGACCTGCACTCGAAAGCATACCAGACGTATAATTATCTTTCATAGCAACAATATGTAATTGATTATTCTGTACGTAAGCATTGTAAATCGAATCAGTATAGTTTTGTATTCCTCCGTCGATATTTCCTTGTTGTGGACTCCAATTCTTTGGATTTGGTGCATAAGCAGGCGCGCCGTCGATGACAGCTTTAGATGGGCCGACATTTTCGAATTCATCCTGCCATACAAGAGTATAATTGGGTCCAGCATCATACTGGAACTTTGAAGGATCCCAACCTGCACCATTTGTCACACCGAGAATCGCAGCAGCAGTAGCAAACAACACAAAATGAATATACATTTTTGCAGTTGTATGATCGATTGATATAATATTACACTGGATGAAAAGAAAGAAAAATAGAACTAACTCATTTGATTCTTCTAATCCTCAAATTTAATTTGCAAATATACGTAAAACGGGCTATATATAGAGAAAAGAAAGACCATCCATACAATAGCGACATCATTAACATATCACGGTGTATTTATCGACCAAAAAACGAAATTTTTCTAAGTAATAATAAAACGCCGAACGAGCCGCATACTCTGATTGGTTCTTTTTCATATCTAATTTGGCTGTAGAAATTTGCTCAATAGCAGAATCTACTACCTTAGGACAACTTGACTCATCCTTTAGAACTATTTTTTGAACAAATCGACTTGTCGAAAGACTACATATGGAAAAAGAACCAATCAACGTACTCGGTTCGTTCGGCGTTTTATTATTACCAAAAAATTTTGGGTAATTTTTCTCTACAAAAAGCAATTTATTTGAGAACAAATTTGGGTGATGACGCAAAAATTTTTGGGTATTTTTTCTCTACAGCAACCAATCGATATCGATCGAAAGCAAATTTAGATAAGGACGCAAAAATTTTCGTCTGCGCATATAAAAAATAGTCAATATTTATATGCTCGTCGATATTTGGAGAAAAAAAAGAAAGAAAGACGTCGTTATACTGTCGAAAATATGGCTGATATCAGTAAAAACGAAAGAAAACCGGTCAGTTCTATTTCGAAATTGGATTAATTATATATTATCTTTATATATTCTTTGCATACTTATAGATGTTTCCACCATCAACAAAAACAATTAAAGAACAGCAAGATGAAATCGCTTCTTTAATTAGTGATGCTTACGTAAACCATGTTTCATATAAAGTAAGACGAGTTATTCCGAAAAACATTATGCTAATTGGTCGAACACGAACGGGTAAAAGTACCATACAAAATGTACTTGTCGATCCTCGTAAAATCGGTACAGAATCAACACTCTATGCACAGACAAGAGATGCTGAATTTCAATCGTATATTGTTGAAGGTAGCAGTGCTAAACTAGATCAGCAAGCAACTGATTCAACACACGCGAACGATACAAATTGTCAAGTACGTAATCAAGAAACCTCTACATATCTTGAAAATCTTCCGGAAAAAGCGATTACCGTATTAAATATAATCGATACACCCGGTTTATTCGAACATGCTGCATCTGCTGAAGACATTCAAGATAATACAGCTATTCTCAAAACAATTGAAACATGTATTCGTCGAGAAATTACCAAATTTCATCTTATTTGCTTTTGTGCATCGTTTGAATCGGGTATTAACGATCAGGATATAGCATCTTTAAAGATACTAGTTGAATTTCTCGGTAAAGATGTATCAAAAAATTCATGTCTAATTATTACACGATGTGAATCAAAGGATGCAGAACAACGAGATAAACTAGTTAAAGAAATCACAAATGATATTCATTTCAAAGAAATTGCATCATATTTTCAAAAAGGTATTCATTTTAGTGGAACATTAAATCGGGATAATTGGAATAAAGCACAACAACAAACATTAAAAGATCAATTTCAAACTATTTGTGATTATCGAGAAGATCTGATCAATTTATTTAGTTCGGCGACTGATCCATTTGAAGTCAAGTATTGTGAGTTTTCTGATGTTGCGCAAATGATTAAAGATCGTCAAGATCTTATGGCACAAATTGCAACTTTAAAGAAGAAAGGTGAACGTGATGAAGAACTTATTCGAAAATTAAAAGACAAGCCTTGTTCTATTTCATAATAAAATAAAGATTTCTAAATTTTTCAGATAATGTTTCCTAGAACTAACGATAATAATATCACAACAGATACAATATTGAACACAATAAGAGAACTTTACAGAAAAAAACAAAAATCATATCAAAGTTATCAAAGGAGTTCATATAAAGATATTCTTCTTATTGGACGTCGAAATATTGGAAAAACGACATTGAAACATATTTTAGAAGATCCTTGTTCGATACCTGATGAATCAAGCTTTATCTCTCGAACGCCTTCAATAAGTTTTCATCAAACGTTTCAATTGTCTAATTCGAATCTTTTTTTACAAATTGTTGAAACATCGATTCCTTTCGAACGAAATAACGATGAACATCTATGGAATATAAATCAATTTTGTATTGAAAATCGTATCGAACGATTTAATCTTATATGTTTCTGTCGATCATCGAATTCAAGTTTTAATAATGGAGATATTGAGATTGTAAATAAACTTGTAAAACATTTTGGTGAACAAATATGTTCACAATTATGTTTAATTATTACTCATTGTGAATCCAAAGACAATGAAGAATGCAATCGTTTACGCAATGAACTTATCAATGATCATTATTTTAAAGAAATTATTCCATATTTTCGTCAAGGAATTCATTTTACTGGCTCAATTAATCGAGATGATTTCAATAGGAAATATATCGATGTCGTTTCGGGTCAATTCGAAACTGTTTATGTCTATCGACAAAATCTTATTCAACTTATTCAAAATACAAGAGATTCTTTTCGTATTCAACCAAAAATAGAACAACAACAACAACAACAACAACAACAAACGAATCATGATCATCGTCAGCAAAAAAAAGGATGCTGTGAGATATTATAACTGCTTAATTTTTACTTTTTTATAGAAGCATTTATCTGATCTAGTTGTGAAAAAATAAATCATGTCGTTTTTTCTTCTTATTTTAGTCTCAAAAAAGAAGATTGCGTTTGGGCTGTTCTTAATGTTAGCGTTCCTATTTCTTTTCAAGTACGCATATCAACCAGAAAGACCTGAAATCGAAGAAGATTGCATTCATCATCTCATCAGTGGATATTTAGCTGTTGATAATATGAATCGAATGACTATTTTAGCATCCGAAAACAATCCAGAATTCAATTTTCATGATATTCTTGCAGAACAATCAACTCGAATGAAAAATATAATAAATAGATTGAATAATACGAATAATCTTATCTTAAAAAATATTACCAGATGGTTATTATCGAATGAAAAAGTTTCAATTGAAGAGATTATTCAAGAAAGTGTCGAATTTCAAAACTTTTCTGCAAATATTACTCAATTTCTAGCAACGATTTATTCCATTGAACAAGCTAACAAGACAATCGAAAATGATTTGCATCGTTTATCCGAACAACTTGATTCGCAGATTGAAAAAGTACGTTTGGCTTCGAATCGTGTACAGATGGGCAAAAAACATTGTGAACAAACGGTACATTCATATAGTATCTACAAGATTACTAAAGATATGGCAGATCAAGCAGCAAGGAATTTGAGTGATGCTGAACAACAACATCTCAATGCAAATAAATATCTTCTAGAAATGAATTCAAAAAATATAACGCTTGTTATCCAGAAAATTACACGAGAGAAAAAATTATCGTTAATATCAAGAATAAACGAAGAGATTAGTAAATTAAACAAAAATTGGGCAGATTTTCATGTATTTCTATCGAAATTTTCAAATTTTATTCAATCGACTAGCAAAGTTTGTTGCTTTATCTTCTCAGAATTCGAGTGCAGAAAAAAAACAAAGCCGTTTCTTTTTCTAGGATTTGAATCGACAAATTAATTCAACTAAACAATTATGTGACACATTGAATATTTCGCTAACATTTATGATTGAGCAATTATCTACTAATCATAAATATTTGCTTTTAGAAACGACACAAGATCGATCATATCACCTTAGCCAATTGGATACTCAAAAAATCGATCGAAATCAAACAATTTTTTCGTCTTTCAATTATTCACTCTTTCATTTATAGTTGTAAATAAATATACTGAGCATTGATTTTCGTCTCAGACAATTTTTAATTCTACATGTTCGAATCCGTATTTAATTTTGTTTAATTGAAATAATTGTTCAACAGATTGCATATATTTCTCATGAAGTTGATCTATATCTTCATCAGTTGCATTCAGTGTTTTGTCAACATGAATTGGTTTACCAACTAGAAAGATATTTCGACTTATTTTCTATACATATAATTCTCAATCCTACCAATAGTAATAACAGGTTTTCGAAGTGGAATATATCCCAATATCGATCGTCCCCATGGTATACGCTTATAATATCGATAGAGCTCAGTTTCTCCAAATGAAATCACCGGAACAAGTGAAGCTCTATATATCAAATATTGATTTTCAAGAAAAAACAAACTATGAATTTACCCATATTGTAATGCTAATTTAATGAAACCTTTTCTGTTCTTTAAATACAAGTTCAGTTTATTATTTTGCGTAAGACTTTGTTCTCGTATACCACCCGTAACTATGACTAAAGCACGGCCTGGACCAAGTTTATCATTCAGCAGATATTCACAACTCTCTTTTGATACCGAACGAATGCCCAAATTAAGAACAAATTCTCGTGTAAATGGGTAATAGAATTGAAGAGGAAGAATCATTAAATACGGACGAATGCCGGGGAAAAGAGTAGAAAAATGAGTAGCATTCGTAGCAAAATTGCCCGATGCACCAAAAGAAAAAAGTCCATGAGGATGATAACCAAATATATAGTTTCGTTTTGGATCAAGATCTTCAGTTTTTATTAATTTCAGTGGAAAATAATTGGCATAATAAGTGCAAATCGATAGTTGACGAAGTCGATCCGACCACCGTTCATCTCGTGAACCAGCATGTCGATCAAAATACATCCAACAGCCATAAAGAAGAGATACAGTGAGTGTTATTGGAAAAGACCAAAACCATGATAAAAGAATGAAAGCAATCAAAGTAATTATTGGTGAAAATAGAGCAAAAGTAAACACGAAAAAGATTGCTAGAAATTCTTTTACTTGTGTAAAATTCATTGTGTTACATATCACCGTGGAGCGGTTTTGAAAGAAGAGTTCCCGGAAAAAACAAATTGCATATTCGGAATCAGCATGGTCGAAAACCTCCGTCGCCGTTGAGATCTCGTCGGGGTACCGTCGATCAT
>Ga0209952_1001962_pt1 | contig 16225 bp, 13 predicted proteins | sample ThiBiot_750_biof_2_FD_183951 | JGI IMG/M metagenome (GOLD analysis project Ga0209952, IMG submission 183951) | Wastewater bioreactor microbial communities from Cape Town, South Africa - Thiocy_cont_750_biof (SPAdes) | ecosystem: Engineered > Bioreactor > Thiocyanate-remediating >...
TTTCTTTTTTTCTTCTTCTTCTTTTCGTCTTGTTTTTTCTTCTGCACAGACGTTCGACAAAAACGAAAGGAAAAATCCAATCACATAAAACCAAAAACACTCATTTACTGTCAGCTGTATTTTCTTTCTTACGCATACCTTCTTTCCTTTTCTTCCGTTTGTATTCTTTTTGTGTCACTAAATACACACACGCACACACACACTGATTCGTATTTATCTGTCTGCATTTTTCGCAGAAATCATTTTTAATTCAAGATTAGTCCGTTGCTTTTCTTTCTATGGTCCGAATGACCGACTGTGAATATAATAATCAAAAATCTGTTATTCAATTATCACCATTTGTTCATCAAGTAAAAATCAAATAGAAATGAATTGAAATCGAATGAAAACGAATTCTTTGTAGGTTGGTGGTCATTCGTCAATGTTTCAATATGATAAAACGACAATCTGTAAATTATTATGCGAACATGAATATCATTTCTATCAAACTCTACCCGAAGTTTTACGAGAATTCGTACCAGAATTTCGAGGTTTGCTTTGATTTCAAAACCAAAAAAAAAACAAATAACTGAAAATTAAAATTTTTCAATTTCAGGAACTATTACAGTTCAATATATCGAAGATAATAATGGCTATATCAAATTACTTGCTCGGCCATCTGTAGATAATGATCAAGACGTCTCACCTCCGCCTGAAAGTATTCTCCGACGATCATCAGTACAGTTAGTAGATGTTATTTACATATTCCTAACATTCTTCCGCATGTAACTTTTGTTTTGAATTAGATTACGTTGTACAGAAGATGGTCATGTCGACTATTCAAATAATTCCGGTGTGGACATTGCTAATTACGAACAAGGTCAAATCACAATGTCAAGAATTAATCCCTGGAGTATACAATTATGTAAAAAACAAGCCGAAAAATTCCATCGTCAATTGAATGCAAATGAAAATTCGACTCTTTTACAAGGTACAAACTAAACTATCTTTTGACCTTTCGACATAACTAAGATTGAAATCCGATAGGACAAAGACAAAACATACACATTAAAATTTCATGATAAGAAAATAATGTTGATGATTGTTGCTTTTTTTTTTGTTTAGAGTACATTCTACTAGAAAATGTCACAGCAAAATTCGAATATCCATGTATATTGGATTTAAAAATGGGCAAACGACAATATGCCGATGTCGATTCAGATAAAAAACGTCAATCAAAAATACAAAAATGTGAACAATCAACATCATCAAAATTAGGCGTTCGATTATGTGGAATGCAAGTGAGTGATGAAAAGCAAAATATAAAGAATTTCTTTAATATTTCTAAAACTAGGTTTATCAAGTCGAAAGTGGTCGATATATATTTACAGATAAATATCGTGGTCGAGCATTAAATATCGAAGAATTTCATCAGACTTTAATCGAATATCTTGACAATGGCCGAGAGAAACGTTTCGATATTCTACCGGAATTAATTCAACGTTTACAATCCTTGTATTCTGTTATTAGTTCATTAAATCAATATCGTTTTTATAGTGGAAGTCTATTGATTGCTTACGATGGTTCACATCAATCGAATTCAATCGATGTACGCATGATTGATTTCGCTAATTCAGTACATGCTGATGTTGATGAATCAGCAAAAAATCATCATGGACCTGACAAAGGCTATTTATATGGTCTAGAACGATTGATTGCGTTTTTCAACGAAATATTACAAACAAATCAACAAAATTAATTCTTCAAAATAGATAATCTTTTTGTTTTTGTCTTCATATTTGTGAATATAAAAAATACTCCTGTTTTTTTTTGTAAATAAAACAGTTTTTTATTTTCATCAAAATGAAATTCGATTCTTATCAGTTATCAATACTAAAATAGTTTTCTTCTTCTTTTCGTTTGTTTGCAATTTATTAATGAAGAGATTATGAACTGATCCGTAGTTAATTACTTCAATAAAATTCCATTTACTGAGATTACATGGAAATGAATTTTACATCGTTGTTATTCAGTTGATTAATTTTGTTCGATTTATATATAGGAAGAACGTTCTAAAGACTAAATGAAGTTGAACGATGTTCATGATGGAAAAGCAATCGACTGAAAAGTGAATGGTTATTACTCTCATGAGTATTACAGTAATTTGAAGCACGAGATAGATAATTCGAAAATCGACGGATTTTTTTTTCTGCTTGTTTATCAATCATTGAACACGAAAGAATTTATTCAATTGTTTTCTTGTTTTTATTTTTCAAAAAACAAAAAAAAAGAAACAAAACAAATCAAGATCTAACATCGTAATGGAATATGAGGAAAAAAATAAATTGAAAATAAAAACAGCAGAAAATTGAAACGAGATAAATGTCATACAAATAAGAATGAAATTACTCGTGATGGGTCGAGTATGCCAAGGGAATTCGGAAGTGTTGTTCGTTCCGTCTTATTCTCTTTAGTCTTGTTTTACTAGAGCCGAAGAAGAAAACCTATCGTTCGCATATGTTGTTCATCATCATAGCTCAAGTCTTTTTCTTCTTCTTCTTCTTCGTCTATAATGTCGCACATGATGTGAAGAAGAGAAGTAGAAGAATACCAAAAAAAAGACAAAACAAGATCTTCGTTTTTCTTTTGTTTTTTGACTTTATCTTTCTTAACATACAGGCGTCAAATGCTTGCAATAGTTGATATTTGTTGTTGTTTGTTACTTGATTTATTTGTTAATAGAATATATCTCGTTTCTTCATGTTGTATAGGCGATGGTGGTTGATCATCATCTATAGTTCCACTCGTCTAGAACGAATCGTAATCATCGAGTCTGTTTTTGTTATATTCACAACATAATAATAATAAGAAAAAAAAAGAACAGTTCTTCATCATCTGTCAAACTTACTCGAAGTCCTTTTGTCTTTTGTTGTTGAATAGGTGGAGGAGTATGTCGATGATTTTGCTTTCGACTTGATGTTCTCGATGTTTGAGATTGATTATGTGCACTATCTTTATTTAAAATAACGGCTGACAAACGTCGAACATCATTAAATGTTCCCGTACGTTGACTTGGATAATGTCGTTGAATTAAACTACCATTCCGTTGACAACCATATGTATGTAAAACATGACATAATTGCGTACGAAATTCAGTACCTGTCAAACAATAAACAAGAATATTACCGGTATGATTAGCATTCATAAGAATAATAAAAAATAATTTTATCATTTTATATTTGGCTTTAAATTTCATATCACATTGATACGATTGAACGGATGACATGATTCGTTTTTCGAACATTAAATAGAAAACAATTGGAGCTGTTAAAAGAACGAACATGGCATTTATTGATAATAACATTGTACTTAAATTTCGTGCAACTAAACGTTTATTTGAATTATGTGCATCGCCCATTGTACGTAGGACACTAAGAAAAATAATCGTTGAACATAGAAACATTAATGTAAACGGCAAATAAACATTAACAATAGCATCAATATACACCCAAACATCACGATAAAATTTTTGATATTCATCACTATATTCGGATGAACATTGAACAACATTTATATCCATATCAGTATCAACAATACGATAAATATGATTTGATGATAATGGAAAACTGAATGTATCATAGGATGTTTGATTAAAATAATTGAATTCATTCATTTGTTGTTTTTGTAAATAGATGATGTATGTATTATCATAGAAAAGAAATTGTATATTTAAAAGAAAAAGTATAACAAAGATCGATATTAAAATTGTGTATGTTTGCCGTGTTTTACGAGTTTTTCGTACGCCTCGTGTTAACGCAAAAACACGATCGATGGAAACCGCTGTTAGTATCCATGCGCTTGTTTGAGGAAAGAAATAGATTGAAAATGAATAGATTTTACATGCAACTAATGATACTTGTTGTAAATCAAGATTAAACCAAGCATGAAGTATAAAATTCACACAAAATGTATATAGAACAGCCAAATCAATAATAGATAAAAATGCCAAATAAATAAATGTTGAATGACGTCGTAATTTCGAACGTAAAACAACGTAAACAGATAAGAGATTACCGGCTGTGCCAACAAATATAAATAAAATCGGATAGACACGTAATAAACTTAATGTAATTGTACGATAAGGTTCTCGTGTTTGAGAGATATATGTTAACGAATGTGAACATTCAATTGGTGTTGTATTCCACATGTTGTTCTAGGCGTTGATAATGATGAGGAAAAAACGAGCCGAATTTCTCATTGTTTTGTCTTTCTTACCCGTGCTCTTCTTCTCTCTCTCTCTCTCTCTTTCTCAGTCTCTGTGTCTGTGTTTCTTTTTTTCTCCCCGATGATTTGGTTACACTTCAACGAAATTTCTCAATCACTAAATTGAGTATCATCAGAAATCAATCTTTTGTTTTGTTGTCTAGAGCAAAAAGAAACAAAATCGATTCAATCGAATAAACTTTGTTGTAGGATAGATTAATGAGTGCGTGTGTATTTTACTCAGAAAACAATGAAGTCACCAAAAGAAGAAGAGAAGAAAAAAAAAGAAAAAAAATACGAGTTCAGAACAGAATAGAAACAGATGCGTTGTTATTTGAACAGAGTCATAGAGAAGATCGTCATCCTTCTCGTTTACTCCTCCTCCCACTATCTTGCGAGAGAAATAGAATGAAGGGAAAAAAAACGCCAGACACAATAGATTTCTATATAAAGATATACGAGAGAAGGAAAAACCCAGTCTGTTACAGGAAACTTTTGTTGAGTAAGGTGATGTATTGATGAGAAAAGAAATGTCTAACTGTATTTATATAAAATGTTAGTGAAGAAGAAGAAGAAGAAAAGAAAACATCCGACGACAAGAATCTTATCAATTTACAATCAACGATCGTCATCTTCCACTTGTTGCTATCAGTCAATTCTTATTAAACTCACATATAGAAGAAGAAGAAAAAACAAATACGTAGTCAAACGTTAACAGAATATGTTCATTAAAAAGGAAAAAAAGCAGTTTTTTTTATAGATCTAGACAACAAATGATTCTGTTTGTCTTCTTCATCTGTTCTTCTTTTTTTTTTGTTTTTAATATAACTATGCTATTGTGCGTTGTCGGCAAGTGATTGTTCTTATTTTGATGCGAAATGAGAGCAGGTGGTTTTTGTCATTGTACACCGACAGTCAGTTTTCTCTTGGTTTCTTCTTTCTTTTTCTCGTTTTATCTTTCAGATTCCTAATAATCATGCGATATTCATCAGAATAATGGTATAAGCCTATTAGAGAAATACTAGAATGCATCGACTCTGATTAAAGACTCTCTGCTACCTTGTTGTTCGATGACGATGATGATGATAATAATAATGCAAACGAAAAATAAATATGCAATCAGTCAATCTTGGTGTACATGTATCTCTCTTTCATTCATTCTTTCTCTGTTAGTCGATCTGATAATTAATTTCGTCAAAATACTTTTCTAGGTTGTCGACTAATCCATGCTGTGCATATTGCTCTAATCGAACAGTTCGAATATAGTAGTAATGCAACGTTCTGATATTATGAATGAATCAATTGAAGAAGTAATTTGAGATATTATATTAGTGAACAACAAAAAGAAAAATGATAATTGTTTGATAAGAAAAAAAACGAGCACATACGTATCTCAGTCTCCCTATGTGCTCGAGTTATTTGAGTTGATTTTAGTAAACGAGTAGATCAGATGATACAAAAGTAAATTGATTCTTATTAAATTACAATTTCAATAGTTTTTCTTTTGCACACAAGAAAAAGATTGTTTTGATTTAATGATATTTCTAAAATAATAAAAAAAAACAACAACATATACCGATTCGATCAAATCAGTCATGCAATCTAATGTAGACAATCTCTACGTGACTTATTAGTTGAATAAGATTTTCTCAAGAATTGCCAAACAAGACGCAATGATTTATTGTAAATACAAAAAAATTTAGTTGAATATTTTCCGTTTTGAACATGCATTTAATATGATTTTTTTGTTGCTATCAATATCTTGCCAGACATTGAATCAAATTAAACAAATACTATTACAGTCTTGAGAATGTCAACTTAAGTGCGAGAAAAAATAAGTTTATCTACGATCATAAGTTTGAATGACATACTCCAATGTTATCATGACTTTTCCCTCCTATGAACAAATTTCATAACAATAGGTCGGTCTGAAATTAATTATTTTCCTATTTAAAGATAATGATTCAAAAAGATCAAAAACATTCATATGACTTTAACAATACACATTTTTGGAATCGTGCATGCTACTGTTAATGCATCGAAACAAAAGTCTATTCTTAGAAGATCATACCGAGTAAAAATGACTTCAAAATCCATTATTAATAATTAGACGAAATTCCATTTTGACATTATTTGAAATAGAATCAACGGTTTATTAATGTATGAGAATTTTTGTCTAAAATTAGTTCATTGATATATGAATATGTTCGTATTGAATATCATACTAAATATAGATTACACGACTATAAATAATTATAAATTAGATCGAAATCAATCTTTTTTTTTGAATTTCATGACAAGATAGTCAACATATAGAAGATTATTCATTCATTAAATTTTCTCATCGATTTATTTCGATAATTCTCTAAGATTAAATCAAATAGAATTATATCTAAAAAAAAGTATGTGTGAGGGGACAGGTACAACGAATAATGGCATATTTATAAAAAAAAAATATTCTCAATTGTTTGTATTTCTCATAAATTTTGATGAACATAATAACAAAAAAACATGTTTTGGTCAAAATAAACTCATTAATACGTTGTCTTTTTGTACGACAATGTTTACTAAATTGGTATTAGTCGTTTATTTCCCCTTTGATTAAAATATTTTCTTTAGAGAAATAATTTTCAACGTAAGAATAAGATGACATGAAAATATTCAAAATCTGACGCATAAATCCAGCTGTTGACGTTGTCAAATCTTGATCTGTTCGAGATATTAAACCAACGGATTCATTCATGTTATTATTGTGTAAAAGATTATTACAATCCCATAGTATTTTACCCGAACTATTACGTCAAATATATCAATTTTCAATTATAAAGAAAGTCTATTTGACATAATTTTGAACTCTGTTATCTAGTGCAATTAGTTCCTGAACTATTCATTCATACACACTAATTAGACATGGTGCTTTTCGTCATATCATGAAGTCAACAGGAAACATTCTTTCGTGTAGCAATAAAATTATTTCTTTTTTTCGAGATTTCTAATTATACCCGTTTTGATCATTTGAATAAATAATTCTTCAATATATTAATAAAACTCAAAAGTTGTTGCCATACAATTTTATAGAATTTATTTGCCATCATCTTTTTCTGCAAAAAAATAATTCTATCGACAGTAATTTTCTTTTTAAGTATGTCATTCAAATTCAAATTACAATCATTTACTATTTTCTATCCTCTACTATTGCACATATGAGTGATGTCGTAGATTGCCTGTCATATATCGCCATCTCAATTCCAACAAAGAAAAAAGTAGTTAAATTTTTTATGCCTTTATTACTTTTCAGCGCTCTCAGAAGTTCCTTTATGTTCGTTACTTATGAAGCATTTTGAAACAGTAATTTTTTAAAAAGAAAAATTGTACCCATCGGTTCATGCTTTTTTAACGAGTGTAAACAAATGTAAAATGGCCTGTAAATATTTATTCTCGTTTGAATTTGCATATTCTTTCTCGAATATATAATTTTCGATAAATTGGTTATTCACTGAGTAGTAAATTGCACACAAACTAAATAATATCCCTGAGCTGCCCACGAGCAAACATAGTCAATAAATGTCTAAAAGTTCGAATCATTTTCAATGAGTCAATATTTCATCACGGGTATTTATTTGGATAAAATGATCACGAACTTTGGTTAACAGACGATCAATATTTATTCATTTATTTTATTACAGGCATAATCTCAGTTTTCAAATACAAGATACTTCTCTCTATTTGGAAACATGTTACAAGATAATAAATAATAGTTAATATTTTTTCTACCGAGACAGAACTATAAATATGTCAATTAATTTAATTTTCTATCGAACACTCGAATTGAGCAGGACACGATAGCGTGCTATAATTGCGAAACTATTATATTTGACTATTATGTTAGTCTGAGAAAACTTACCGAATAAGATTTGATGAATGCGCGTTTATTTTATTCCTTGAATTCATCTATTAACTTCTTAATTAGTTCAATAAGTCTGAACAAATAATTGAATCTAACATAAAACTTAATCTCTTGGTATTTCTTTTTGTTCTTCTCGAGTCACCCTTCTGACTACATTATCTTATCAAAGTTGTTAACTTTTTATGCCCGTTCTTTTTTTCTTCTTGTTCTTCTTTTTTTCATTAGTTTGTACTCAAAACTTCTTTTTTGCTTTGACAAAATAAACATGTCATTCTCTTCTGTTTGCGTTCACTTTCATTGTTATTCAGCCAGTTCTACTCGTAGTAAAATGAATGTACTTTTATTAAGTTTCTTTTTCTAATTTTAGTTTCATATAAAGAAACAAACATGAATTTACGATCGATGTTCCTATCGATTGTTTACTTTTTTGCTACGATTGGTTTTGTAACTGTATTTCATTATGGATATTCAAATAAAAATCGTATATGGCCAGTAATACTCAATGGAGCTTTGGCTAAGTTGATTAAGCCTATATATGAAACAAATTATACCAATGAAAATACACTTCAAAACTATATTGATCGATGTCCGGAATGTTTGCTTTTTCTTCTATTAAATCAAACATCCGCTAACAATCAAAATATATTCAATCTGTTAAATAATATACCTAGCCAAGTTCAAGGAATATTTTATCCTATAACAATGAAATTATTGTACAATCAACCAATTCGATTTTATACAATTTTAGCTAAAAATCAAACGGAACTCACTCAACAAATTCGACAAACATGGATAAATTCAATTGATAATTTTCAAAATCGCAAATCAAATTCTCTATTAGATTTTATTTATCAATCACTTAAAAAGTCAGTTGTTCTCCAAGATTATTCATGGTCGAATCGAACAAAATTACTTCTCTATTATACGAAATTCTTCGGTAGTTCATATTGGTATAATAATAATCAGAGAGAAGTGTATTCGAATGATTTTAATTTCAACAATTGTCCATTATCAGTCAATGCATGTCATATAACAATACATAGGAATTTATTTTCTGAAAGTGATGCCTCTTTAATTCATATACGAGAATCAATTAATTATCAACAATTGAATAATCTTTCACGAAAAGCTCATCAACGATTTGTATTTTTTATTAAAGAATCACCTGTTCATTCGCCAGTTCTATCATCAAAACAGCATGGACATCTATTTAATTATACTCAAACTTATCGTCCTGATTCAGATATAACTGCAACAACATTACGAACATTATTCTGGTTATTTGATTCGAAAGTTTATCCTAATTATGATTTTCAATCGATATTAAAAACAAAAGAACCAAATAAACTACTCGTTGCTATTATTTCGAATTGTGGTGGTTCGAGTAATCGTTTGCGATATATCAATGAATTAAAAAAGTTCGTGCCCGTTGATGTCTATGGTAAATGTGGAATCAAGTGTCCAGCAAATACTGACTGTCGACAAACGAGTTATTCAAAATATAAATTCTATCTTGCCTTTGAAAATAGTCTTTGTGAAGAATATGTAACAGAAAAATTCTTTTTTGCATTGCATAGTACACAAATCGTACCAATTGTATTAGGTTATGCACGTTATGATCATTATATGCCAACAAGTGGCTATATCGATGTACGAAATTATCAATCGCCCAAACAATTAGCTGAATATATCAAATATTTAGATGGAAATACGACAGCTTATTTAGAATATTTTCATTGGAGACAATATGCTTTACAGATAAAACAACCGAAATACATGTGTGAACTTTGTTTGAGATTATTTCTTGATGATCATGAAAATAAAACGCAGACATTAAACCATATTGATCAATATTGGAATAAGAAAAATCAATGTATTAGCTATAAGCCGAATGAACAAGGCATTTGGATTATGAAATGAAAGAAAAATAAAGTTGTTTTTTTATGTTATTGTTAAAATTTGTTTTGTTTTTAATATTTATCTCAATAAAAAATATTATTCTTTGCACATTCGATAGTTTTACTCGAGGATCTAAAGAGAAATCATACGCATTCATTATATTTATCGGATTTTTCATTTTAACACATGTCAAAAAGATTTAATGTAACAGAAAAAAAATCACAAGAATGAATCTCTCATTTTGATTCTTCTTCAATTATTCTAATGCATCAAGTTATTTTCTAGTTGATTGCATGTTTTGCCACTCAACTAACTATCTGAAGTCCTACAAACACGCTGGGGAGACGAGAAACACTTTTTTCTTTCGATGATCGATGTAATCAACTGAGTGAAAGTCAACTAGAAAGAGTGGGAGAAGAAAAACACAGAACTCTTCTCGTGACAAGCGTTTGTTTAATAAGCAAATATCGATTTGAAAGAAAAAGAGAAAAACTTTTTTTTAAAAATTATTCCTTTAGTTTCAACAAGTCAGTTATATACGTCTAATGGCTGATCGAACGACTTCTACTGTTACACAAATGTCATCGAATAATATTCGTCGACAACAAATTGATCTTTGTAGTGACGATGATGATGATGATGTAAATGGTTCAACATTGATATTCAATTTATGTAGTGATATGGCAAAGAAAATTAAAGATCAAGCAGTCGATGTTATTGGACATCGAATGTTTGAAACAACTTCGAAAGCATGAATGAATTTACAATGCATATTTGAACTTTTCTTCCCGGTGTGTGTGTGTGTGTGCGTGTAATTCTTTTTTATTATTCATCCGAGTGATATTTAAAAATAAAAAAAAACGAAAATTTAGAGTAGGTAGATTTGATTTTTCTTTCTGTATTAAAGAATTCTGACGGCATCTTGTGCAGAACTTAAACGAACTATGATTTTCCATGGAAACGGACAGCAATTAATATCGACAGGTAACTCAACGGTTCTATTCAATCGACGATGTTCAAGTCGAATCAATCGATGATCACAGTCTAATATTAATGTTATTTCATCACCTATGTCCAATGAATTTGTTTGTTCAGTATCTCTTGACTTTCCCGATACTATATTATAATTTAGGTTCCACCAACCATTCAAAGACTCAGCATTTAGCGTAGCTCTTGATAGGTCTTGTGTAGCAGTTATAATACCGAAAAACAGAAAATTACTCTGTTTATTTTCGATACGAAGGCGAACTGGATGAAAGCCCGTTGAATAACGGCCCGTACCACTGACACACGAATCATCCCAACGTGTGCCGATACACAAAGCCTGTAGTCCATCATTTGAAATATTCATCATACCGTAGTACTCCGAAAATCGTTCGTTAGATTGAGTGACTATATTTGGATTGTTGCTTAAACGAATCCATGGAATATCAGTTTCAGGAATTGTTACTTGTTGAATATGAAGATTCGATGAATGTAAGATTGTTTGCCGTAAATTTCTTAGCTGTTCGTTCCATCGTTGAATATCGATTTCAGTATAATCATTTGATTCACGACACGCCCGTAGTTCATCAGCAAGTTTATTTACAGACATTTCACTTTCATGCCGAGTTCGATCAAATGATTGTTCGAGTTCATAACGAATTTGATTAGCATATCGATGAATATTTTCAATGGTTTCTTTTTCCCATTGATTGATACGTTCAAGTAACAATGGCGTATTCGATTTCATAGTCATGTCGCGTCGTAGAAGATCGTGTTCTTGACCAACAATATCAATAGAATCTGATAGTTCTTGACGATGTTCAAGAAAATGTTTCATACAAAATGATTGTTGACAACCTTGACATAGAGCTGAACCGGTAGCCTTAGTACATTTAGCACAAGTTTGTGTGTTCATATTCGAAGCCATTGATAGGAAAGCTTTTTTTTCAAAATGAATCAGAGAAAAAGATGAATAATATAATATCAATGATTTGCTAAACAGGTGTGGCAAATCAATGGATTTTGAAAGAATAAATCAAATTTTCTTTCGTTCTTCCGAGAGTCGCTAATGTTCTCGGTTTAGAATGTAAAAGTAGAATTTAAACAAATAAACGACAAGTTTTTCAAGTGATTCTTATAGCAACAAGAAACTATAAGAAAAGAAAGAGCCCACGCACGTAAAACTCTTGACTTAAGTTGACAATTAATCTGACAGAAAATTATATTACATAGATGAACATAAAGATTTGTTCAATTAGCGGTCTCTATCGCCAATCGGTCATATTGGTCGATATTGAACCATAGATAAATCTATCCTATTGAACAAAGAACAAAGATGGTGGATTGGTAAAGGTTCATTCAATCACTGTGTTCCCTAAAGAGGAATCAACATTTTCTTTTTTCGGTAGAAAATATTCTCTCATGAACACAATCTTTTCATTAGGTTCATAATAATCTTTACTTTTTTCTTCTTTTTTGATTGACAGACAACTTGGCGGATTGCTTTGCTCAATAATCTCGTTCATTCTCTTTTTTTCCTTCTTCTTCTTCTCTCCTTCTTCTTCCTCCTCCTTCGTTCTTCATTCAACACAAATTAAACTTCTATGGCGCATGCGTGATAAATCTCAACTTACTCATGGATAGATCAATCAAAAGTATGAAACGTGAAAATGAATTATTAGATGCAGTCAAATCGTCTAATCTATCATCAATTCAACGAATATTTTCCAAATGTCGCTCAGGAAAAACAAGTTCGTCCCATCGAAATCATTCGAATTCATCGAAATTCAATTTATTCTTATTTAGATATTGTCTCGCCAAAGAAAATTAACTTAAATTTTCAAGACGATAATGGGTAAGTCAGGAAAACTAGCAACAGATGTTTTATTTTTTCAACTGTTCGCTGATTTCCTTCTTTTGTTTGTCTTTCATCGTGAGAGAGAAAGAAATAATCATTCTCATGTTATTCTTAGCACTGATTTAAAGAATAAGAGGGAGAGAGAGAGAATAAAAACAAAACCGAATGTGTTTTTTTTTATTGGTATATCATTATGACGGTCAAAAGATTAACCGTTGGCGAAGGTGTGTGTGTGTAGACATTAGTTTGTTGGAAGAAGAAGAAGAGAATACGATATGTTATACTAGTACAATTTAGTTATATGAACGAATACAAAGAGAGAGAGAGAGAGAAAAACGAAAGACACATAAAGGTTGAATATACATGTGTTGATCTTAGAAATGATTGGAAGGCATAGAAAGACAAATCGATTTTCTTGCCTCCTGTCGTCTTCAATATCATTCGTAATACTTCATCAAAATGATGTACAAATAAAAAGCTATCAATTTGAATTAGCACATTGTCGAGAGACAGAGATAGTATTCTATCCTTGTTTCTTTTTTTATGATCTGTTCATCACTTGAATAATTAGGTTCTCTCTCGTTTTATTTTCTATTGAACATTCATTTTCATCATTGACCTTGCTCACAGGGAGTCTATCATCAGAAGATAGATAAGAGTCAATGTTCTTCTTCTCGTGTCGCATGTATGAATGTTAATATTTCTGTTGATGATTGTTTTCGACATTGATCATCATTATCATCTGTTCATGCGTTTCTTTCTTTGTCTTTTTTTGCGGTCGCTGCAGATACGCGATGTGTTAAAACAAAGAGATAAGAACTCGATGTGAGAGAAATTTTAAATGAAAAAAAAAGTCAGCACGAGTCTTTTTTTGGTTGATAATTAATCATGATCAATTAATAGTCAGTGCATTCGAGAAAACGGAGGAAAGCGTTAGATCAAAAAAAAAAGAAGGAGTACATGCGTGACTTCCGCATGTCGATGAACTTTATGTGCGATTCTCGAATGAGAGGGAGTCAGATTGTGAAATGTGAATAAACATTCTGTTTTGTCGATATCTATTTTGCATATTTTATCGATTGAAATTTAATGAAGAGAATGAGAATGCGGAAATGAATTGAACTTTTTCGTTTGTGTGAAATTATGACCGATTTAATAAATTCATGAGAAAGAAGAAAAATTGTTTTTCCTTTCGTTTTATTCATGGTGGTGGTCAATAGTTGAACATAAGGACAAACGATCGGCAATGATAATCAATTTGTCGAGGAAATAAACATCTTTTATATTTGCTGGTTATTTGTGAATTTTGATTAAAGAAAAAACGGAAGGAAAAGGTCAAGTGACGACAAACGATGATGAAGATGATGATCATGGTGTCTCAAGAGACATCGAGAGAAAGAGAGAGAGAAAGAAAAGGATGCCAATAAGACCATCGAAATGTTCATGTAACTATCTGTGATATTTCTTTTTTCCTGACAAATAAATTTTTCTCTCTTTCCTCTTCGACAATATACATACTCATCCAATTGATCATTTCCTTCATCATCAGTCTATTTCTGCTATCAACGTCTATTTCTTTTTCTCTTCTCTTCTCACGCAATCTTCGCTGTTGTACGATGTTGTGTCAAAAGTTTACGTAATCCATAAGTGCACACGCATGCATACACGCCAATATGCACATCATTCGGCATTGATTCAAAGAAAAGAAGTGGATAGCCGTGTAATTACATCCGGTTCCTTCAAACGAAGGAGTAGTAGTCGTAGTAGTAGAATAGAACTCTTACGAACAGTAAAAAGTAGAGTGTGTAATTATTTGTTTCTAATCGAATCAATTTAATTTCTAATTACAATTCAAGGTCTGAACATTGTCGTCCGTTTTTTCTAGAATGGGCTCCATACATGAAGCAGCCGTTATCGGAAATATTGAAATCTTGAAATTATTAATCGATAATGGTGCAAATGTGAATCTTAAAGATAATAAAGGTTTTCGTCCATTACATTACGCATCATGGCAAGGTCGTAGTGAACCTGTTTTCATTCTTTTACGTCGCGGTGCTAATGTCAATGAACAGTCAATCAATGGTGATACAGCCTTACATTTAGCCAGTCAATACGGTCATAATGATATAGTACAATTACTTTTATTTCATCAAGCTGATCCAACAATTTTAAATCGTCGTTTACTAACAGCTATTGATTTAGCATGTGAAAACGGTCGCTTCGATGTTATCAATTCACTTGTACAAAATCCTCTATGTCAACGTATGCTTTTAAATCCCAATGAACAAATATCTCCATTGCATATTGCATCGAAAAATGGACATACAGATATTGTTCGATTGTTGCTGTTGAATGGCATGGATATTAATCGAATGACAGTCAATGATGGCACAGCTTTACATGTTGCTTGTCGAAATGGTCGATATGAAACAGCGAAATTGCTGTTAGAATGCGGAATTGATGTTAATCTTTGTAATTCATTTGAACAAACAGCATATGAAGTTGTAATTAAACAAAAAACAGGAAATGATATCAAACGATTGATTAAAGGTTTTTCTTGTTCATCGATTTCGAAAATGTACACATTGTTGTTTTTGTTTTTCTAGAATTTTCCGATGCAATCTTAGTTCGTGCAGTACGTTCCTATACCGATAATCATGTTGGTGTACTGAATTTTTCCGAAGGCGATTGTATTACTGTATGTCGTTTGATAATAAAAATATTGCAAAAACAAAACCTAAAAAAAATTCTTTATTTAGGTCTTAGAACGTAATCCAACAGGGCAATGGCGTGGTTTTATTCTTCAAGAAGATTTAACTACACGCATTGGCTATTTTCCTAGTACACATGTGCAAATGAATAATTCGAGTATGTTGAATTCGATTGTGATTGTTGTTGTTTGTTGTTTTTGTTGCATGAAACGCATGGATTTGTTTTGTTTTCTATCAAGATTTGCCAACATTTCGAAAGAGTCATCATTCGCCTGTCAATATCAATTTAACCAATCGTTTATTGACAGCACCGGCAACAGTCAATACAAACAATGTTGTTTTAAGACATCATCGTCCTAGTTGTGTGTTTTCATTAGATTTTTTCATTGAGACAATCATTTCAATTGTTACTAATGAGAGTTTGTTTGACTTTTTGTTTAGTAGTCAATGGAAAAGAAATCCGTCATACGACAGCCAACGATCAAAATGGCGATCTTTCGCCTGTCGATAGCGATACACTTTCACGTGTGTCTCAAGCGGATTCAGGTTTAGTCACAACATCGAGTTGGAGTTCACGTTCGAGACATGATAGTCCAACAAGTAATAGTTATCGACATAGTGCAG
>Ga0209952_1001974_pt1 | contig 16180 bp, 17 predicted proteins | sample ThiBiot_750_biof_2_FD_183951 | JGI IMG/M metagenome (GOLD analysis project Ga0209952, IMG submission 183951) | Wastewater bioreactor microbial communities from Cape Town, South Africa - Thiocy_cont_750_biof (SPAdes) | ecosystem: Engineered > Bioreactor > Thiocyanate-remediating >...
AATTTCTTTTCGCCAAATCTTTGAAAAGCTTTCTTTCAAAAACAACTTTCGCGTTTAGTTTAGTTTTTACTGCGGAAAAGCACAAATATTTAGAACAAAATCGCAATTCGATTCTTCGGATAAGATTTTCTGTGCTTGTCTTCGTCGTAATGCCATATTGGCTTCGATCGTATTCAAATAGGATGATGTATATTCATATGGTTTGGATGGAACACCTTCAATCATATAATCACATGCTTCGGGATGCCAAGCAATGCGACAATTTCTTTAATTAACAAATTGGAGAGCAAGATTTTTTTTTAATGCAAACATGCAAATACCGATTTTGTATGAGTTGATTCGATTGATTGAGACGAGGCAAGAGATCATGTGCTTTTAATAATAATTGCACACGATGATTTGTATGATCAAAATGTATTAAAGAAAATTCTAACTTAAATTAATTAAAAACAAAAACTTGAAAAAAAAACAAATTCGAACATTTAGTAGATTTATTACTTCATCGCCCCAGTAAAACGGATCACCTTGTCGATCTTTAAATTTCTGATAAATTCGTACCAATTGTGACAATGCATAACTTCGGAAAAGTTCACAAACAGAAGTGATTTCTTCCCAAGTTAATGGCGTACCGTCTGTTAAGACACCCATTTGTTGAAGACTATTAAAAATCAGCAATGAATTATGTATTATGATGCTGGTTCACCTAGAGCGTCTATACTTTTCTCCGTCTCTCTCTCTCTCTCTCTCTGTCTTTATTTTTTCTCTCACTCTCTTTCTCTCCTCGAACACTTTGAACAAAGAAAAGAAAAGAAGAAGAAGAATTAATTCATTGAGCCATATACGTTTAAATACGAACGAGAACGAACCAACTGTACACTATAGTGTTGTTTTCTTGTTGTTTACACTATCATAACATGTTTTCTTTTCGATCCCAGATATATATTTCTCTCTATTTGTGTATTTTCACAAAATCCGTCCTTGATTTCAATGCCTTCAAAGGCACGCTTGCAGTGCGTGATCCATTCCATTGTCCGCCTGTCGAAGATTATACGCACGTATCCATGCAACGATTAGCAGTCTTATTTTGAAAGCTGTCAAATTTATCGATTACATTGCATATACGAGATAAACGTTAGTAGATAAATTAAAATTTTTAAACTGAAGAGGCCACTCTATCATTGCTATTGATCCTAATCTTCTTTTTAAGCTGTCATCTTATATCGAAATGTTATAATTTATATTGTACTTGAAATCATCAATAGTTCTCACGTGCAGACAAATAATAGAAAATAACGATTTTGCTTTCGTCAATCGAAATGATTCACAACAGATTGTCAATCGAATAGAAAAAGACAGCAAATTGGTATTTTTTTTTCATTTTGAAACTCGAACTACTGAAGCAAATAACATTACTAAATGAGGAGAAAAAGAAACACACACCCTCACACACACACACATAGAAATATTAACATTTGCTCTTCAGATTTTTTTGGCCAATATCTATTAATCAGTCGATGTAAAACGAACAAAAAACCTTTGCATCTTCTCCATATGTGATTTCTCCGTCCCTCTATGCACAGAACAGAACACACAGAGACACATACTGCGTAAGCAACAGTAGTGTCATCAAGAAATAAAAGGAAGAGAAAAAAAATATGAAGGAAAAAAAAACCACGCAAGAGAAACTCACTCAGCCTTCTTTTTTTTCTCCTTTCTTCGTCTTCTTTCTTCATCTATACGTTTGCAACACAATTTACAAGTAAAAATAGCCTTGACAACAAAACTCCTACAAACATTTATTTCAAGGCTATTTAACGCGTATTTTAGATCGGAAATTTATGAAAATGAATTATTTTCCTGGATGGATTTGTTTAATCTTATGTATCACATTGATACATGGACAAAAGTTTGCAGGTTAGATCGACCGAAATCCTTGTGACGTACGATGTTGTTATTTTTTTCTTGTCGTTGTTTTTTTTTCAGAAGAAAGTCCGTATATGCTTGTTCGTATAATGGATTTAAGGAGTCATGAGGTTTGTATCATTGAATAGATTCTTCATTAAAATGACGATATATATTTTTTTTGTCAGTGGAAACCAGGCATGTTGGATGATATGGAAAAAATACTCGATAGTGAATTGAAATATACCGATGCAAAGAAAGGAGTCGAATGTCGAAGCATGTGAGTTCAAGAGGTTACTTTGGTATTTGATATGAAAACTAAACGATATATTTCATAGTGATTTCGAACAAGAAGCTGGCTATCCGAAACAAGATTTTCGTTTTTTGGATTTAAGTGTTCGAGGTTTATGTGTAGATGAACGTGGCAAAGTTCATACTATTGACAAACAATTAATGATCGGTATGAAAAAAAACAAAAATAAAATTCAAATAAATTCGTAAGATATTTTGTTTTTCAAGTTGCTTTTGAACGACACCTTCAAAAATTAAATGAACATCTATCAGCACGTATCTATCGTGTTGATGATGTTCAATTATACAAACGTAATCGAAATCTTTTGAATTTTATTATTATTCCTGTTTCTGTTGGTTTGACACTTCTTCTTATCGGCATTACATTTTTCCTACGTCGATTCAGGTTCATAGAAAGAAGAAAATCAATATTTTCATTGTATTTTGTTTATTAATTTAGACATAGCCAAAAACGTCGTCATATAGTAGCTGAATTACAAAAGAAAAAACAAAGCACCGGTCAAAAAGTTCAAGCAATTTCACATGCCGATGCAAACGACAGTGAACGTGAACGTTTATTACAAATCGATCCGACTGTTGTCGGCAGTCCATCGAGTACAATGGGCAGCCCAAAGGAATTCGCCAACGAACAACAATTTAATCCATCACGTAATAATCGTAATGGTCAAGGTGCATCACCACCACCTCTTCCATCGAAAGACAATCGAGTATCTTACACGACTACAAGTCGTGATCGAACGAATGCACCGTATGAAAATCAGCCACGTTTTACAACAAATCAATACAATTCAGAATATCCTGATATGATACCAATGCAAGAACAACAACCACGTGTAGTCGTTCGAACGGTAAGAGACGATGAAAGTCAACCGACCGGTTCATTCGTTCCTATACCGGTTCAAATTGAACGAAGCGGCCCGCAACAACGTCATGTCTCGCCACCTTATCATTCCGATCCCTATTATCGACATACAAATGCTTAAAGAACTACACAATTAGAAATTTGACATTATGTTTTTCTTCGAATTTTTAAGAAAACAAAACGATACTTTTCTAGGCTTGCTTGTTCAGTGTCTTTTGTGTATATTTTTACTAATTGCACTTAAATTGTCGTAGATTTACTCAAATTACTCACACGATTCTTCTTCTTCTTCTTCTTCTTCTTCTTCTTCTTCTTCTTTTTTATTATTATGAATTAATCATTTATGAAAGTTTATCTAAGGATTATTTTACAGGTCAAAGTATTTTCGTGAAATAAAATTTATGAACGAACACATTCGATTTTGATTCACGATGAATGAGCAACGTCTTAGCTCTTTACGGTAAAACACGAGATAGAAAATGATCTAATGGATCAGACGAATAGAATATCTTTGAAATTCCAACGTGATCATTTGACAAATATGTCTTCATCATCGATGATCACACCAATTCTACTACTTCGAGCTAATATCGATCTAATCTCATGTTTAATTGCGATTCCTTTAAATATTTCATTTCTTAAAAAAATTCTCCGACAAAAAACAAAAAATTTCTTCTTAATCAAGTATTTTCCTTGATCTTTCCTATTGATAAATCATAGCTTTGTTTTTTTTATGTCTCGATTTAGTACTACACTAAATCTCATCGGTTCATGTCTTGTTCTCATATTTTCAATATCACTAACATTATACTATTCAATTTCCTTACAAATCAAGTATGATTTATGTCGACTCAATGGTTATTTAATCAATAGTTTCTTTCATGGAATTATTTATTCGTATGTTCTTCTCAATATGAATACGTTCTATGCGAAAACATGTCGTCTATCAAAATGTTCGCAAATCATGCAAATTTGTTTTCAATGGATTTTAGCATTTGTTCTTTCGTATCTATCTCATGAGTATGAATTTCAATTCAAAGGACGATTTTGTTTTTTTCGAACAAAATTTTCATTAATTCAAAATTTTTCTACGAGTTTAATTCTTCCGATTGTCGTCAATATTTTGCTAAATTCATTGATTTATTTCTACATTCAACAACGACGAACGTCGAATCCAAATCGTATTAATTATCAACAAACGACAAGTTTATATCAACAAATATCACGACGATTATATCAACGACAAAATCAGAAATATTTGCAACTCATGCGACAAACATTAATAATTCTATTCGTTGGTTGTTTAGTTTGGGGCAGTTTTCATCTTTTATCATTGATCGATCATAATAAAATCGTTCCAGATGATGTTTATCTACTTGTTCTGTCATTTCCATCGATATGTTTATTGATTCAAACATTATTAATTCAATCATGGCATAAATTAACAAAAAAATCACTACGCACAACGAAAAATCTTCGAACATTCTCATCAACAACGACTGTTCGTTTTTCTCAATCGATTAATCCAAATCATGTTGATCTATTTTGAAGATTTTCATTGCATCCCACATATCTTTGGTGTCCTGTCGAACTTGTTGACTTGCATTCGTTGAATAATCAAGACAATCAACGTGCCACATACCGATACCACCTAATTGTCGATTATTAGCTAGTTGATATTTAATTGAAAGAGTCGTTGGATCATCGATCCAGACTTGATGTGTCATATGATCATTATTACTAATATAATCAAAAAAATGTCCACCTGTTCGAGGATCAATCAGAAGACCTGTAGTCGAGTTCACACGTAATAACTCTCGGCAGAAATGATAATCTCGTTGAACACCGGCTGCATCCGAACATGGAGCACCACGAAATGGTATATGTTCGATTTGCTAGATCATGCAAAAAAGAAGAAGGAAATTTTTTTCGAAGAATTAAGTAGAACATACACATGTGTGATTTGCATCGATTGATAAACATTTATAATCATAACAATACCAAGGAACTAGACGAAATAAATACGGATTTGATAATAAGAATAAAACAAAACATGGATTGATTTACCTCCAAGAACAAGTTTTGATGAAGGGACTTGAAATAGTTGAGTATAATTTGTCAAACCATCTGCTACACGTGCAACCGGAGAATTGGCTGACGCAGTACAATCGTGAAGATCGAAGATTTGTGAACGCATATCATAGGCCATAACGAAAAGAAAGTCACTCGCAATTCCAAGACCTTTATAATCATAACAACGGCCATCAATGCACGGTGCACTCCAAGCAACATCAACACTAACCTACGCAAAAAAATGACTTTGAGTTCAGTATCAACTTTTCTCATTACCATTGAACCAGGTACTTCATCATGAATAAGTGTTGAGAGATCTCGAACGAGTTGAGTGTACTGTTGAGCAGCTGGACTACCGTCAGCTATTGGAGCTTCTGTATCAAGATTGATACCATCGGTATATGTACTTTTAACTTTATCAACTTGATTACGAATCCAAATCGTACGAGCAGTTTCATTACCCAATTGTTTAACGTCATACTCGGCAATCCAAACCAAACGAACCTTTTTCGAATGAGCAAGACACAGCAGCTCAGAATCGAAATCACTCGTACATATAACAATCGTTGTCAATTGAGAATAATCATATCCAAGCCAGTTTTTTCTTTCAGTCATAAATGCAAGTTTTTCATGCCGAGAACCTACTTGTAATGGTTTACATAGATCAACATCCGAACATGGACATTCACTTTTAACTAAAGTGATAATCACAAATAACGAGACAAGTCTCAACATTTTCATGAAATGAAAACAATATCTTCATTCACACCCCTTGTTTGATAATAGATAGTCTATCTAATCTCGAATCGTATTCTACTTTTTCTGTAGCTCAAAAGAAACTAAAAAGAGGTCGTTGACAACCTATGAATGAATATACTCGAAATACAATTCGATATTTATATGACATGCGCGCAAAGTTATATTTTGCAATGAAACAAAATGAAGAGAGGAAAAGTAGTAGTAGAAGAAGAAGAAGAAAGGAAATATGTCGCAATACCACTCAGAGACACAAAAAAAAAGAATAATAAACAAGTATGTTCGATTCATATGATCAAACAAAACAGACAACAATAATAATATACATATAGAGAAAGAAAACAAAACAGAAAGTTATCCACTTTTCGCCGGGGTTACATATCTTGCTGTTGAGGATTTATCAATTGATAATGAAGACGAAACATCCATAGCTGAATCATCATATTGTTCACCTTCTTCTACAAAAACGGAAAAACAAAACAATAATCGAATAAAAAAAACGAGATTCTTTGTTTTCTTCTTACGATTTTCTTCTTCTTCATAATAATTCGCTTTAATACCATCGACAATATTCAAATGATCACGTTGTAAATGATCTTTCATTGATGCAACATGTAAAATACATTTTCTACAATGTTTAAATTTCGATTGTATTGTTCGTCCTTGATCAACTTTATTAAAATGAAGTAACAAATGTTTATATGCTAATGTTCCATTTAATATATTCGATGAATTGGCCATAAATGGCATTTCAATAGCCAAGAAACAATATGGACAAAAGAAATATCTTGTACCTTTATGAACTTCATCGATATGATAGATCATATCGGCATGCATCGATGTACGAAATGAGCAAATCTCGCAAAAATATGGCATTTCTAAACCGCAATGACATAGATTTAAATGTGCAATTAATTCTAATAGAGACGCATGTCGTTGTTCACAAATACGACATTGATATTCATTCATTTCGAGCATATGTTTATCATCGATATGCATGGCTAAAAAGTATGGATTGGAGAATTCCGATTGACAATGTGAACATTTGGTATTGATCTGTTCGAATGGTGAATTCGATTGAAATTGTCGTTCGGCATGATTTTGTTGATCGAAATGTTGACATAAATGTGTGATTAATTGAATATTATTATCGAAAATTAATTCATCACAAACAGGACATTGACTACGAAAATCACCGTAATCCGAAAGAGGCAAGTTTCGACCGGGTTTTTGACCGTAATATTTCGACAAAGCTCGTTTATATGTATGTTCAAGTTCGACTTCGAGACCTTCTTCTCGTGTTCGAACTGTGCCTGGCTTGAGACGAGGCAACGGTTGATCACGTGGATATTGATTCGTTGCATTCGGCGCGAATGCTGGCTGAAGAAATGGGATTGTTGCTTTACGTGTCGGTTCAGGTTTAACAAATTGTGTTTGATAGAATTGTCCACGTGTAGCTGTTGGCCGCTGCTGCTGTTGCTGCTGCTGAGGTTGTTGTTGTTGTTGTTGTTGTTGTGTTTGAGGTTGTTGTGATTGTCGAATATTTCGATATGACGAATTGTTTCCACTTGTTCGTTGATACGACGATGATGACGATGATGAATAATTATTAACATTTGAGTTCGGTCGTTTTGACCATGGCAAACGATCGTCTTGTTGTCGATTGATCCAATCTCGATCTCGAACTGTGTCGTCTTGATCGATTTCATCGAAATCATCGAGTTCATCGGGATCATCGTCGATGTATGTCGAACGACGATTTGCAGCTGTTGTCGTCGATGTTGTTGTTGAGTTCGACGATGGCATTGAAGCTTGATTGGGAGGATAACGTGGATGAATACGTGGACGACCAACGGGATTACGTGGCTTTTGTACTAAACCATTCGATGTATCCGTATGATCGAGAGCTTTGACTGGCCGATGAGATGTTTGACTTTCAGATAGAGGTTCTTCGAAACAATTCATGTTTAAATCAATATCATAATTGATTTGTTTATTATTTTCATCGAAATTCTCTTGTATTGGCGACGATGATGAAATCATTTGTTCCTGTTGTCGTGAATAATTCGCATTATTATTCGTTAAACTATTTCGATAGGATAATTGACTCGTACGTTGTTGCTGCTGCTGCTGCTGTTGTTGTTGTTGTAATTGCAGTTGTTGTTGTTGTTGTTGTTTATTATTTGTTAATGTTTGTTTAGCACGAATATTATTCAAATCCGCTCGAAAACGTTTATTCGGCGATGAATTTTGTTTGTCCATTAACGAACGTGAATGTGTTGTGAACAACGATGGCACAGCATCGGATCGTAGCGTTGTCGGTCCTTCGAAATCATTCGATGTAAAATGTTCTCGACAAACTTTAAACGTCGATGTCATTGGCGACAATGTCACATGTTCAAATCCACAGGCATCGAGCCATTTACGTGCAATCGTTTGATCACGTGGAATTTTATATAATTGTACACGATGACGACGTGCAACATAATTATGCATACAACCATCGACATGACAACGATTTGATGCTTTGTTTTCGAATGTTTCATGATGATTTAATGTTGGTTTATTAACAACGAATGATGTTTGAGTTTTATTTTCGATTTGTTCTTGACTAGTATTGTTGTTGTTGTTGTTGTTGTTATTCGTTGGTGCTAAACGTGTTTTCACATTGCCACTATCTAGTTTCAATATGGGTTCTAATGTTCGTCCGTCAATTTCTGGATTACTCGTATGAAATGTAATATTGGTTTTCTTATTTGTTTTATTTGTTTCTTGTAATTTATCTTGATAGGCAATCATTTTATAGAACACTTCTAAATCGAACAATGTCGGCAATGATTTCGGTTTTAAAACCTTTGTTCCATCGCCAACATAATCAAAACATGATTCTTCGAAATGTTGTTCACAAACACGATGTGTATGCGATGGTCGAAGGTCTGTTCTCATTGTATTTTTATACCAAGCTGCAGCTATATTTGCAATATGAACTGGCACAGCGAAATATTGTATCGATGGTGTTGTTTGTTGTCCATTCGGACAACCCTGGACGATACATAAAGCATCATGATTATTTAAATACGACCTATGAAAATAGTTTCTATTCGTACAAATCAAATGTCAATGATATTCGACTTACATATCACTTCGTTGTTTGAGATTTCAATTCGAACAACGAATAGTCAAATCGAACTTTTCAGTGGACACTGGCGTGCTCCGTCGAAGGGAAAAAAAAATCTTAAAATATTTTATGTATTGAATGGCGACACCAGTAGAGAGGCAAACGAGTAATGAATATAGATGGACGTATGCACGAACAAAAACAGAATGAGAAAATGAAGGCGAAACGAGAGAGAGAGACAAGTCGATGAAGGACGGGCGTATTTGCGTTTTTTTCCTCTTCTCTTCTTTTCTTTTCTTTCGTTCTCTATTTTCTCTTTGCGTTCTGTTCAATAAACGACGGACTAACTGACGAATGTGCTAGGTGAAGAAATGAACTTTTTTATTTTTATTTTATTTGGAAATCAAAGAAGAAGAAGAAAAAAAAACGAGAGAAAGCCAATCGATTTAATTTTTATTCATCGGACTTTTTTCATTTGCTATTTTAATAGCATCGATCATCATATTCCAAAATTCATCGATAGTTTTCAGTTTTAACACGACAGCACAGTTTTTCTCTTTGCGTAATCGATCGAATACGTCGCAAACAGTTCGACCTTGACAATGTTCGCTCATTCGCTCGATATCGACATGCATTAGTTCTTCTTCGAACAGATCTCGATTGGCGACGTAGGCTACCGCACATGGATCGTGCAATGGCGGATAATTGAATTGAAAGACTTGTTTATAAGTTGTTGCAAAAAAATGAAGTAAATGATCGAGAACGGATGCAAATGGAGTTGCTAGTGAACGGATACGTTCGCTGATTTGAGGCGTTACGCAAACCGTGTGTGTTAATTCAATAGGAACCATGACAAGACGTGGAATGTTTGGGCAAGAAAACACGATATGAGCGGCATCGGGATCGTTCATAATGTTGAATTCGGATGCTGGATGAATGTTTCCAATGCCGACGCAACCGCCCATGAGAACAACTTCGGATAGACATTCTGTAATCTATTTTCGAATAAAAAGAAAAAAAACAAAAAACAATAGTATGAAATTACTTGTGGAAAGACTTTTAAAAGTAAAGCAACATTGGTCAATGATCCAGTTGCAATTAAAGTTACAGGTCGATTGACTTGTTTAATTTTCTGATAAATTCTCCAAAGAAAATTTTCATCTTGATTCGATGTTCGATATTCCGGATGTTCGGGAACATCAGCACCATCAAGACCCGTACTTCCATGTATTTCTGGACAGATCATAACATGTCGACAGAGTGATTGTCCACAGCCTCGTATAATCGGTATGTCGTTCGGTAGACCAGCTATATGAGCGACTTTAAATGCATTTTGTGTTGTTTTTTCTAATGTTTGATTGCCGACAATGGTCGAAATGCCGATGAGTTCAAGTGCAGGATGATGTGCAGCGAGAATAATCGCAAATGCATCGTCATGACCTGGATCACAATCGAGCCACACAGGCTTTTTTATTATATCACTCATGAAAGTAATTCGAAATGAAGTTTATCTCGAGCTACAATTTAGATATATATATATATACATCGCGTGTATTCGCTTATCTCGACACATTTTTTTTGTCAATATCTTCGGTTTGGAATGTCGAGCGGTTTAATACCGATTTGCTTTTGTTTTAATCATATAATGCATGTGAAATCGATTCTTAAAAGTTTAGTAGGAGGAAAAAAAGAGAAAGGAGAACATGTTGCTTAGTTGCTTTGTCGATACGCGGAGTTTCTTGTTAAAGAAAAACACAATTTTTACTCGACGTCGCCTTTCTTTTTCTGTAAAAAAACATGTCGCGTACAAACACTCGAACTCGAAAGTCTCGTTTATCCTATGAAGTTAATGCAGTTGAAAAGGCTATCTTCCGTATTCAATCACAAACCGATGACGAACGAACGAAATTCATCATTGACACATTTACAAATTTTTTCAGCGATGGTCTACGCGAAAATCCGGCTGCATTTCGCGTTCGATTTCGTAAAATGGCGGTGACACCGTTTAATTTCTTTCGTGGTTCAGCCGTTCTCTTCTATCAAGATCTCAAAATCGACAAAGATCCGTACATTGCTCGAACCAATGCTGCTGGTCAAATTTTTATTCACGTAAGCAATAAACAAACAAAAAATCGAACGAATCAACATTTGAAACCTTTTCAGGGCGATTTACATGCTGAAAATTTCGGTAGCTATTTAGATTGTAACGGCATCATTAATTTTGACGTCAATGATTTCGATGAAGGCTATGTAGGACCATTTACATGGGATGTTAAACGTTTGTTAGCATCATTGAATTTACTTTGTTATGCGAAAGGTTTTTCTGATATTGATATCGAACAAATTCTACGTGTTTGTATCGAAGAATATCTCAAACAAGTTTACGAATTTTGTAAACGAACAAAAGATCATTTTGCATTGACATTGAAAAATACAACGGGCCAAGTCAAGAAATTACTGAATCAAACGCGTATTCAATCGCATGCTGAACATTTAAATAAAATGACATTAATTGAAAATTACGATCGAAAATTTATTCGAAATAAATATACAAAAAGTGTCGACACAAATTTACATAATGACTTAATGAAAGCATTTCAACAATATCTCGATTCAATACCCGAGAATAAAAAATATTCGGATCGAGGTTTTAATGGTGGCGAAGTCACTTATAACATAAAAGACATTGTTCAATGTTCGACACCGGGTATTGGTTCGGCGGGCAAAATTTCTTATTCATTCTTGCTCGAAGGTCGATCTGAAACATTAGAGAACGATATTATTCTTTACATGAAACCGGCGCAAAAATCAGCCGTTTCCTATGTTGTTCAAAACGAACAATTAGATCAATATTTTCAACACGATGGCCTACGAACCGTTCTTTGTTCGTACGCTATGCAAGCAGCAACACCGAGGTGGTTAGGTTATACAACGCTCAATGATGTGCCATGCATGGTCGATGAAATAACGGCACATGCGAAAGGTCTGGATTGGTCAGATATCAATGAAGTTGAAGATGTGATCGAAGTTGCTCAATATTTAGGACGAGCAACAGGTAAAATCATTGGATTTGATTTCGAAAAATCTTCTTCTTCTTTTGTGTTTAAAGCAAAAATTCATTGTGTAGCTGACTCGGATTGTGTCGATACGCCGAAAGATATAGCTTGTCTACCGTTTTCAATTATACCGAGAGATATTGAACAAACAATACGTGATGCTATACACGGGCAAGATAACGAGTTTATTCAAGATCTGGTTGAATTCGGAATGGTAAAAAGAAGAAAAGACGGAGAAAAAGAAAAGATTTTCTATTTAATATCTATTTAGATTTATGGTGAATTGGTTCGACGTGATCATCATCTATTTTTTGAGGCCTTCAGAAATAATCAAATACCGGGACTTTGAATTACGTTTTTTTTCTCGATGATAAAAAATAAATTTAACATAATTATGATTACTCACAGAACCTACAACGTCAATATTGTGTCATAAAGTATGACGTCGTTTCCCTGATTCATGTAAACATGATATTTTTTACGCTTGATTTAATCAATCAAGCAAAAGAGACGCCTATATAAAGTATCAACTAGCATGCAGGAAATCATATTCTCATCGTATAAAGCTCAAAAGAAGTTCTCAATAGTGAATGGGTCTTAGTACACTTCTTCATTTTGGTATTAGTATGTATGAAGCCTATGACGATGGTTTATTCAATGGCCATCTACCAATGTTTGGCGCTGGTTATCCATCAATGTATGGTCAAGGATTTCCATCAATGTACGGTCAAGGATCTCCATCAATGTACGGTCAAGGATCTCCATGGATGTATGGACACTCCCACTCACATCCGCCATTTGGCTTCTATTAAGAATCTTTCTAAAAACATTTTCTATAAACATTCTTTCATCTTACTGAACCTTTCATCTAAGTTTAAAAATAAGTTCCTATCTTTTGTTATCTTTTCATTTAATACAAGCTCAAGTCAACGGTTAACGCACTTCCACATGAAATGTCGCGTTCTTTTTTTCTTCTTCTTCTCTTGAGCAAAAAACGTAGAATGCGAGAAGAAAGAAGAAATACAAGATAGCATTCCTTTCTTTTGCTTTTTCAACATCATATCAATTCTTCTTCTCTCGTTTGTCAGACATGTTTTCAGCAAATGATGCAGCATATCATATCGCACATGATCAAGTTAGTGTAACCGTTGTTCGAAAATCAGACGGACAATCATTAACATTTGTTTTGGACGAAAAAACTCATATACATGATCTGAAACAAGAATTAAAGCGTTTATTAAAACCTCAATTTGACCAAGGTTGTCGACTTATTTTTCGAGATAAAGTACTTAAAGGTAGACATACACTCAAGCATTATGGAATCAAGAAAGGTGTTAATGATCAAGCTATTTCAAGTAGGTTGAATGATCAAAGAACAAAAAACAAAATGTTATTGTTGTTGTTGTTTTTTTTTGTGTTCTTCTTTTCAGTGGACGATACTAAAGACTGGAAATCTTCATCATCATCATCGGATACTGACGACGATAAATAGTCGAAAACAAGGATTAAAAAATGATATTTTCTTTCTATGCTCTTATCAGACAATGTCGAACTGGATGATTTTTTTTTTGTTTGTTTGTTTCTTTTTCTTGTTCGTAGTGTGTAATTAGATATATGAAAATCGTTGAAAAGAAACGGAGCAAATATTTGATGTTCAATGTATTTTTAGAAACATTTATCATAATTATAGAGTTCATTGTTAATTTAGATACATCGAACTATCATCGATGCATAATTGTATAGTAAGATTCATATTTTCCGTCGGCATTTTCTATGACATAACAGTTTAAATGTGGGAGCAATGAAAAATTCGTCATGAGAAATCAAATGTCACAAACAATTAGTTTTTGACGTGACTCGCCATTTCTTGAATTAATATTAGTTTATATATGATCTTTAGAGAGTTTGATATTGCTCGAGTTTTATTAATATGAACATCAATCAACAGCAAAACTTTGATGATAAACAACAACAAGGAAGAAAATATTGACTGTTTTCTCTCGGTTCCCTTTGATGGAAAGATTAAAGCGTAAATGTTAAGTGAAAATTTAATTACATCTCTTTATTATTCATAAATGCAGAGTTATAACTATGTCTATTCACAATAGTTCATTTTGTTCTACTTGAGAAACAATGAAAACTCTTGTATTAAAAATACAAAATTTGCTTTTCTATATTTAGTATTAAGAACAAGTCTATATGGATTATGGATATATTTATAGAAAAGCTTGAGCGAACTAAAATACTTGATTCTTGTCAAATAACGACATCTATCTCTAATCGCCATTTTCTTCTCGCAATGATGTCCTTTCAAATTTTGTTGTATACATATTCTTCCTCGTATCTATCTATCTACTTGTTTGTATGTAATTTATTGAATGCCAATTTAGTCGTCAAATGTCTCTTTTGACTCGGCCGAGTGTCGTATTTGCAATAGTCTTCGGTTGTTTTGCTGTTTTAATACCACGTGTTTTCCTGCCATTATTTCGAACAAAACCTCAAACACCATCGCATAATTTCGATGATCGTAGAAAATTTTCCTCTGTCAAATTCATTTGTCGATGTACGTTTCATTTAGGTTTTCGTCGATCAGCTCATCCAATGCATCACGATGACAACACCGATCATATTCAACATATTCCCGTTTGTTATTATTCTCTATGTTCGATTAAATTTAAAAAAAAAGTTCTTTGCTATTTTCAGGGTTCACCCCCACATATGCGTGGTGCTCATCCAAGTATGAGAATGCATCATCCAGGCATGGTAGTGGTAACAATCGACAACAACAAGCGCCCGATCAAAGTAGTTCGAGATCGATTGTTACACTTGCTTTACCGATGTATACGATTGGTATTGGCGTTTTTTTTATTTATACATGTTGCAAAGTAGAAGAATTTGAAAACGAAAACGTTTAGTTTTTTTATTCGAATGTAAAAATGTTTAGTATTGGTCAAAACGAAATTCAAATGATGCCGATTCGAAAAAGAAACATGCAAATAATCCATTCGATAAACGAAAACCAAAATTAGATATTTTGGATAAAAACAGTGAAGGCGAAGATGATGAGAATAAAGAAGAATTCTATGCACGTTTAGATCCGGATTATATCGAATATTTAAAAGCAAAAAAACAGAAAGCATTAGAAGCTGAACAAGCTATGACTGACGAACAGAAACAAAGTTAGTTGACTGTTGAATCGATTTCTTAATTTTCTTTCTTTTGGTTTTGTTCGTTAAGTGCATTTTGCATTGGAAGAAATGAAAAAATCTCTCTCGTATATCAGTGCTAAATTAGTTACGAAAGAAAGTCGAGGAAACTTAACAGGTCAAGAAATAAATAAATTACAAGAACGTTTAGCAACAACGGAAGCTCAAATGTGCAAGATTCTAACAGCACTTGATTCAGCTTCGGATAAAGTTGCACGAAAAAATAAAAAGAAACCGAAATCAATTAAGGTTAGAAAAGAATTTCTGTTGATTTTTGTTGTTTAATTTTCAAGACTATTTTAGATTGAAGATGTCAAGGACGATGATGACGCAGAAGAAGAAGAAGCTGTGCAATCAAGCGATGATGAGAGTGTCTCATCGGATGAAGGTGTACCTGATCAATCGGGCTCACCGTCAAATAGCAATTCGTCAGAAGAAGAGCACGATGATGATGATGAAGATCAATCTGCTCCAATTGATCAAGAAGATCGATCATTGAAACAAAAATCTGATTAAATTATCCGTGTGTGTGCGTGTGTGTTTCAGTGTTTTCTTTTCTCGAATATTTCAAATATTGTCTAGTCATTGTATATTTGTAGTCGACAATAGAATCTCATCTATCTATGCATTTTAGATAGACGAAACTAGGAATTCAACAGACATGACTGATGTTTATCAAAATGTTCGTATTCCCAATTCAGATGATAAAGTTTATAAAGACGAATGTGTTTACTCATTTGATAATCCTGAATCGGAAAATGGATTGTTCATTTGTATGTCAACATTTCGTGGCCTCGGCAAAGATCATGTTGCCCGACATTGCAAATTAAATCCAGGCAAAAATGTTTTCCTACATATTTTACGACGACGAAAGCCCGTACCGGTCGATCCAAAT
>Ga0209952_1001996_pt1 | contig 16056 bp, 12 predicted proteins | sample ThiBiot_750_biof_2_FD_183951 | JGI IMG/M metagenome (GOLD analysis project Ga0209952, IMG submission 183951) | Wastewater bioreactor microbial communities from Cape Town, South Africa - Thiocy_cont_750_biof (SPAdes) | ecosystem: Engineered > Bioreactor > Thiocyanate-remediating >...
CTGTTCTTCCGCCGGCGCAAGCCCGGCGAGCCGGAAGGCGATCTGTCCTGGCTCGACCTCGAGGAGGTGCGTCCGGCAACCGAGGACGAGGGCGCCATTCGCGTCAACCGCTGGTTCACGCGCCATCGCGGGCTTGTGCTCGGGATGCATGCGCTGACCGCCGGCCCGTTCGGCGAGACCTACACCTGTCTTCCAAAACCCAGCGAGGATCTCCGCCTCGCGCTGGACGAGGCGATTACCCGCCTTCCGGACGGCATCTATAACGGCGAGCCCGAGCCGATCGAGTTCGACGTGGAGGAAGTAGACCACGAGGCATCCGTCCATGTGAATGCCGATCGCCATGTGCGGGAGGGCAGCTTTTTCTTCGACAAGGCCCGCGGCCTGATGCAGATCCTTGATGGCGAGCCCGCCGCCATCACGGTGCGCAAGGGCCGCAGCGCCGACGGCGTTCCGGAGAAACACGTCCGGATCATTCAGAAGCTGATCCCGATCCGCGACGCGGTTCGCGAGGTGCTGAAGTGCCAGGAGTTTGACCGGCCGTGGAAGGACGCGCAGGTCCGCTTACGCATCGCCTGGTCGAACTTCGTCCGCGCCTTCGGGCCGATCAACAGCACCGTCGTCTCGACGAGCGAAGACGCAGAAACCGGCGGAGTGCGCGAAACGCATCGCCGGCCCAACCTGCAGCCATTCCTCGACGATCCCGATTGCTGGCTCGTCGCTTCGATCGAAGACTACGATCTCGAAACCGACACGGCGAAGCCGGGCCCGATCTTCACCGAACGGGTGATCGCCCCGCCCGCGTCGCCCCTCATCACCAGCGCTGCCGATGCGCTCGCCGTCGTGCTCAACGAGCGGGGCCGTGTCGATCCCGACCATATCGCCGAACTCCTGCATCGCGATGCGGACGACGTCATCGCCGAACTCGGCAGCGCCATCTTCCGTGATCCGACCGACGGCGCGTGGCAGACGGCCGATGCCTATCTCTCCGGCGCGGTTCGCTCCAAGCTCGTGGCGGCTGAAGCTGCCGCCGCGCTCGACCCCGCCTATGCGCGCAACGTCACGGCGTTGCAGGGCGTGCAGCCCGCCGATCTGCGGCCATCCGACATCACCGCGCGCCTCGGCGCACCGTGGATTCCCGCCGCGGACATCATCGCCTTCGTTCACGAGACGATGGGCGCGGAGATCAAGATCCATCACATGCCGGAATTGGCGTCGTGGACTGTCGAGGCCCGCCAGCTCGGCTGGATGGCCGCCGGCACGTCGGAATGGGGCACCGAGCGACGGCACGCCGGGCAACTTCTGTCGGATGCGCTCAATTCCGCGGTGCCGCAGATCTTCGACACCATCAAGGACGGCGACAGCGAGCGCCGCGTTCTCAACGTCGTCGACACCGAAGCGGCGAAGGAGAAGCTGCAAAAGATCAAGACTGCCTTCCAGACCTGGATCTGGTCCGATCCTGACCGGACCGATCGCCTGGCGCGGGTCTATAACGACCGCTTCAACAACATCGTGCCCCGCGCCTTCGAGGGCTCGCATCTGAAGCTGCCCGGCGCCTCAGGCGCCTTTGTCCTCTACGGGCATCAGAAGCGCGGCATCTGGCGCATCATCGCCTCGGGCGCGACCTATCTCGCCCACGCCGTCGGCGCCGGCAAGACGATGACGATGGCCGCCGCCATCATGGAGCAACGCCGGCTCGGCCTGATCGCCAAGGCGATGCTCGTCGTGCCCGGTCATTGTCTGGCGCAGGCGGCGCGCGAATTCCTGGCGCTCTATCCGGGCGCCCGGATCCTCGTCGCCGACGAGACGAATTTCACCAAGGACAAGCGGCATCGCTTCCTGTCGCGCTCGGCGACCGCCAGCTGGGACGCGATCATCATCACGCACTCGGCGTTCCGGTTCGTCGGCGTTCCGTCGGCGTTCGAACAGCAGATGATCCAGGACGAGCTGGAGCTTTATGAGACGTTGCTGACCAAGGTGGAAGGCGACGACCGCGTCTCGCGCAAGCGGCTCGAACGGCTGAAGGAGGGATTGAAGGAGCGGCTCGAAGCGCTCACCACCCGCAAGGACGATCTGCTGACGATCTCGGAAATCGGCGTTGACCAGATCATCGTCGACGAGGCGCAGGAGTTCAGAAAACTCTCCTTCGCCACCAACATGTCGACGTTGAAGGGCGTCGATCCCAATGGTTCGCAGCGCGCCTGGGACCTTTACGTAAAGGCCCGCTTCATCGAGACGAAGAACCCGGGCCGCGCACTCGTCCTCGCCTCCGGCACGCCGATCACCAACACGCTCGGCGAGATGTTCTCAGTCCAACGCTACCTCGGCTACGCGGCGCTTCTGGATCGCGGCCTGCACGAGTTCGACGCCTGGGCCTCGACCTTCGGCGATGTCTCGACCGAGCTCGAGCTCCAGCCCAACGGCAAGTACAAGCCGGTCACGCGGTTCGCGACCTTCGTCAACGTCCCCGAATTGATCGCCATGTTCCGCTCTTTCGCCGACGTGGTGATACCGGAGGACCTGCGCGAGTGCGTCAAAATTCCGGCGATCTCGACCGGAAAGCGGCAGATTTTCACCGCGAAGCCGACGTCCGCCTTCAAGCGCTACCAGCTTGTTCTCGACGCGCGGATCAAGGCGATCGAGATGCGCGATGGGCCGCCGCAACCGGGCGACGACATCCTGCTCTCCGTCATCACCGACGGCCGCCATGCCGCGATCGACCTGCGTCTGGTCGATCCGGACAACGACAACGAGCCGGACAACAAGCTGAACCTGCTCGTCGCCAACGCCCTGCGCATCTGGCAGGAGACGTCGGCGAACAGCTACGTGCGCGCCGACGGCAAGCCTTACGAGCTGCCCGGCGCCGCGCAGATGATATTCTCCGATCTCGGCACCATCAACGTCGAGAAGACACGCGGCTTCTCGGCCTATCGCTGGATCAGAGACGAGCTCATCCGCCTCGGCGTGCCGGCGTCCGAGATCGCCTTCATGCAGGACTTCAAGAAGTCCGAGGCCAAGCAGCGCCTGTTCGGCGATGTGCGCGCCGGCAAGGTCCGCTTCCTCATCGGCTCGTCCGACACGATGGGCACCGGCGTCAACGCACAGCTTCGGCTGAAGGCGCTCCATCACCTCGATGTGCCGTGGCTGCCGTCGCAGATCGCGCAGCGCGAGGGCCGGATCGAGCGGCAGGGCAATCAGCACGACGTCATCGACATCTTCGCCTATGCCACCGAGGGCTCGCTCGACGCCAGCATGTGGCAGAACAATGAGCGCAAGGCCCGCTTCATCGCCGCCGCGCTCTCGGGCGACACGTCGATCCGCCGGCTCGAGGATCTCGGCGAAGGCCAGGCCAACCAGTTCGCCATGGCCAAGGCGATCGCCAGCGGTGACCAGCGGCTGATGCAGAAGGCCGGGTTAGAGGCCGACATCGCCCGGTTCGAGCGCCTGCGCGCCGCGCATATCGACGACCAGCACGCGGTTCGCCGGCAGATCCGCGACGCCGAGCGCGACATCGAGTTCGCGACGCGGCGGATCGCGGAAGTCGGCGAGGATATCGAGCGCCGCGTTCCCACAACGGGCGATGCCTTCGCCGCGAGCATCGCCGGCAAGCGCCATCTCGAGCGCAAGGAGGCTGGCCGCGCGCTGATGAAGGAAATCCTGACCCTGGTGCAGCTTCAGCAGGAGGGCGAGAGCACCATTGCCGTGATCGGCGGCTTTGACCTCGACTATACCGGCGAGCGCTTCTGCCGCGACGGTTACCGGTACAGCACCGCCCTGATCCGCACCGGCGCCGAGGTTGAGATCGAGTTGCCCGTCACCGTGACGCCGCTCGGCGCGATCTCCCGCCTCGAGCATGCGCTCGATGATTTCGAGGGTGAGCGGGAGCGCTATCGCCAGCGTCTCGCCGACGCGCATCGCCGACTTGCCTCCTACCGGTCGCGCGAGGACGGCGATTTCGCGTTCGCCGCGGAGCTCGCCGAGAAGCGCCGCCAGTTGGCGGAGGTGCAAGCTGACCTTGCGAATGATAGAGAAAGTCGCAACGATTGGATCGCGGCGTAAGCGTTCTATCGCGACAACCGGTTCTCGTCGTCGATCAGGACGAGACGGGCCGGGGCGTTGCCGCTCCATCGCCAGAGCACGAGGTTTAGATCCGTTGCGCTCGCGCCTGTCGCAAAGCTTTTGACTAGCAGACCGTTAAATCCGGCGGTGATAAGTCGCCTTGCAAAGGCCTGTGTCTTCGCCTCTCCGTTCGCTTTCATCTGATCACGCCACGTCGCGTCTGCGAGCGTGGCGGCGTCCACCCCCTCAGCCATGAGTGCGGCCTCGTCTTGGGTATCGAAGATATTTTCGATCTCCGCGTCATAGGAGACGAGTGTCGTCGGTTGCAGGTTGCCGACCTGGTTGGCTTCCCTCAGCGCAGTCATTATGGACAGTGAAGAATAAAGCGCTGGCACGCCTTTTGGATTGAACCGACCACCGTAGAGCTCAGCGCCAAGTCCCGACAGCGGCTCGCGTGCATAGATTGGGTTCAATGCCCGATAGAGTTTTCCTTCGTAGCGGAGTGGCACGGTCAGGCGTGCACGCCGGCGTCGACTGCATCAATATAGTCGAGTACGTCGTCGGCCCGACCGCAGCGCACGAGCTGCATCGCGGTCTGGCCCGAGAAACCGGACAATGGCTCGGAGCGGTACCACGCATAAGCCATTAGCGCCGTACCAAAGCGCGACTCAACCTTGTTGATGACCTCGATCATTTCGCGCAGACGCCGCTGGGTTTTGTCCGATCGAACCCGATCCTTACGCTGGATCGCGTCCTTGCCCAATCCAGCTGTGCGAGCGATCTCCTCGCTCGTCGTCCGGAAAGCTTCCGCAATTCTGCGCGGCGCGAAGACGCCGTTATCCGCATATTGGGCGAGACCCATCGCTCAAACTTCCTTCTCGATGCCAATTATTATGACGCAATATAGCGTCAAGAGTAGCGGAGTTCAAGAAGAAAGCTGGGGGAGAGGGAACCCGCTCGCAGATCGGCCAGCCCGGCAGCGCTGACGCTCAACCGCCGCCTGCGCGATCCCGGCCCGTCGTCCTGCGCAGGGCTCGCAAGCCCTGCTGGTCCGGCCAGGCGGGATGCTCGGCCGCAGTTGTTCCGGCCCGACCGCTCCGCGGCCCGGGGGGTGTCTTCGGAAAGAAGACGAAGGACGCGCGAGGCGCGGTCCGCAAACCCCGAACAGGAGAAATCCCATGCATCTCATCAAGGTCGATCCGCGTGCGCTGAAGGAGAATCCGGACCGTATGCGCCAGACGAAGTCGACGCCGCAGGCCGACGCCCTGCTGCTGGCGACGATCAAGGCCGTCGGCATCGTCCAGCCGCCCGTCATCACGCCTGAGACTGGCGGCGGCAACGGCTACGTCATCAATGCCGGTCATCGCCGTGTGAAGCAGGCGATCGCCGCCGGCCTCGAGGAGATCGACGTGCTCGTCGAGGAGGCCGCCAACGACAACGGCGCCATGCGCTCGATGATCGAGAACATCGCCCGCGAAGCGCTCAATCCCGTCGACCAGTGGCGTGCGATCGAACGCCTCGTCGCGCTCGGCTGGACCGAGGAAGCAATCGGCGTTGCGCTGGCCCTGCCGGTCCGGCTGATCAGGAAGCTCCGTCTGCTCGCCAATGTGCTGCCCGTCATGCTCGATCACATGGTCAAGGGCGACATGCCCGACGAGCGGCAGCTCCGCACCATCGCGTCCGCCTCGCTCGATGAGCAGAAGGAGGTCTGGAAGAAGCACAAGCCCTCCAAGGCGGATCCGCAGGTGTCGTGGTTTAGCGTGGCGCAGGCTCTGACCAAGGCCCGCATGTACGCGCGTCATGCCAGCTTCGGCGACGAGCTTGCCCAGGCCTATGGTATCCAGTGGGTCGAGGACCTGTTCGCGCCGGCGGACGAGGACAGCCGCTACACCACGGATGTCGAGGCGTTCCTCGGCGCGCAGCAGGAGTGGATGACCGCCAACCTGCCGAAGAAGGGCATCATCGCCGAGACGACGAATTGGGGCGAGGTCAAGCTGCCGCCGAAGGCGGAGCGCGTCTACGGCAAGCCGTCGAAGTCGGATTGCACGGCGATGTATCTCGACCGCGACGGCCGGGTGCAGAGCGTGCATTACCGCATGCCCGCGGCGAAGAAGCCGAAGGGCAAGGACGGGTCTGCCGGCACTGACACTGCGGATGAGACCGCCGCCGTCTCGAAGCCGCGTCCGGACGTGACGCGCAAGGGCCTCGAGATGATCGGCGACTTCCGGACGGACGCCCTGCACGAGGCGCTGGCTCGCGCGCCGATCGAGGACGAGACGCTGATCGCGCTGTTGATCCTCGCCTTCGCCGGCCAGAACGTTTCCGTCGATTCCGGCAGCGGCGGGACCTATTACGGCAACCGGCGCATCGCCCGCCATGCCGTGACGCTGTTCGATCAGGACGGCAAGCTCGTCCTCGATATGGATACGCTGCGCGTCGCGGCGCGCTCGATCCTCGCCGAGGTTCTTTCGTGCCGGGAGAACCGCACCGACAGCGGCATCGTCGCCCGCGTCGCCGGTGACGTGGTCGGTGCGGACAACTTCCTGCCGAACATGGGCACCGACGACTTCTTGTCGTGCCTGTCGCGCACCGCGCTCGAAGGCTCGTGCAAGGACACGCCGGTTCTTCCCCGCCAGAAAGTGAAGGACACCCGCACGGCCTTGGTCGAGCACTTCAAGGAAGGCCGCTTCGTGCCTGCGGCCGCGCTGTTCGCTCCGGACAAGGCCGCCGTGTCGTCCTGGCTGGCGACGAACGCCGTCGCCGAAGAGGACGAGGCCGACGACCAGGTCGAGGACCCGGAAGCCGCGGACGGCGATGGCGACGACGCTTCGGACGCCGAGGCCTTCCCGGAGGCGGCGGAATAGTCCGCCCCCACCCAACGATCCGAATGACATCCCGCCGCCGGCTCAGCCGGCGGCGGTTTCGTTTCCACTCCCACGAACAGGAGGACGTCATGTCCGCACAGTCGATCTACGACCTCGCCCCGCTCGGGGCGATCATCCGGTTTTCCGACGGCATACCGCGGCCGCCGGAGCGGCATCGCAAGAAGCTCGCGGCCTGGGAACACCGCAACAGCAGCGGCCGCCTAATCCGCAAGCAGGCAGAACGCCGTGTCGGTAACACTGTCATCAGCGCGAGCATCACGCTGCATGCCGGCGACTACGGCGGTGGCGGTGTCGTGGTGCTTCGCGTCCACCGCACCTTCTCGGTCGACAGCGACCTGACCTTCGTCGTGACAGAATGCCCGAAAGTCGGCGCGGTGCGCGTGCTCGATCGGCCCGGCGACGATGCCGAGCTGGTCTATCTCGGAAGTCACCGCGCCGACGCCGAAGAATGGCTGACGCGGCACGGCTATCCGAACGCGGTCCTGCGCGCGATCTCGGCGGACGAAGCCGCCCTCCAAGGGAGGACGGCCACATGAGCACGCCCGCTCCCTCCACCACGATGATCGCGGAATCCGCGATCGCATTTCCGCAGATCGAGTTCGGCCGCGCGGCTGACGGTATTCTCGTCGCTCGCGTCGCCGACACCGCCTTCGCCATGCTGCCGGTGCGCGACGGCCGGCACTATCTCGCCACCGGGTGGCGCATCGGCCACCCGATGGCCGAGTGGAAGCGATCCGACTTTTACGGTCACGCCGGCGAGCTCGCCGACGAGGCGGCCTTCCGCGCCAAAATCGCGGAAAACGCCGAGCATCAGCGCGAGAATCGCGCGCTGAGCCGCCGCGAGATCAGTTCCACGGCGAGTACGCCGTGGGGCCGCTCCCAGCACGCGACCATCTACGCAGAAGGCGTCGTCTGCCATTCGCCCGCAGGTCATGGCGGCTTTCATCTCGCGGCCGCGCGCAACCGCAGCGTCCATTCGATGCTGCGCGCGCGGGGCGGCTGGTATGAAGAAGACGAGGGCTGGGCGATCGTGGCGGTCACTTTCCCGCATCTGTTCACCAGCTACGAGCGACGCTGCGCGGAGCGCACGATCAAGGATAGCTGGCCCGATGCCTGGGAGGTGATCTTCGGCACTGTGCTTCGCCCCTGCGAGTCCCGCGAGAAGGATCGGCGTGCCTTCGAGCAGGAGCACGCCGATGATTGGATCGTCGCGTCGGCGATCACGTCGGACCAGCACCCCGATTTCGTCGAGGTCGTCGCCACGCCGGGCGGCCGACGTGGCGCCGGCACCGAGGAGCGACGCTTTCTCGTCCCATCCGACGAGTACCGGATCGGTCGCTTCGGTTTCGTCGTCGATGAGACCCGCCACGCGGTCTATTCCGGGCCGTCGAGCTTCATCGCCTGGCAGGGGAGGACGTCGCCATGACGGCCGTTCCCCAACGCCTTGCTCAGCTTTCACGCATGGAGGAAGCGCGCCGCCAGACGCAGCGCCAGCTCGACATGATCGACAGGCAGATCATCCGTCGCATGACGGCGCTGATTCCACAGCTCGGTCGCAAGCGGTCCGGATACCATCGCGGCAAGCCGCCCGACTCGACAGCGTTCCTTGAGCGCTACCGTTCGAACCTTGCGGCGATCACGGCTGAGCGCCAGCCGGAGATCGACACCCTCTCGCGCAAGCTCGCCCGGCAGGATGCCGCGATCGAAGCGTTGCGGGCCCGATACGCTTCGGCGTCCGGTCAGGCTCGTGACAACCCGCAAGATGCGGATCGCCCGCACGACTGTCGCAGCCCAGCCGAGTGTCGCCCGGGAAAGCGGCAGGGCGCGGCGGCATAATAGGACCGTGCCTGAACTCGCGGCGCGCTTTGAGCCAACGTCTCGAGCATGGCGCGGCGACGGCGGTCTGGCAGGGCGAATCTTTCCGGCATCGCCAACCCGGCCCGCACCCTGTCGGCTCTCCCTTCGGGTTTGCTGGTCTGCGCCCCCGGCGGTCCGCTTCAAGGCCAAGTCGCAAGCGACCGGTTTCCGCCGATCTCGCCAAGGTCCGGCCGCGTCCGGCGCAGGGCTCCAGCAGGCTGGAACCCCGCTTGTCCGCAACCGGACCTCGCTCGCCTGGCGGTCCCCGGACCTTGAAGCGGCCCTCGTCTCGGCGGCGCTGGGCGACCGCACCCGAAGGGGGAGCCGGCAGGGGCCGGATCGAACCCGACGGCGAAACCCAGGAAAGGACTTCACCATGACCAAAACCGCTCGCGCACCCCGCACCAGCGCCCGCATCGTCCCGCTGCGCCGCGGCACCACCGTCGAAATGGTCCGGCTCGTTTGCCCGGACGCCGCCCAGGCCACCCGCATCGCCGAGAGCTTCGGCCTCCCCGTCCTCGACAGCGACGGCATCCGCGATCTCCACCAACGGTTCATCACCGAGACCGCCGATGCCCTCCACGAAGGCCTCAACGAACGCGCCATGCAGATCCACCTGCAACGCATCGTCGGCTCCTATGTCGGCTCAGCGCACGGCGCCGGCCAGTTCTACAGCCGCGCCGTCACCGAGGCGCGACAGGCAACAGCGAAGCTCGCCAACGACACGCGCGACGAGGACCTCGACGGACCCGTCGGGTTCGAATCCGCGGCCCAGCGCAAGCGCGAATTCGCGGCCGAGGTTAGCATCCAGGCGCACGCACTGCGCATGGCGGCGGAAGGCGCCGTCGCCGCCTACGAGCACATCGTCGGGGAGAGCTGGAAGCCGTTCGAGCGCCAGCCCGAACAACCCGGCGAGACCGTCAGCCGCAAGGCGGCCGAGGTTCAGATGGCGGCGTTCGGTTGACGCCGCCGACGGGGCTTCGGCCCCGCCATCTTCTTCACCGTCCGATGCCGGCCGGTCCTTCGGGACCGGCCTTTTGTCATGTCGCTCGGCGGGACGGCAAGAAAGAGCAAACAGGAATGAATCGGAATAGAGCGTCGTCGCGCGCCTTGGCAAACTTCGATCGCGGAGGGCGAAGCCCTGCTCGCCTGCGCCTGTTGCCGCTGCAGCGCGCGGCCATTACGCGTGACAACGAACGCAAACGTCTTGGCTGACCCCACCTCTGATCGATGGTGACCCGCGCGCTCGCGCAACACATCCAGGTGCTGACGTTGAGGTTGCCGAGCGTGACGAGGTGATTGCCGGCCAGGATGAACTGGTGCGATCGAATGAGGCCAAGGTCGTTCCGCTGCGGCGCTCGCCGCGAGACGGCGCTGGCTGAGAGCCACGCAAGATCTCACCGCCGGCCAGTTCTGCGGCAATCGGTCATGGCCGACGTCTCCTGTGCTCGCCCGTCGAGGCAGGGGCTCGGTTGTGGCAGACGCTGCCGGCCCGTCAACCCTGTTCCGCACCAGCGACCGTCAACAGGGTGTGACGGCCCGGCTCGCCGCATCTGCCCCTGCCACTTCGCCCTCGACGGAGAGGGCGAGCACAGGAGGCACCAATGACCACAGATCGCAGCAGCCAAGCCCAGACCGGCAACGATATCTACGAGCGCGTCACCAACCAGATCATCGCCGCCATTGAGGCTGGCGCCGGCAAGTACCGGATGCCTTGGCATCACGACGGATCGGCCATCACCACGCCCGTCAACGTCGCCTCTCGCAAGGCCTATCGCGGCGTCAACATCCTCTCGCTCTGGGCTGCGGCGCAGGCGTCCAGTTATGCCGCCGGCATCTGGGGCACTTATCGCCAATGGCAGGAGTTCGGCGCGCAGGTCCGCAAGGGCGAGCGCGGCCACCTCGTCGTGTTCTGGAAGACGACGGATCGCAGCAGCGACACAGACCGTCAGGATGGCGACGACAATCATCACGAGCCCGCACGGCGCCTGTTTGCTCGCGGCTATATCGTCTTCAATGCCGCTCAGGTCGACGGCTACACACCGCCCGAGCTGCCGGTGCTTCCCGAGGTCGAGCGGATCGAACACGCGGAGCGCTTCTGCGCCGCCCTCGGCATCGATATTCGCCACGGCGGATCGCAGGCCTGCTACATCCCATCGAAGGACTGCGTGCAGATGCCGGACTTCGCCTGCTTCCGGGATGCGATTGCCTACTACGCCGTGTTGCTCCACGAATGCGGTCACGCTTCCGGCGCCAAACATCGCCTCGACCGCGATCTGTCCGGACGATTCGGCTCGGCCGCCTACGCCATGGAAGAATGCACGGTCGAACTTCTCAGCGCCATGATCTGCGCCGACCTCAACCTCAGTGTTGAGCCACGACCCGACCACGCCCGCTACATCGCCTCCTGGCTGGAGTAATGGCGAGCTCGCCATTACTCCAGTAATCACCAGCAGCGCATAATGTGAAGGAAGATTCTAGCGCCGGCCGACTTGTGGAGATCGGCCAAAACTCCTTGCGATCTGCTGCGCATTATTTCCGGCATGAGACCCTCGGCTGTTGTTCAAAACTCAGCCGAGGAGATTTTCATGCCACATGATTCCAGCATCTTGATCGCCAAGTTGAGGGAGACGCTAACGCGGCAGCGGTATAATCCAGTGGCGATTCACAACTACTGTCGCAACGCCTGTTATTTCCTTTGCTATCTGGAGGAGCGGAAGATCACCCTTGAGGCGGTGACGCCGACACATGTGTCCAATTATCTGCGCCTTGCAGTTCGGCAGTTTCGCAAGCGTCACGGCCGTGCTCCCGCCCGCCGTTGGATAGGCATTCCCAGATCAGGAATCCACGGCCTGCTGAAGCTCACGCTGAAGCACTGGCCGCCCGAACCGGCGACCGCCGACGCTGGCGAGCTTCTTTGCCGAAAAGTGTGCGACCAATACCAGACATGGCTGCGGGAGGAACGCGGACTGGCGGCCGCCTCGATCTACGCCTTGATGTGGGAGGCTCGAAATTTTTGTGCGTGGTACATCAAGCGTTCCGACACGGCCGGTTTCGTCAATCTGAACGTCCGCGACGTGGATGCCTACATGGAAATCCGGGCGCCCGGGCTGAGACGGAAATCCTTGAAAGATGTCGCCGAGCGGCTTCGTTCGCTGCTGAAGCATCTTCATAGGACGGGTCATACCGCGACCGATCTTGCCCCGCACGTCATCGCCCCGCTGCTCTATGCCTATGAAGGCATTCCATCCGCGTTGAGTGCGGATCAGATTGCGACCATCCTGGAATCCGCCCGGAAGGACCGGTCGCCGATGGGGCTGCGGGACTATGCCATCCTCCAGCTCCTGGCGACATACGGGCTGCGTGTCGGAGAGGTCACGCAACTGCGGCTGGACGATATTGACTGGCGTGCAGAGACTTTGGGCATCCGCCACTCCAAGACCGGTGCGCATTCGTTGTTGCCGCTGCTGGAACCGGTCGGGGAGGCGTTGCTCAACTATGTACGGCACGGGCGCCCGGAAACCGACGTGCGGGAAATCTTCATCCGCACGCGCGCGCCTTATCGGCGCATGGCCAGCATTTACAGCGAAATCCTCCGGCGGATGCAGGCCGCCGGCGTCACGCCGAGCGGCAAACGCGGCCCGCATATCTTCCGGCATGCGCGCGCGGTCAGCCTGCTGCGGGCGTCGATCCCGCGGAAGGTGATCGGAGACGTGCTGGGCCATCGTTCGACGGAATCGACGATCCCTTATCTGAAACTGGCCACGGAGGACCTACGCGCAATTGCCCTGGAGATCCCGGGAGAGGAGGTGCGCTCATGAACACCTGGCCCGACACGGACGGCAAGACCGTTGCTCGTTATCTCGGACAGCTCCGGCTTCGCTGCTCCACAAGCTCAATCTATTACCGTCAAGCTCTCCACAGCTTCCAAGAGGTCGTGGCTCGACAGCATCGGTCACCCTCACCGATCCGGGATGCGCTCGAAACCTGGCTGCGTGAGCGCGCCGCGCACTGGCCAGAGTCAACGCTGCTGCACCGCGCCCGCATCGTCAATCGCTTCCTCGACTTCCTCGTGCGCGAAGGATTGATCGCCAGCAATCCTGTCACTGATTTGCGTGCCGCGTACCACGCGAAGAGTGACAAGGCGATCCTGCGAGCTTTGCTCGCTTCCGATTCCGACCAGGCGCTTGAATCGCTACGGCAGTTCCCGCCCTTCGGCAGCGTTCTCGGCGACCTCATGCGCAACCACATCGCGCTGATGCAGGCGAGAGGCTATCGTTACGAGACACAGGCCCGCTGGTTCTGGCGCTTCGACCGCTTCTTGCAGGCGCATCCGGAGTTGGCGGGAGAGCCGGTATCGATCATGTTGCAGCATTGGGCGGCCGCGCGATCAACCGCCAACCATGCCGCCGAATGCGAAAAGCTTGCTGGTGCCTTGGCCAAGGCACAGCATCATCTCGATCCCGGCACCAAACCAAGGCGTCCGGATCCCCGTCCCGCACAGCAGGTCGCGCGACAATGGCGTCGGCCTTATATTTACAGCCCGGAAGAGGTTCGCCGTCTCCTCGATATCGCTCTGACCTACCCCTCTCCACGTTCACCGTTACGGCCGATCAGCCTCTACACCATGCTGGTCCTGACCTATTGCGCGGGATTGCGGTTGGGAGAACTCGCACGCCTGAACCTTGCCGATATCGATCTGCAAGCCGGTACAATCGCCATTCGGGAGACGAAGTTCTTCAAATCGAGGATCCTGCCATTGGCTGACAGCGCGCTGTCGGCGCTGCGGGATTATCTGGAGGCGAGGCGCAAGGCGAAGGTGCCAAAAAACCCCGAATCTGGCCTGTTCTGGCACGATCAGGGCAATGCGCGCTACACGTCACACGCCATCGCTGGCTGCCTTGTCGACATCCTGCGACGTGCCGGAATCAAGCCCGCGAAAGGCAAGACCGGCCCTCGTATCCACGATCTGCGACATTCATTCGTGGTGAACCGCATTCTCGAATGGTACCGCGCCGGCATCAATCCGCAGGACAAGCTTCCATTCCTCGCGACATATCTAGGGCACCGCGATATCCACTCGACGCTGGTTTACATCACGGTCACCCAGGAACTCTTGCAGCACGCAAACGAACGCTTCCGGGCGTTCGGGGCACATTGCCTGCATGCGTCGGAAGGGGTGCAGCCATGAAGCCGGCCGACCCGTTCCCGAGGCTGCTGCATGCCTTCTTCTATGAATGGATGGTCCAGCAGCGGAATGCCTCTGTGCACACCGTTCGGTCCTACCGCGATACATGGCGCCTGTTCCTCAGGTTCGTGGCTCAACGCCGACGCCGACCAGTCGCTCAGTTGACATTGGGCGACCTGACAGCCTCGGAGGTCAGCGCCTTCCTGCAATACACTGAGCAGGAACGCGGAGACACGATTGGCACACGCAACTGCCGCCTGTCCGCATTGCGCAGCTTCTTCGGCTTCGTTGCTGGCCGCGAGCCGACCGCAATCGCGCAATGCACCGAGATTCTGCACGTTCCGATGAAGAAAGCGCCGATTCATGCGCCGTGCTATTTGGAACCGGAGGAGGTGAAGGCCATTCTGGCCCAGCCCGATCGCTCGACGATCGAGGGCCAACGCGACCACGCGCTCTTCTCCTTCCTTTACAATACCGGCGCGCGGATCCAGGAAGCACTCGATGTTTGCCCACAGGCGATCCGGTTCGACTCGCCAGCCTGCGTGCGTCTTTACGGCAAGGGACGGAAAGAACGGCTGAGCCCTCTTTGGCCGGAGACGGTGTCGTTGCTCCGATCACTGCTCCAGCGGCAGCCGCGACCCGACAACAAGCCGATCTTCGTCAATCGGTATGGTGTCCCGCTCGGCGCATCGGGCGTCCGCTTCAAACTGACAGAATGCATCGAGGCAGCAACGAAAGTCGTGCCAAGCCTGGCCTCGAAGCGGATAACGCCTCACAGCTTCCGCCATGCGACGGCGGTGCATCTGGTGGCGGCAGGTGTCGACATCACGGTGATCCGAAGCTGGCTCGGCCATGTCAGCCTCGACACCACAAACCACTACGCTCAGGCAAATCTGGAAACGAAACGCCTGGCGCTGGAACGCCTCGCGAGCCCATCGCGATCGACCAAACGGCGATCATGGAAGCAAGACGAGAGTGTTCTTGCCTGGCTCGATACCCTTTAGCGGTCAGGGAAATAATGTGGAGGAGATCGCCAACTATCGTCGTGCAACAACGGAAACGTGGCGCTCCTTCACATTATGCGCTGCTGGTGATTACTCGAAGTGCTGCGCTCCGACAAGCGCGCCATCTTCACCGCGGCGAGCAAGGCACAAGAGATCACCGACTGGATGCACGCCCTGCAAGCCAATGCTCATGGGCACGACGTCAGGGGCGCCGCATAGGCGCCCCCTCAGCGGACCGTTTCAAAGAATCCACCGGGTGCGATCAGCTGACCGCACCCTCCCGGAACAGCGTCTCGATCAGCGGACATTCCGGCAACGTGCCGTCAGCACATTGCGCGACAACCTTCTTGAGCACCCGCTCCATGCGCTTCAGATCGACAATCTTCGCCTGCACGTCCTCAAGGTGTGCAGCGGCGACCGCGCGCGCCTCGGCACAGGGCTGGTTGCGCTCGTCGACGAGACGCAGCAGCTCACGGATTTCATCAAGGGAGAAGCCGAGCTCGCGCGCCCGTAACACGAAGCGAAGGTGCCGCTCATGCGACGTGTCGTAGCTGCGGTAGCCGCTCGTTGTGCGCGGCGGTTCGGGCAGAAGGCCGACCTTCTCGTAATAACGCACCGTCTCCAGATTGCAGCCCGTTCGCTGGGCGAGTTCCGCCCGCTGCAGCCCCTTCACCCCGGCGTGATCGCGCATCGCAAAATCCTTCTTGACCCTGTAGCGACTACAGACCGCATGCTACGGCACGCTTAGGATTTCGACAAGGAAGAGAGTGGACATGGTCGCATCGCGATCCGGAACGGCAAGCATGGCGCCTCGTGCGGCGGATCCCTCCGCGCCCGAAGGCAGGGAGGTTGGACGGCAGCGTCTGATCGCCGTTGGCGGTATCTTCGGGGCGCTCGCCGCCTCGTCCTGCTGCATCGTGCCGCTGATCCTGTTCAGTGTCGGTATCGGTGGTGCCTGGATTGGCAATCTGACAGCGCTTGCACCCTACAAACCGATCTTCGTCGCCGGAACCGCAGGCCTTCTCGGTTACGGCTTCTATCTCGTCTACTGGAAGCCGCGGCGAGT
>Ga0209952_1002007_pt1 | contig 15985 bp, 19 predicted proteins | sample ThiBiot_750_biof_2_FD_183951 | JGI IMG/M metagenome (GOLD analysis project Ga0209952, IMG submission 183951) | Wastewater bioreactor microbial communities from Cape Town, South Africa - Thiocy_cont_750_biof (SPAdes) | ecosystem: Engineered > Bioreactor > Thiocyanate-remediating >...
TGCACGAAAATGTGCGGCGCATAGGCGTCGTAGGCGAACCACCACCAAAAGAAGGCCGGCGGCGGATAGAACGGGAACCCGAAGGCGACGAACCAGGGCGGACCGAGTTGGGGCTGGAACCCGAGGCTCCAGGCGGTCCATTCGGTCGCGCCCCAAGTCGTGGTCAGCACAATCGCAAAAACGATGAGAATCTGACCCCAGAGAATTTTGCTCCCGGACATCGGACGCCTCCTGATTAGACTTGCCGATGTTCAAGGAAAGAGCGTCACTTCAACGGTTCAAGCGCTGTCACAGGCGGGTCGTATCCTGGCGGGTTTTGGCGTAATATTGCCACCTCCGCCCGTTCTGTCGACGGCTTGGAGAGTTGCGATGATGATGGTGTTGCAAGTCGGACTGATGATCCTGGCGCTGGTGGTGCTCTACTACCTGATGGTCTGGATCGTGCCGATCCTGGTGGGCGTCGGTCTCGGCTGGCTCGCCATTCATACCGGCTCGGGCTGGCTGGCTGGTCGGCATCGGCGCCGGCATCCTGGGCGCGGGCCTCGCGCTCGCGCTGCTGCAAGGGGCGATGGCGAGCCGCTCCAACACCATCCGCTTTTCCGCCCTCGCGCTCTACGCATTGCCGCCGATTTGGGCGGGCGCGATCGCCACCCACGCGATGGCGATTCAAAGCGGCGCGCAAGGTCCGGTCTGGCCGATCCTCGCCGGCATCGGTGGTGCGATTCTCTTTGGCGCTCTGGCGATCGCGCGTCTGGCGCAGATGGCGCCCCCGATTGCGACCGCGCCGCCAGCACCATCGCCGGAGCCGGTGCATCTGCGGCCGATGCCGTTGGAACCGGAGCCGAAGGTCATCTACTACCAGCCCGTGCCGTCGCCGCGCCTGGAGGATCGCCGCGGCGATGCGCCGGTCATCGATATGTAGGGAGTATCCGAACAGACGGCTGCTAACGGCGCTGGTGGTAGCGTTAAATCTCTAAGTCACGGGACTGTAGATTCATCGCAAGCACAGCCATTCGCTATGCCGTAGGTTGCCTGAATCGGCGGGCACGGAACAGTGCCGTAAGAACAAAATATGCAACAATCTCCTGTCTTCGGCTTCAGAAGAGCACCGCACGCCTTGCAGTCATAGAAGAACTGGCAAGCATCGGTCGGCATAGTTTCCGTCTCGCGATGGCCGCAGCTCGGACATGTAATGGTGGATTCCAGGACGAGGGCTGATTTAAGCATAGGTATAACCTGCCCACAGCAGCATCACTCCGATCAGAAGCCCGACGAGGGTGATTGCTCGGGCGACAGGTGGTGTGCAAACGCCATTGGGTCCGCAGGTCGCTGCGACCCGCTGCTGGCGCCACAATAATACCGCGCCGCCAAAGAGGCAGAGTGCTCCGACAGAAAGAAGCACCTCGCGATGGGGCGCAGCGAGCAGAGCCATACTTCCCAGCCAGGCAGTGCTCACGCCGATCATTGAAAAGAGCAAGGGGAGCGCACAGCACGAAGCTACGCCGAAAGCAGCAGCCAAGCCTCCAACGGTGAGCAGCATAGCGCCTGCCGCCGTTGCGGGTCGGCCGGCCGCCGATAGTCTGTCGATTGTATCGGACATCGGGCGCTCCTTGCGATCAACAGGATAAAGCCTACCGTCTGTAGTCGCTACAGACTCAAGGTCCAATTTGAGGAGATGGTCATGGTTGCCCACGCGTTTCAAATCGGCGAACTCTCTCGGCAGACGGGCTGCAACATCGAAACGATCCGTTATTATGAGCGCATTGGTTTGTTGCCAGCACCGCCACGTTGTGGGCGCTACCGCAACTATGGGCCTGCGGATGTTGGCCGGCTGCGTTTCGTGCGACGCGCGCGAGAACTCGGCTTTGCCCTGGACGAGGTGCGAGCGTTGCTTGTTCTCGCAGCCGAAGGGCAAGCATCTTGCGCCGACGCTCGTGACCTTGCCGCAGTACATCTGAAAGATGTCCGAGCCCGCATAGCCGATCTGAGACGGATGGAGCGCGTCCTCGCCGAAACGGTGCTTGCGTGCGACGAAAACAACAATACTTCCTGTCCGCTCATTGCTACGCTTTCATCCTGATGCTGCTGCCGCGGATTCCATCTCGATCCCGCCCACAATTTCAACATCTGACTTAGTGTTGAAAACGGATGAAACCTTGGCCGCAAGAGCATGCCCACCATAGTCGCGGCGGTAGGTATCAGTTTTGGTTGGCAATATGGCTATCATAGCCCCAACCCTCGTCTACGCCCAAAGCTCCAATCAATCGCGCCATCGTCACGGGCGATGCCAGCAACGAGACGGCCGAGTTGCCGTTCAAGTGACGGCGACCGCGGCACCAAGCTGAACCCCAGGCCATCGTCGATCATGGCGAACCGTCCCGAACTGAGATCGAGACGGCGGCGGTATTCGCCCCCCACATGCTCGCCGGGTGCGGCCGCCACGAACGGCAAGCCGTTCTCCACTGACAGCTTCGCTCCGACCTGATCCAGTTCGCGCCTGCGCAGAGTAGTCAGCAGATCGAGGGCGAAGATCAGCCGCTCGTTCTGCCTGCGCGCGAGACCCTGCTCGATCAACTGATCGGCTCGCGCCCGCATCGCTGCGCTCACTTCGGCGCCGAACCCGCCTTCGCCCAGCGCCGGCGGCGCGCGACTGACAAGCTGGCGGTCGAGCCAGGTCGCGCCGGGCGCGATGGCCTGCTGTTCGATGCTGAGGTCGGACCGCACGGCCAGCGCGACGCGCTTTTGACCACGCGCATCTTCGAACCGGCGTGACTCGACGATGGAGCCGGGCGGGGAATCTCCGGCCGCGTCGAGATCGGGCAGCCGCAGATGATGCGTGCGACCATCGATGCCATCGACCACCGCATAGGCGGTGCCGGCCAGCTCGTCGTCGAGGCCGTGCGCGATCAGCCGGCCGACCACCGGATCGCCGAGACTCTCGCCGGCGAAGACGAAGCTCGATGCGCCGCGATCAAGACCGCGTTCGGTCAGCCCTCGATGGATGCGCTTGATGATGTCGCCCCGCACGCCAAGTTCACGCAAGGTCGCCTCGGCGTTCTCCTGCAGAGTCCATTGTCCGGGACCGACCTGTTCGGCGAGGCCCAAGCTTTCCAGCTTGCGCAGTCGGCCGACCTTCAATGCGTGGAACGCATCGGGCTGTTCGCCCGGCCTCGGCGCCATGTCGAGCATGCCACCGCCGGCGTCCTGGACAAGCTGCCGATCGAGGTTGGTCCAACGCGCCGCCTCGATCTGCCGTTCGAGTGTGCGGCGGATGTCGAGATCGGTCCGCAGCCCCAGCTCCTGGGTGATGAGATCGCGCGCCCGGTCGCGTAGACCTTCGCGGATATAGTCGCGGGCGATGACTAGATCCCGCCCGTCGTCGCGCACCCCGCGCACGATGACATGGATATGGAGGTGCTCGGTGTTCCAGTGATCGACGGCGACCCAATCGAGCTTGGTCCCTAAGTCCTGCTCGGCTTGGCGCATCAAGTCACGGGTGAAGCGCTTGAGGTCCGCCATCTCCGTCGAATCGTCCGGCGAGACGATGAAACGGAAATGATGCCGGTCCTGTTCGCATCGCTCTGCGAACGCGCGGCCATCGGCCTCGTCGATCTCGGGACCGAACAGCCGGCCCTTCTCGCCGTCACGGGTAACGCCATCGCGCTGGAGATAATTGAGATGAGTGGCGAGCGGTGCGCCTTTGCCGCCGTTCCGAACAACGCGGGCCTTCACCACAGCGCCACGCGAGCGGCTGCTCAAGAGGCGATTGGCGCGGACGCTGGCCGATCGCCCGCGCCCGAAATTGCTGGCGCGCGGGCTAACGATCCGGCCGCTGCGGGAGACACGGCCGCCAGCTTTCTGCGCGGCGGCGAGCGCCTGGGCGATGAAAGGCCGCGCCCACTGCGCGCCCCTGGAGCGAATGCGTCCAGGACGGACACTGAAATCGTCGTCCCGCGTCATTACGCGCCCCGCACATCGCGGAAAGTCGAGCAAAGACAGAGACTCAGGCGATTCAGCGGGCTGCGCGCTCGCGGCGCACCTCGCGGAATCGACTCATAACCCCTTGAAATCCCACCAACCGACCGCGCGGCACATCGCCGCCTTTTATCCTGCCATCGCTCGGTTGGGTGTCCTTCTGTCCCTGCTCGTACTACCGAACGTGCGATGGAACGCGACACGCTGCGAAAGAATCCTCATGGTCCGCGTCCCGGCGTGCCGACGGGTGCGAACAGGCCATCGGATTGTGGGGCCAGCGCCGAAACTTCGACTGCGGTGTGATCGGACTCGCCGCGACCGGGCTGCGGTGGCGAGACAGCCGAGGCGTTAGCGTGCGACACCGTGAACAACGGCGCGCGCGTCCAGGCGAGCGGATCGGCGACGGCCGCCTGGTCGTTGTCGGACACACCGTCGATCACCGGAGCCAGCGCCGTGACATAGACCCGCGTGTCGGCTGGCAACGCGCGGCCCGTCGTCAGATGGTCTTCGTATCGCCCAGGTCCGGCTTGATAGGCGGCGAGGAATCCGGGTGCGCCGTAGCGATCGTATAGCTCGCGCAGGAACGCCGCGCCCGCTAGAATATTGTCGTGTGCGTCGAACGGATCATCGCCCAGATGATAACGCGCTCGCAAATCCGTCCAGGTCGCGGGCATGATCTGCATCAGCCCCATCGCGCCTTTGGGCGATGCGGACTGCGCGATCGCCGTCATACCTGGCATGGTGAGCAGTAGGCTGGCGAATGACACCCGGCACACCGCCAACCCGACGCGCCGCCAGCCTGCCACCGTGCTCGCGCCCGTCCAGGGTGAAGCGCATTCGCGCCGGCCAAGAGGCCGCCCTGGACCGCCGCTGCGCGCGGCGGCGGCCGTGATCTCGGTCGGGACGGAGGAATGGTGCGTGCTCCGGTCGAACAGAGGAATGGGCGATTGGGAAATGACAGGCGGCATGGTCAGCGCCCCTTCACAAACCAGAGCGGTGCGGCACGGCCGATGACGGCGGAGATCGGCAGCACGCTGAAATAGCGGCCATCGAAACTGTCGGTCGCGTTGGGATTCATCAGGAAAACATCGCGCGGCCCAAGCACCCGGCAGCCGTCCCACACCGGCAACGGACGGCCAAGATGATCGCGAGCAAGCGCCGCGCCGACGGCAGCACCATCGACTGTCAGGATGAGGCCGCGGCGGCAGACGGTCTGCCCTGCTAGTGCGGCGACTGGCTTGATCAACAGCACGCCCCTTGGCAGCGAATGGCGCGCATCTAGTAACGTGGCGAGCGGTTCGGGCAGCGTGACGACGGCAATGTCGCCGACATGTAGCGAGCGCGGCGGCGATACAGCGTAGAGGCCGATCGGCACCGACGCGCTGGCGTTCCAAACCAGCTTCGGAGCCACCCGGATGAAAGACGGGCCGACAATGGCGAGCACCGCGAGAGAGATCGCCATGATGTGACCGGAGCGAGTCATGAACGGCGCTCCCGCTCGTCGTCCGCGTCCGGCGAACGAGGCTGGCTGACGGCAATCGCCGCGTCGAGCGCCGCTTCGGTGCGCAGAATGGCACGACCGATGGCTTCGGGAATCTGCGGAAGCACCGCGTCGCCGAACGCCTCGACGATCAGGCCGGCAGCAGATGTCCCCTTCGGACCGCCGACCGCAATGCGCGTGCGAGCCAGCCAGGCGGAGATCGAAAACGGCGTCGTCAACATGGCGGACACATCGCTCAAAGATCGAGTCGCCGAACTCACCAGCATCCGCGACCAAGCTATCGCAGACGCGGAGCGGGCGACGGCCGCAATTGAGAGACTCGGACCGGCAGTCACGCCAGACAGCCTGCGAACATTTGTTCTCGCGGCGCGCCGCAAGCTTCGGAACGAAGATGGAACGTATCGACGGGACCATTTGCGCGCGTTGGCGCAGCGTGTCGAGGTCGTCGATCGCAGCGAGATTCGGATAATGGGTTCAAAGACCGAGCTTTTGCGGACTCTAGCCGCCGCTGCGAGCGTAGATTCGGCGACGCTCGGCGTTCGCACTTTGGTACCGAAATGGTGCACCCGACAGGATTCGAACCTGTGATCTTCGATTTCGAATGGATTTCGTAGGGTCAAATCGGCCTAAAGCGCCCTCTTAATGACTTCCTTACAGTTGCGGGCTAGGGTCCGTGCTGGGACAGCCCGTGGCTGTCCTGGGGCGTGGAAACCCCTCCAGAGGCGGCGCAAGTGCCGCCGTCAAAGCACTCCTCGACATATGGTCGGGGAGGCATACGGGTATGTTCAGGGCGAAAGCCTAAAGCCGTATGCGGCTCTCCTCTGGAGGCTTTCCAACTCCCCGGTCACCAGGGAGATGGGGAGATGCGCTCAAAATATGCCTTTATCGCCATTGTTACTTTGCTCAGCGGATGCGGGACTTCGCATCCGATGGATTGCCTGACAGGCTATCTGGCATGGGATGATTGCCCGAAAGGGTCGGCGGGATATCAGCGCCGCCTCAATGCCGAGGCAAATGATGCAGCGAAATGTGCGTCTTACGGCCTGCAGCCTGGAACAACGGCCTATGCCAGCTGCCGCGCGAACTTCGCCATGAACCGGGACAATGCCAATCAAGCTGCTCTTACGGCAGCAATGGGGAATCTGGCCGAATCGCTGAAGCCGCCTCCCACAGCCGTCGTTCAGCCGACATTCGTTCCCTATTCGCAATATCGCCCTTCCAAGTCGTGCATCAGCAACGTCATAGGAAGCACCGTTTACACGAACTGCCAATGATAACCGGTTTTCTGGGGGCAGTTCTTGCGTTGCTCGCTGGCGGGTCCGCGATAGCTGCCGAAACGCCCACCGCCTATCTGCATTGCGTCGGTCACAGCAATCTTTATGGCGAAGCGGACCATACCATCAGCCTGCACACTGAAACGGCAGATGTTGACGGATTTCCGTATAGCCTGCAAGCATCCTCAAGCCGTTACATCATGTTGGCACTAAATCCGTATGCCACCATATTGCCGAATGCCGCGGCACAAATCCTCATTCAGATCAATCGTGTAACAGGAGCTTACGAAGTCTCCGCAGGCGTAGATAACCACATCCAAGCTGAACACGGTCACTGTACCAAGCAAAGGCGTCGTTTGTAGGCGCTCGGGTTCAGATGCCGCCTCTTTATGAAATTCGTGAACACACCTCATACCAAGATGGCAGGTTCTGAACCTAAGCCCGCGCCATTGGAGATATTGCGGGGCAAGCGTATCGTCGGGGTAACGATCTCAAAACAATAGCCCAAATATAGAAAGTTTGGGCCGGCATCTACCTACGCAATTCGGAACAATGAACCCACTTGGAAAGCGATTTCCATGTCACGCAAGTCGAATCATGCGCCGTTGGGGGCTGAAATTACATGTGTCTATCGCTGGTCGATTGCACGATCCAAGACGCCAAAGAGCAAATTTGAGGCAGAGTGCGGTTTCCTTTTTAACAACAAAAAGCGACGCAAGGGTTTGGCTAAGGTCATCAACGCATACTTGCTTGCTCGAAAGTTGGAGATATGTACGCCAACGGTTTCTGAATACAGAGAGGCAGCGAGAAAATTTCAGAAGTCACTGGAAAGAGCAATAAAAGTTTTGCGGCCGAGAAATAGCCGCGGCCAGATGCTCGAACTGGATGATGACCTCGCACGGGAAGCATCCGCCCTAGGTCAATTGAGGGTCGCGATTGACGCAGGCGCACGCAAACACCTGAGGCTTCGCAAGCGTAAGAGGCTTCCGAAGATCACCGTCTTGGGTGCAATCCGCCGGGCTGCGTATGATGTGCTTGAGGACTTCGAAAAACAGGTACTGAACGACCCCGGCTCCGATGCCTGGGCTGGATTCGCGTATGGTTTGAGATTGTTTCTCGAATGCTATTCTGGCAAGCCGGTAAAGCTCACAAGCCCGAGCATGATCGGGCTCATCCTTCTGGTGACTTCGGAATTACGCTCATTTCTCGAGGCTGAGGCGTCAAAATATCTCGGGTACGGACTCAACAATGAAGACGCCGCCAAGAAAGCTCTTTCAAGACTCGAGCGCAAAAATCGGGGGACAATAAAAGTTCAGAAATAGTCCCACACTGTCCACTGACAGGCGAACCAAAGATCGGCAACCTTGGACGTATCCGGATCGGCGGAGATACCCAGGGAATATGCCATGGAAAAGCTTGCATACCGCATCAGCGAAGCTGCGTTCGCCGCGGGACTGTCCCGCTCCAAGCTCTATCAGGAAATCAAGTCGGGTAAGCTCCGCGCGCGAAAGGTCGGCGGACGCCGTCTTATTCTGAAAAAGGATTTGTTGGCCTATCTGGATGCTCCGGGATCGGCACCAGGATCTCAGGAAGAGCGTGATGCGCCATGACAGATAATGCTCCCCGGACACCAGACGCCGTGCATACGCGAAACGCCCATGTACAGCCCGATTGTGGCCAGTGCAATTGGTGCGATGCGAAATTCGGCAGAAGACGCGGCGGCAAGCCTCAAAAGTTTTGCTCACGTCTATGCAAGGCGCGATTTGAGAGTGCCCGAATTGCCTATGTCGACAGGGGCCTGGCTGAACATACGATTGGGACAAAGGATCTTCAGTCTGCGCTCGCATGGCGAGAGCGTCAGAACGGCGCGTCATGACTGAAGCTCCAAACATGCGAGTCTCGCGGCGCTGCAAAGAACAATCCGGGCGGAAACGAGGATACTTCTCCTTGATGTTCGGTGTCTCAGCCCGCTCTCAGCTATGTCTCTCCACACTTTATATGAGTCCTCTACCTCTCTTCCTTCCCGGCAAGGACTGTCCGTGGACGATGCCCTGACTGTCGACCATCCAGCAGCAGCAGCAGCAGCAGCAGCAGCAACGACAACAGCGGCGCAATGTGCATGACCCGCCACCGCAGTTCCTCCGAATTCATTTCCTGGCGTGGCGCAACGCAATTTGCCCTGGCCGCCCTGTCGGCTCTTGAGCAGGGTCATCCCTTGAACATCTTCCTCACGACCCACCTCCGCGCGGCGGCCATAGAGCCCGCGCATGCGCAGGTGTTCATCACTCACTTCTTCAAGCTTGCCGGTGACTGGCTTGGTGCCGTGGGACACGTCCCACGGTTTTATGTTTGGGTTCTCGAGGCTCCGTGTGACAAGGGCTTGCACGTGCACATTCTGCTTCATGTGCCATACGACTTGCGCGCTCGCTTCAGGCGCCTCTGCCGCGGCTGGGTCGGGAAGGCAGGTGGACGGATGAGCGACAGCGTACTCGACATCCGGGATATTCGACGCTCAGCACCCAACGCGCGTGTGGGTGATTATCTCAGCAAGGGCCTCGGAGGAATTGTAAAGTACCTCTTAAAAGGTTCAGCCCCCGAATTCTGCAACGAGGCTGGGATCGACCATTGCCCGCAGGGCCGTATATCGGGTAAGCGAATTGGCCGCTCGCAGCACCTACGCCCCCCGAGGAGTGAACGCGGAGCAGGGCTGCCGGACTTCCGAAGCGACAGTCCACCGTCCATGACACTGGAGCAATACATCCATAGACACGATAGCAACGAAGGCGTTGCGAGCCGCGCTCCGGCGTCCACTTTATCGTGATTGTGTGGTTCGGCTCCTAGAGCAATGCGCGCATTGTGCACGAGGGCATTCTGGGTATCTGCAGGAGGTTACATACTCCTGAGCCGTTCAGGAGAGCCTCCGGCGGCGAGAAACCCTGCTTTCGGATATCGTTGTTGAATACCTGCAGTCTGGCATGGCGCCAGTGTGGTTTCCGGCCCAACACCCCACGCTGCAAAAAATCAGGCGCCTTGAAATCGACCTGATAACAGGGGCAAAACAGGCCTATGGCAAAGTTTCGTCCTGGGCAGAGCGGCAATCCTGGCGGGCGGCCGAAAAACACGGCGCTTCTACGGCAGTTGGCTCAGGATCAGGCCGAAGCGAATGTGCGGGCCCTCGTCGAAATCCGAGACAACAGGAGAGCTCCGGCTTCTGCACGCATTGCGGCGGTGCGTGAATTGTTCGATCGAGGTTTCGGTAAGGCCATCCAGACCGTTGATGGCAAAGCCGATTTACTGCCGGTCCATTTCGTGATCGAGGGGCTCTACGATAGCGAGGCCACGCCCTCAATGGATCACCGCATGAGCGATGACGACGCACGTCCACAGAAACAGCCGATTTAGGGCGAAGCCTTAATCTGCATGCCAGATGGTGACTTCGGTCTGTCTAGGAGTCCCGGGGCCAAATTCTTGGGGGATATATGCTCCTCGGCTGGCGCGCGAGCTGCTCGCAACGTCCAAAGTCACGCTATCGGCCGACGATCGATGCCCCCCTGTCTATGCGCCGAGCCCGCGGTGCGCCAACCAATATGATAAGCTGCCCAGCAATGAAGCTGCGGCATGTTCGTCCGCGATCCCACACCAAGCGGCTATACGAGTGTGGGTCAGGGTGTAAGTCTGATAGCGAGCCGATTCCCCTTACCATTCCACAACAAATGCTTAGCGGTAATTTGATGGGGACACCCCATCCGCCATATCGGAACAGTCGTGGGCACGACATCCCCTCCCGTCATGGCCGGGCCTGACCCGGCCATCCAGCTTCCATCCCACGCCCCATTGTCATGGCCCGCGAATGCGGGCCATCCAGATGAAGTTGCTCTGCCGCCCAAGAGAAAATGCTATTTTTCCTATTTTGTACTTGAAATCCTAGTTTATGTACCCTATTTGTTCTCTTCGAAGAAAGTGGAGAGACGTGGAGTGCTGTAGATTTGCCGCAAGACCATACAGGTAAGGGTGCAAGCTTGCGTGCACCCGCGTGGGAAACAGGATGATGAACCGGGCAACTTACCGGTTCGGCAGGTCCGGGGTCCGGTCCCGAAGACCTCTCCTGTTTCCCGCAAGAACCGTGGCGGCACCTTTTGGGTGCCGGTCATTGGTCCTCCGCCGGGGGCCTTCGGCCGGCTTGTCCATCGGTGTCAGAAACGGCTCTGTCCCTTCGGCCAATCGGACAGGGCCTTGTTTTTACGCGCGCACTTTTCCGATTGTGCTCTAAGGTGACCGGCGAAAATGATTGAAACCGATATTGAATCCGATTGTCTTCAAGAGCTTCCAACGATGGACCGCATAACATTATGAGCATCACGATCCCGACCACACTGGATGAATGGAATGCGGCCGGCGCAGATTACCTGCCCGGCCTTCTCGGCATGAAGTTTACCAAGGTGGAGCCGGATGAGGTGATCGCGACGCTTGAGGTGCGCCGTGCCCTGGGGGCGTGGAACGGCTATCTCCACGCAGGCACCGTTACATCTCTCGCGGATACGTGCTGTGGCTACGGGACCGTGCGCAGCCTGCCGCCGGGGGCGACCGGCTTCACGACCGTGGAGCTTAAAAGCAATATGCTCGGCACCGCCCGCGAAGGCGTCGTGATCTGCACGGCGCATCCGATCCATAAGGGGCGCACCACGCAAGTCTGGGATGCCGAAGTCCGGCGCGGCGACAACAATGCCGTCATTGCCTGTTTTCGCAACACGCAACTGATCCTGTGGCCGAAAGGATGACGGTTCGTCCGGCCGTCGCTGCCGGCGGCGGGCCGCGTTAGCTGCCTCATCTACAAACACGCATACACCGCATCGATCAGGGCGCGATTGCGCGGGTTCTGCCAGCGCGGCCCCATATCGTTGGTGACATAACCGAATGCGACACCGGTCTCAGGATCGCAGAAGCCGAGCGATCCGCCAGCGCCGAAATGGCCGAACGCACCGGCATTGGGTCCAAGCGGCCTTTCAACCTGGGTCAATTGAAAACCAAGCGCGAAACGCGACGGCCGCTGCGTCACCAGATCGGTGCCGTTCGATTGTTCCTGTGTCGCCAGCCTCAGCGTCTCGCTCGACAATATCTGCACGCCGTCGATCGTTCCGCGATTGGCCAGCGCCGCATAGACGCGCGCCACGCCGCGCGCATTGCCGTGGCCGTTGGTCGATGGGATTTCCGCCAGCCGCCAGGCGCGGCTGTTCACCCAACCGGCGCCTGAAATCCCCGGCGGATTCCAGTATGCCTTGGCGCGCATCTCGGCCATCGCATCGTCCGTTCCCAGCAGGGGTTTCAACCCGCCTTCCGGCCAGAGAAATTCGGCCACGCGGCCATGCTCCGCTTCCGGCAGGCCGATGAAAACATCGGCGCCAAGCGGCCGCGCAATCTCATCCCGCAGCATGGTGCCCAGCGTCTTGCCCGCCGCGCGGCGCACCATTTCCCCCACCAGAAAGCCATAGGTGTTGACGTGATAGCCATGCGCCGTGCCGGGCTGCCACCATGGCGCTTGCGCCGCCAGCGCCGCCGTCATCCGGTTCCAATCCAGCATCGCGCCATCCGGCAAAATCTCGCGAAGCGCCGGCAATCCCGCCTGATGCGACAGCATGTGGCGCAAGGTCACCATCTCCTTCCCGGCTTGCGCGAATTCCGGCCACAGGTCACGCACCGGCGCATCCAGATGAAGCGCGCCCTGCTCCACCAGCCGCATCGCGACGATGGCGGAGAGTGCTTTGCTGACCGAAAAGAAATTGACGATGGTATCCCGCGCCCATGGCCGCGTCTGTGCCCGGTCGGCCCAGCCGCCCCACAAATCCACCACCACGCGGCCGTGCAACGACAGGGCGAAGGCCGCGCCCGGCTCACCCCGTTCGGCGAAATTGCCCGCAAATGCGTCGCGCACCGGCGCAAAGGCGTCATCGCAAAACCCGTCAACCGGATGTTTCATCGTCTTCGCTGCCCCGTTGCATCAAACGCCCTTCATCCTTACGCGCGTCACCCCTACACTTCGCCAGCATAGCCCATTGGAGACCGCCATGATCAAGCTTACCTTCTGCCTGCACCGCCTGCCCCATCTCACCCGTGCGGAGTTTCAGGACTATTGGCGCAATCACCATGCTCCGCTGGTGGCGAGCCATCGCGCGGTGCTGCGCATCCGCCGCTATGTTCAACTTCACAGCGTGACCGATGCGATGAATGAAGGCATCGCGGCGTCGCGTCAGGCGCCGGAAATGTATGATGGCGTCGCCCAATTGTGGTGGGACAGCATCGCGGACCTCACCGGCGAGCAGACCGAGGCACAACGCGCCGCGGGCCTCGCGCTGCTTGAAGACGAACGCAAATTCATCGACCTGCCGCGCTCCCCGTTGTTCTTTGGGGAGGAGCATGTGATTTTCGGGTGAAGCCTTAAAAATTTAAGGCGTAACGGCGGGGCGCGTGCGCCGCACCAGTGAACGGCGGCCTTCCTGCGTCTGCCACAACAGCAGAACAGGTCCGCCGATCAGGAAATCGCGCGCCCGGCGGATGAAGGAAAACGCAATCGCCACCGGTGCGCCGATCCCGAACATGCCGCACAACAGAACATAGCCCGCTTCCTGAATGCCGACGGCGCCGGGCACGAAGAATGCCAGAGTGCGCAGGCCCGTGAACAGGCTGTCGATCACAATCGCCTCGGCAAAGCTGATGTCCTGCCCCATCAGGTGCAGCGCGATCCAGAGTTCCAGCGCGCCGAGCAGCCACGCCGCCAGATGCAGCGCGAAACCGGATGCCGCGCCATGCCCGTTCTCGAACACGCGGCCCACGGTCTGAAGCGTTTTCTTTTCATCGCCGAGCCCAAGCGCAGGCCAGCGTGCGCCGAGGCGCACCGCCATCCGCTCCAGCACACCGCGGGTGCGGTCCTTCAGCATGACGGCTGCGGCCAGCAAAGCCACGCTGACCAGAACGCCACCGGCGACCGGCACGAACAAATCGCTTTCCGGTTTGAGCCAAGCCAGAAGAAACAGCCCGACAACGATATAGGGCAGCTTCGCCGCCAGTTCGATGATCAGATCGACCACGGTGGTGATCGCGGCGGTAAAGCCATCGACACCGCTGAGGCTCAGCGCGCGCGCGCCCAGCACATAGCCGCCGACCTGCGAAAATGGCAGCACCTCGGCCGCGGAATCGCGCACCAGCCTGCCCCAGATGAATTTGTGCAGGCGCGCGTGGGCCGTGCCATGCCCGATCACCCACCATGCGGCACCCAGTATGGCCGCCACCGGCAGATGCACGGCCACCACAATGGCGAGACCATGCCAACCGAGCGCCGTCCATGCGCGGCCGATCGGCTCCAGACCGAAGCGGAACACCAGATAGGCGATCAGCCCCAGCCCCGCCACGAATATGAGGGCGCCGAGATATTTCGCAGCCACGGCTTTCATGCGACGGTCAATGCCGGAGCGGCGCGGCGGTCGGCCCGCGTCTTCACCTCATTCGCGATTCCGAACGCGGACATGTAATACGCAAACCTCTCACGCAATTGCGCCGGGTCGAGCCCTGAATCCTCAAAGCTGTACCGGTTTACACCATAGCCGCCCCGCGGCCGCTCCAGTATGAATTTTCCGATAGCCTGACGTGCCGCCTCACTCAGCGTCATGCCGAAATGCGCATAAAGGGCGGCCACGCTTGCCATCGGCTCCGCCGTCAGCTCGGCATAGTGAATATGAAAGATTCCCGGTCCGCTTTCCAGTTTTTGCGAAGCCTGCACGATCAACTGCGCGCCTTCGTCCCAGCGTTCGCTGACCTGATGGCCGATTTGCAGCGGGTCGAGCGCGCGTGTGAAGGGCGCGCGGATCAACTCGGTCAGTTTGGCGACAGACGGCAGCACGCTCAACGGATCGCGATGCACGAAAACAAAGCGTGCATCGGGATAAACCGTCTTGATGGCATCCAGCGTGAAGATATGGTCCGGGCATTTCAGAACCCACTGCCCCACCCCGTTCTGGTGTTGCAGATGCTGCAGGAACCGCTTGTGGAAGCGGAACGACGCTTCGTGTCCGTTGTCTTCCAGCCAAGCCTGATAGGACGGAACATGATGCGTGGTGTCGAAGCGCAGGCTTTGAAAAACGTGGGCGCAGATCTCGGTGCATTCCTGCGGCGTCATCGCCGTCAGCGGATGCAGGTTGCCGATACCGGGCGACAAATTCTCGAACGCGCGAAACTGGCGGTCCACACGCGCAACGCGCCGGTCGCGGCCGCCGCGCGCCAGCGGATAGGGATAGATGGTTTCCCAACAATGCGGCGCGCGGTTTGCGGGGTCGAGCGCCAGCAATGTGTGCAGGAATGTGGTGCCGCTGCGCGGCAGGCCGGTAATGAAGATCGGGCTTTCAACATCGGCCTGCAAAAGCGCGGGCGCAAACTCCTCCTCCTGCTCGAAGCGCAGCAGGTTGCCGAGAAAGCGCAGGATGTCCCACCTGGCCGCCGCCCGTCCGATCAGGCTGAGTGCCGCTTCCTCGTTGTAGGATTGCACCAGCCGTTCCAGCGCCGGCACGAATGCGGAATCCGAAAATGGGCGCCCGGCACGCGCTTCCGCCTTCGCAACCAGCCTTTCGCTCACCAGCGCCTGCTGCAGAATGCCGAGCCGCCGGGCGAAGTGATCGCATGCGCGCAGCAAGCCCGGCTGCACGCTCGACATCAGTGGGGAAAGATAGCCGCGTAGCATCACTTATATTCCGCATTATTGCTGCCATACTAACAGGGCACGAAAGGCGTGGCGATGGCGCCCTTTGCCTTTATTACCCGTGCAGGCGCGCCACGGCCTGCCGCAGCCGTTCGGCCAGGGCTGCCGCATCCGCGCGCTTTTCGCGCTGTTCGTTCAGCACCTCCTCCGGCGCCCGCGAGACGAATTGTTCATTGGACAATTTGGCATCGAAGCGGGCGATCTCCGCATCCGTTTTAGCCAGTTCCTTTTCCAGCCGTGCGCGCTCGGCCGCCAGATCGATCACGTCGCCCAGCGGCAATGCCGCCGTCGCTTCCCCGATCACGAATTGTGCGGAGCCTTGCGGCAGTTCGTCCGCCGGCTGCACGGCGGAAAGCCGCGCCAGCGTCAGGATCAGATCGCGGTTGCGATCCATCCGTGCCCGCGTATCGGCGGAGGCGTCTTTCAGCAGCAGCGAAATGCGCGAGGATGGCGGCACCCGCATTTCGGCGCGGATCGAGCGCACGCCCGAGA
>Ga0209952_1002030_pt1 | contig 15831 bp, 13 predicted proteins | sample ThiBiot_750_biof_2_FD_183951 | JGI IMG/M metagenome (GOLD analysis project Ga0209952, IMG submission 183951) | Wastewater bioreactor microbial communities from Cape Town, South Africa - Thiocy_cont_750_biof (SPAdes) | ecosystem: Engineered > Bioreactor > Thiocyanate-remediating >...
AGCATCGGCGACGGCGAGAGCGTTCTACTCTGCGGCACGGGCCACGGCCTTTCGCTGATCGAACCGCCGCTCGAAGATATGTTCGGCAACACGGTTCTTGAGAATTTCAGTCGAGCCGCCGGCGATCATCCAGCCGCGCGTCCGCCGCATGCAATATTCAGCCAGCGATTCCTGGCTGTAGCCGGTGCCACCCATCACCTGCACCGCATCGTTGGCCACATCGAATCCGGCCTGATTGCAGGCGAGTTTGGCCAGCGCCGTATCGAACGCAGTCGGCAGACCGTCGGTGACACTTGCCGCACGATACAGTAGCAGTTGCGCGGATTCGAGCTTCAACGCCATGTCCGCGAATTTCCACTGCAAGCCCTGGAATTCACACAGCGGCCGCCCGAACTGCTCACGCACCAGCGCGTGCTCGCGCGCGAGGTTGAAGGCATAGCGGCCGAGCGCCAGCGCACGCGACGAGTTGCCAAGCCGCTCGACGTTGAAACCGGCGATCTGCTTCTTGAACCCGCCAATGCCGAGCAGCACGTTGGCCGCCGGAATACGGCAATTCTCGAAGTAAAGCTGGCACCACTCCTCGCCGCTCATGAACGGCGACGGCTTGCCGATGGTGAAGCCGGGCGTGCCGCGCTCGATCAGCACCGAGCCGATACCGTTCACGCCGGGCGCGAAACGCACATAGACCAGAAACACCGATGCGTCGGGACTATGCGTGCCGAATACCTTGGTGCCGTTGATGACGTAATGATCGCCGTCCTGCCGCGCCGAGGTTTTCAGTTCGGTCACGGCCGAGCCGGCGTCGGGCTCGCTCATGCCGAGGCTGATGACGCTGCGCCCGGCCAGCAGATCCGGCAGGAAGCGCCGCTTCTGGTCGTCGCTGGCATATTCCACGAAGGTGCGGATCGGCCCAAAGTTGCCGGCCTGCACCACGTCGGCGCTGCGCGGACACACCGAGGCGATGGCCTGAATGGCGATCACCGCATCCATCAGGGTGCCGCCCTGCCCGCCGTCCTTCTCGTCGAAGGTGATACCAAGCAGACCCTGCTTCGCCAGTTTCTCGGCGACGTCGAATGGAAAGCGCGGATCGTGTGCGCGCGCCAAAGCGCCATCCGCCAGATGCGCTTCCGCGAACCGCCGCACGGATTCAGCAAACGCGCGCTGTTCTTCGTTCAAATCGTCGATCATACCCGGCAGGCCCACGCTTCGATTGGTCTTCCAGCCTTGTCTCGCGAAGGGCGTTTGACGCGCAACTACAGAAAGATTATTCATCTATAAGTTTTTGTAATGGAGACCCCGATGCGCGAAGCGATGCCGCCGCTCAATCCGCTGCATGTATTCGAGATCACCGCGCGCCTCGGCAGCTTCACCAAGGCGGCGCAGAAGCTGCGCGTGACTCAACCTGCCGTAAGCCGACAGGTGCAAACGCTTGAGAATTATCTCGGCGTGCGACTGTTCGAACGCGACAAGCAGGGCATCCGCCTGACCGCGGTCGGCGAGCAGTTCCACCGGCAGATTTCTCCCGCGTTCCAGATCATCGCCAGTGCCTCCGCCAATCTCACCGCAACGCGGAAGATCGAACCGCTGAACGTGCGCACCTACACCACCTTCGCCTCGAAGTGGCTGATCCATCGGCTGCCGTCGTTCTACGTCACCTATCCCAACATCAAGCTGAACATCAGCAACGTGGTCGCGCCGGTGGATTTCGAGAAGGACAATGTCGACCTCGCCATCCAGTTTGGTGACGGCCAATGGCGCGGCGCCGAGAGCGAACTGCTGTTCAAGGATTTGATCCAGCCGGTGTGCAGCCCGAAGCTGCTGGCGAAATCGCGACTGGTGGAACTCGACGACCTGAAAAAGGTGCCGATGCTGCATTCGCATTATCGCCGCACCGACTGGCACGACTGGCTCGCCGCCGTGCATCGCACCGACCTGCTCTCCGAAGACGGCATCAGCTTCTCCACCTCGATCCTGACCTATCAGGCGGCGGTGGAAGGCGTCGGCGTCGCCATGGGGCAGATCCATCTGCTGCAGAACGAATTGCGCGACGGAACCCTGGTGCCGCTGTTCAACGCCCCGTTCGAGCGGCGGCTGGCGCATTACGTGGTGTGGCCGAAGAACCGCCCGCTGAATCGCAAAGGCCGCAGCTTCCTGAGCTGGCTGCGCAAGAGTGCCGCCGAATTCGCCAAGACAATTTGAAGAAGACCGGTTGTTTCGGGCGATCCGCGCATCTCTCATTACAAAACATTATTGGCAAATAACTTTCTGTTAGTTGAAACCATCCCCGGCATTCCGTTGGGTGGGATGAAACGCACAACGAGATCGGAAGGACCCGCAATGCTGAGCAAGGTGGACGCTCCCGCGGAGCAGCAGGCGCGAACATGGGTCGCGGCTTTCAACCAGTCGCTCGGCGGCGGAGACAAGACGGCGCTCGCAGCGTTGTTCGCAGCCGATTGCCACTGGCGCAACCTGTGCGGGCTGTCGTGGAACATCTTTACCCAAAGCGGCCGCGACACCATCTGCGACACCTTGCTGCGCGATGCCCATGAGGCAAAGGCGCAGGACTTCACCATCGCCGGCGATCTTCTGACGCCGCGCCGCGCCACCGTCGCCGGGCACGAGGTGATCGAAGCGATCTTCCGCTATGTCTCGGCGAACGGCGCCGGGCTCGGCGTCGTCCGGCTACTGCCGGGCGATCATCCGCAAGCCTGGACGATCTCGACCTTGCTCGACATGGACGGCATCTGCGCCGCGCGCCGCCGCGACAACGAGCCGGTATCGCATGCGCGCGATTTCGCCGAGGCAAGCTGGCTCGATCAACGCGCGCAGCACCTCGCCTATGAGGACCGAGAGCCCGACGTGCTGATCGTTGGCGGCGGTCATGCCGGCATCTCGGCGGCGGTCGAACTGAAACGGCTCGGCTTCGACGCGCTGATCGTCGACAAGGAGGAGCGCGTCGGCGACAACTGGCGACTGCGCTACAACGGCCTCAAGCTGCACAACAAGACGCCGGTGAATCACCTGCGCTACATGCCGTTCCCGGTGACGTGGCCGGATTACATTCCGAAGGACAAGATCGCCAACTGGCTCGAAACCTATGTCGAGAGCATGGATCTCGACTTCTGGACCCGCACCACCTTCGAAGGCGCGACCTATGACGACGCCAGCGCGACGTGGCAGGCGACGGTGCGCCGCGAGGGCCACGCGCCGCGCTCGCTGCGCCCGAAGCACATCGTGCTCGCCACCAGCGTCAGCAGCGTGCCGAACATTCCGGCGATTCCGACCATCGAGAATTTCGAGGGCACGGTGCTGCATTCCAGCCAGTTCACCAAAGGCGCGGACTGGCGCGGCAAATCCGCCGTCGTGCTGGGTACCGGCACCAGCGCGCATGACATCGCGCAGGAATTGCAGGCCAACGGCGTCAACGTCACCATGGTGCAGCGCAGCCCAACGATGGTGATCAACGTCGATCCCAGCGCGCAGCTTTACGACAAGACCTATCTCGGAGACGGCCCGCCGATCGAGGTGCGCGACACGCTCAACTCATCGGTGCCGCTGGCGGTGATGAAGATCGCGCACAAGATCATCACCGACGAGGTGCGCAAGATCGACGCGCCGCTGCTTGAGCGATTGGAGAAGGCCGGCTTCCGGCTTGAATTCGGCGAGGACGGCACCGGCTGGCCGCTGAAATTCCGCCAGCGCGGCGGCGGCTATTACTTCAACGTCGGCTGCTCGGAATTGATCGCGGACGGCAGGATCGGCCTCGTTCAGGCTGCCGATATCAAGCAGTTCGCCGCTGGCGGCGTCGCAATGAACGACGGCACGGTGCGCAACGCCGACCTCGTCGTGCTTGCCACCGGCTACAAAGGCCAGGGCCACATGGTCGGCGCGCTGTTCGGCGACGATGTCGCTGAACGTGTCGGCCGCATCTGGGGTTTTGAAGAGACGACGCAGGAGTTGCGCAACATGTGGGTGCGCACGAAACAGCCGGGCCTGTGGTTCACCGGCGGCGCGTTCTCGCAGTGCCGCATCTACAGCCGCTACATGGCGTTGCAGATCGAAGCCATCGAAGCCGGACGATTGATCAAGGCTGCGAGTTAAACCGACCGTTTAAAAGCTCCTCCCGAGGGGGACCAACCTGCCTCGCCTCCGGCATCGCCGGCGGCGGGGCATTTTTTTGACCGGGAGAAACGCGCAAGATTGGATCAAGCTGTTACGCGAGCGCGACAAACAATCGAAACCGTCATGCCCGGGCTTGTCCCGGGCATCCACGTCCTTGAAACCAACGCAACACTAAAGACGTGGATGGCCGGGACAAGCCCGGCCATGACGACAATGCTGGTTCAATTTCAATTCGTCGCGCGCTCAGGGACTACATTGCTTCGCCTCCCGCCGCGACGTAACCCTACGGAATGATCTTCTGCGTGCGGAAATCGCCGATGATGTCCTTCATCATCTGTTCGCTGTCGATCATCTCGGTGAAGCCGTACTGATAGGCCTTCACCATGCTGATCGTGTTGTCCCACTTGCGGCGGAACACAGTGTCGGCATAGGCCCACGGCACCAGGCGGAACAGATCGGTCTGGCGCAAGCCGTTACCGGCGACGATCTCGTTCCAAAGGTCGCGCTTGTCGTCCATGAACTCGGTCAGTCGCATGGTCTTTATCGGCCCCGGTTCGAGACCGAACATCGCAGCCAAACGCGGCCACATGTGCTTCCAGCGGAAGGAATCGCCGTTGCCGATATTGAAAGCCTGATTGGCCGCGCGCGGATCGGTGGACGCCCACAGCATGGCGCTGTTGAGAATGCGGACGTCGGAGGCGAAGGTGATGGCGTTATAGGTGTCTTCGTCGCCGGGGAAATAGAACGGCTGCTTCAGCGCCTTCATGATGGTGCCGTAGACCGCCAGCACCGTCATGATGTTGATGCGCGCGCCGTTGCCGTAGCCGCACACCGCACCGGGGCGCGTGGTCGACCAGGTCCACAATTTGCCCTGTTGCAGCTTCAAGACATGATTGTGCTGCGCTTCGTAGAAATAGGCGGGCACGCACGGCGGATCGTCCTCGCGGGCCGGCGTCTTGTAGGCGCCGAGGTGATAGCCGTACCACTTCACGCCTTCGAGCACATGCACATGCTGCAAGTCCGATGCGTGCGGCACCGCGCCATCGAGGAAGTTCGTGGCCATGCGGCTGTTGAGGTCGTTCTCCTCGTCAAAGGTGCGGCCGTTAAGCAGCGCGGTGTAGAAGATGTGAGTTACACCCTTCACCCCGGCGAGCGCCTTCAACGTCGCTTCGCGGTCGAGCAGGTCGACCGGAATGTGACGCACCCAGTCGCCGAGTTCTGGATCGCCGCGCGACACGCCGATCACGTCCCATTCGCCGGTGTCGTGCAACATGCGCGCCATGTTGCCGCCGCACATCCCACCGACGCCGGCAATCAAAGCTACCTTCTTCATCCGCATCCCCTCCCGATGGATTGTTCTCCGGCCTGAAACGATGGCGGGGCGCAGTACGAACGCCGCCAGCCCGTTCAATTTCGAAGCAGGGCACGGCCGTTCACGGCCGCCGTCTTCAACTAGACGGTTGAGAGGGCGGCATTTCAACTGCAATGAAGTTATGCAGCCATAACAATTGCTGTGGGCGCGCACGGCGGTGGCGTTCCGCACACGATGGCGGCTGCGGACGGTGATCCGGTCCCCATGCCTCGGAAATCTCCTTACGATCGCGGTGTCCGGGGGCCGGTTTTAACCGTCTCTTTACCATACCGCGCGATGGTTCCTGCTGGGACACCGCAAGGTTGGCTCCCTGGTTTTAACGCCCAAGGTTCCGCCCATGGCACAGGTCGGCAGCAACGCCCATCGCGCACCCCCCGACAGCTACGATGACAGAATGCCGCGCGCCGGGGGCGCCGCCAATATCCTGTCATTTCCCCCGCCGTCATCTGCGCGTGACGGCAGCGCGACCGCGATCGACCTGATCTATCAGGCCGCCGAGATGTTCACGGGGATCGAGCATCGCGCCCGCGATATCGAGGCCAACGCCCGCGCGATGTGCCAGAACGCCGTGGACAAGCTGGTGGATTCCGAACGCCGGGTGCAAGCCGCCGAGCGGGCGCGGCGCGATATCATCGCCGATGTCGACCGCCGCTTGCAGGAGGTCGCGCTGGCCCTGAGCGACGCACAGGCGCGGATCGACGCCGCCAACGCCCGTGCTGCGGCAGCGGAAAAGCGCGCAACGACGGCCGAAGCCGAAGCGCAGACCGCGCGCCGCCTGCTCACCCAGGTCGAGGATGCGATCCGCAGCCGGCTGTTGGGCGAGGACCTGGGCATGCACCCGGTGCGCCGCGCGCGGGCTTGAAGCCGCCATGGCGTGACGGCAGGATCGCGGGACAACGCGTGAGGTGCAATCATGTCGCCAACGGATCGTTCGTCCTATCTGCGCATCGCACTGCTCGTCTTCGGCGTGCTGTTCATCTTCGGCGTTTATCCGATGTTCGTGCTGTGGCCATCCGGCTGGAATTGGGGCCACAGCCACTCGCACTATCAACTGATGATCGTCGGCATCTACGCGACGCTCGGCGTATTCCTGCTGCTGGCCTCGCGCAATCCAGCGGCGCATCGCAGCCTGATCTGGTTCACGGTATGGTCGAGCGTCGTGCATGGCGCGATCATGGCCGTGCAAGCCATCAGCGATGAGGCCGAGCGTGGACACCTGATCGGCGACATTCCCGCGCTGTTCCTGGTGGCGATCGTGCTTGGCCTGCTGATGCCGCGGAGCAGCGACCAGCCTGCCGGGACGCGGTGATCAGCGCCGCGTCTTCATCTTGGTGAAGCGCACGCTCTTGCCGTCCATCATCCGTGTGGCGAGATAGCCAGCCTCGATACAGGCTTCGCGCTGCGGCATCCGCTCTTCCGGCGCGCGCGCCGTATCCCACCACGAGGCCCGTTGCGCCGCGCGCGGCAACGCATCGTCGATGATCTCCTCGATTTCGTCGAAGCTCAGCACAAAGTCGGCGCGCGTCTGTGCCGCCAGATAATCGCGCAACAGGGTGTAGTCGTTAGCCATGGTGACGTCATAGCCGGGGAAGGCTCTCAATTCTATCCAAAATGTCGGGGGAAGGACGTCATCCTGCGACACGCGGAATGCTGGAGCCTCGAACAGCAACGGTGGAGAGTGGAGCGAGGACTTGCCCTTTAACGACACGTCATGGCCGGATTTATTCTGGCCACCCACGTCTTTCTGGCTGCGAAGCTATCAAGACGTGGATGGCCGGGACGAGCCCGGCCATGACGACAGTAGATACCATGTTCTCGGAGTCTGACGCCTGCTGTCGCCCCGCCCTACTTCATCAGTTCCGCCGCGAGCGCTGCGTAGGCCGGCAGCGTTACCGGATCGTTGGCCGCGTTCGCGGCACGGGGATGCGAGGCGTAGCGCACGATCACCATCTCGGCTTTCGGATCGATGTAGATCGACTGGCCGTAGATGCCGCGCGCGGCGAACGCGCCGTTGGCGTTCTCGGTGTGCCACCACATGTCGTGATAGGACCAGCCCGGCAGCGTCTTGTAACCGGCCGGCGCGAACTTCGCCTTGTCGCCGCCCTTGGCGACTTCGAGGGCGGCCGCCTCCGGGATCACCTGCTGGCCGTTGAACTTGCCCTTGTTGCGGATCATCTCGCCGAAGCGGGCGAGATCGCGCAGCGTGGTGTTGAGCCCGCCGCCGCCCGACGCCGTGCCGATCGAATCCACCATGAAGTAAGCGTCGTTCTCGGCGCCGAGCTTCTGCCAGACTTCCTTCGACAGCAGATCGGCAAGCGACTGGCCCGACGCGCGCGCGACGATCCACGCCAGCACTTCGGCGTTCGGCGTCTTGTAGGCGAAGACCTTGCCGTGCTCGCCTTCCTTTTGCAGCTTGGCGAGGAATTCATAGAACGTCCGCGGGCCGCTGTAGTTTGGCGGCAGCGGCATCATACCGCCGGCGCGCGCATAGTCGAAAATCTCGGCTTTCGGATCGGAGTAATTCTCCGAGTATTTGACGGCGATGGTCATATCCATCACCTCGCGCACGGTGGCGTCGCCGTAAGCGGAGTCCTTCAACTCCGGCACGTACTTCACGACCTGCGCGTTTGGATCGAGCTTGCCTTGCGCTGTGAGCACGGCGGCGAGCGTGCCGACGAACGACTTCGTCACCGAGAAGGCGATGTGCGGCGTATGCGCGTTGCCCGCGCCGAAATACTTCTCGTAGATGATCTTGCCCTTGTGCAGCACCAGCAGGCCATCGGTATATGTCAGCGCCGGCATGTCGCCGAAGGTGATCGCCTTACCATCCATGGTGGTGACGGGAATCTTGTCGATGTCACGCTCGGCGCGCGGCAGCGGCACGATCGCGCTTTCGCCACGCCAGACATTGGCGGTCGGCGCCAGTTCGCGAATATGGTTGAAGGCCCAGCGGGTGCCGGGAAATCTGCTGCTGGTGCCGTCGCTGAAACGCACCGTCTTGTCCGGCGGCGGCGGGAAACCCTGCATCACCTTGTTCGCGACCGGATCGGTCTCGGCCGCAGTCGGCAGCTTCGGCGGATCGTCGGCTCGCGCGACGGTCGCTGCGAGCGCGATCAGGCTGGCGCCGGCCAGAGCGATGAAGCGGGTCATGGGGTTTCCTCGCGTGGTTTGATTGCGGCCGCATGGTTGCGGAAGACAATGCGCCTGTCCAGCGTAACCATATGATGGGTCGTCCCCGCGCAGGCGGGGACCCAGACTCCGCAGCGGCAATGATATGGAAAGTGCGCGTTGACGCGGCTGCCGCGACAATCAATGCCAGGGGTTCTGGGTCCCCGCCTGCGCGGGGACGACAGCAACCTGAGCCGTTCTCACAAATGCTTCTTCATCTCCGCCAGCAACCCGTCGCGCAGGTCGGGACGCGCCATGCCGTAGGCAATGTTGGCGCGGAGGAAGCCGGCGCGCGAGCCGCAGTCGTGGCGCTCGCCCTCGAATTCGAGGCCGTAGAACTTCTGCGACTCCGACAGCTTCTTCATGCCGTCAGTAAGCTGGATCTCACCGCCCGCGCCCTTTTCCTGTGTCTCGAGAATCTTGAATATCTCCGGCTGCAAAATGTAGCGGCCGGTGATCGAGAGGTTCGACGGCGCGGTGCCCTTCGGCGGCTTCTCCACCATGCCGTCAACGGCGAACACCTTGCCGTAACGCTCGCCGACGCCGACCACGCCGTATTGATGCGTCATGTCTTCCGGCACGGCTTCCACCGCGAGCAGGTTGGCCTTGTCGCCGAGCGCTTCGGCGGCGGCGATCATCTGCTTCAGCACGCCCGGCGTGTTGAGCACCAGTTCGTCCGGCAACACGACGGCGAACGGCTCGTCGCCGACGATATCGCGCGCGCACCACACCGCATGGCCGAGACCGAGCGGCGCCTGCTGGCGGGTGAAGCTCATGGCGCCGGCCTCGGGCTGGAATTGCGCCAGCAACTCCTGCTCGGCCTTCTTGCCGCGCGCGGCCAGCGTGGTGTCGAGTTCGAACATCTTGTCGAAATGGTCTTCGATGACACCCTTGTTGCGGCCGGTGACGAAGATGAAGTGCTCGATGCCGGCCTCCCTGGCCTCGTCCACCACGTACTGGATCAGCGGCCGGTCAACGATGGTCAGCATCTCCTTCGGCATCGCCTTGGTGGCGGGAAGGACGCGGGTGCCAAGACCGGCAACCGGAAACACAGCTTTACGGATTTTCATAAGAACTCTTCGCTCGATGTCGAAAGGATGCCGGAACCGGCCGATGGGTGAATTGGTACCGTGTTTGCAGCCAACAACAAAGGCGGATGTGTGGTGGGCGCTTCTTCCTTCTCCCCTTGCTTCCCCTCTCCCCTTGCGGGAGAGGGTGGCTTCGCGAAGCGAAGACGGGTGAGGGGTCGCTGACTCTCTGCGAGGCAACCCCTCATCCGACGCGGACTTCGTCCGCGCCACCTTCTCCCGCAAGGGGAGAAGGGAAGAGAGGTGCGGCGCTTCGCCATGGGGACGTCGCGGAAAACCTGCGATCTGTTAAGCTGATCGAAACCCTATCGGGGCCTCCTGAAAAGCGACAGAATTTCTGGATAGGGCGACGGTATGCGGATGACGGAACCAGCGATGCGCGGACGACGGCTGATCGGCGGGGTGGCGGGCGCGATGCTCGCAGCACTGGCGATGCCCGGCGTGGCGGCCGCGCAGGGCGTCACCGCCAGCAATGGCCCGCTCTCGTTCTTCGACAACATCTTCACCGGCTCCATCACCAACGGCGCGCCACAGCCGGCGCAACGCTCGCGACCGCCGGCTTCGAGTTCAGCAGCACAGCCGTGGAGCGGCGAAGACGGCGCGTCCGGTAATCCGCTGATGACCGCGAGCGCAATCCGGCAGGCAGCGGCGAATTTCCCCAACTGCGTCGCCGGGATGTGGCCGGACGCGGCACGGCGCGGCGTCTCGCGCGAGAGTTTCGAACGCTACACGGCGGGCCTCACACCCGACCTGCGGCTGATGGACCTGATGGATTCGCAGCCCGAATTCACCAAGGCGATCTGGGACTATCTCGACATCCTCGTCAGCGACACGCGGATCGCGCGCGGCCGCGAGATCCTGGCGCAATACAAGCCGCAGTTCGATGCGATGGAGCGCGCCTACGGCGTCGACCGCTACATCGTCGCCTCGATCTGGGGCATCGAATCGAACTACGGTACCCAAGGCGGCGACCGCAGCGTTGTGAACTCCACCGCGACGCTTGCCTGCGTCGGCCGCCGTCAGGCCTATTTCAAGGATGAATTCCTTGCGGCGCTGGAAATCCTGCATCGCGGCGACGTGCGGCCCGAACATCTCAAGGGTTCGTGGGCCGGCGCATTCGGCGGCACGCAATTCATGCCGACCTCGTTCAAACGCTACGCCGTCGACTTCGACGGCGACGGCCGCCGCGACGTCGTCGACAATCCAACCGACCTGATCGCCTCCACCGCCAACAACCTCAAGAAGGACGGCTGGCAAAGCGGACAGACCTGGGGTTACGAGGTCGCCGTGCCGCGCGGCTTCAACTACATGCTGGCGGATCGCGGAAAGAGCATGACGCTGGCGCAATGGGAGCATCTCGGCGTGAAGCGGCCGGATGGCAAAGCCTTCCCGCGCCCAAGCGACAAGGCCTATCTGCTCGCGCCCGCAGGCGCGGAAGGCCCCGGCTTCCTGATGCTGCAAAACTTCCGCGTCATCATGAAGTACAATCCGGCTGAAGCCTACGCGCTCGCCATCGGCCACTTCGCCGACCGCCTGCGCGGCGGCCAGCCGTTCGTGCAGCCATGGCCGCGGCAGGAGCGCGTGTTGTCGCGCGCCGAGCGGCTGGAATTGCAGCAGCTTCTCGCCCAGCGCGGCTTCTATCGCGGCACGCCGGACGGCCAGATCGGCAGCATGACACGCGAAGCATTGCGCGGCTTCCAGGCCTCCATCGGCACCGCCGCCGACGGATTTGCATCGTCGGACGTGCTGGATCGGCTGCGGGGCCGGTGAGGCTTGCCCCACCTGGGCCTTGCTCGATCGCTAAGCGTATCCACACCCACTGAGTCGTCCCCGCGCAGGCGGGGACCCAGACTCCGCAGCGGCCGTGGTGCGAAAAGTGTCCGTTGTCCGCACCAGCGACAATCACCAACGCCAGGGGTAATGGGTCCCCGCCTGCGCGGGGACGACTCAGTGGGTGGAGCGAATCCGCCCACAAAACGAATGCACCATCAGCCTCTCGGGGTGATGCTATTACTTGACTCCACTTGCGACTAAGCGCATGAGCGAAGCATGACGCGCGCGATTTCCATGGCCAACAAACGTGCCGCCCTTCTCGGGGCGGGCCGTCTGCGCGCGTAAACTTCTCAAGCTTTTCGCACAGACCACCCTCACCCCGCCGGTTCGGACGGGGCAATCGACATGCGTCTCCCGTTCGCGGCCCGAACAGGAGACCTGCAATGACTGCCATTCATCAAAGACCGTCCGGCTTGTGGTTGCCGCTGATCACGCCGTTTCGTGACGGCCATCTCGACGTCGTCTCGCTGCGTCGGCTGGTACGCTACTACGCAACGACGGCTATCGACGGCCTGATCCTCGGTGCCACCACCGGCGAGGGCCTCGTGCTCGATGAGATCGAGGCCGAGCGGCTGGCCTCGATCTGTGCCGCCGAGCTTCACGCCGCGCGACGACATATGCCAATCTATCTGGGGCTTGCCGGCAGCGACACGCGCAAGGTCGCGGCGATGATCGCGCGCACCGAGGCATGGCCGATCGACGGCTATCTGATTTCCGCGCCGGCCTACACGCGGCCGTCGCAGCAGGGCGTGTACCTGCACTTCGCGGCGCTGAGCGACGCCACATCGCGGCCGATCATGCTCTACAACATCCCGTACCGGACGGCGGTGAACATCAATAATGACACCATGCTGCGGCTCGCGGAGCGACCCAACATCGTCGGCCTCAAGGATTGCTCGGCCGACACGCTGCAATCGGTCGATCTGTTGTGCCGCCGGCCATCCAGCTTCGCGGTGCTGACCGGCGAGGACGCGCTGTTCTACAGCGCGCTGGCGCAGGGCGCGGACGGCGGCATCCTCGCCTCCGCCCATGTCGAAACCACCGCCTTCGCGCAGGTCGCGGGGCATGTCCGCGCCGGCAACCAGCCCGCCGCGCTCGCGGCATGGAGCACGATCGCCGACCTGCCGCGCCTGTTGTTCGCCGAACCCAGCCCCGCACCGATCAAGCACTGGCTGTGGCGGCAGGGCCTGATCGACAGCCCGGAGGTGCGGCTGCCGATGGTGCCGGTCAGCGACGATTTGGCAGGGCGAATCGAGCGGCGGATGACGACCGAAATGGCCCTTGCCGGGGCCTGAACGGCCGCCCGTTCACCCTTCCCCGGAAAGATATCCGCGGCGGTCTTGACGATCGGCCGCCCCGCCCCCTTATGGTCCGCCGGAGCCGGCACGCCTGCCCGGTTCCGGCCCGATTTGACCGCTATAGCGGCTCTATTACTCTGGCGAACGAGCGCATGTCGAAGCTGAAAACCCTGCGACGCCTGTTACGCGAACGAGGAACGCTTGCCGTCCTCGCAATCGCGGGGCTGATGCTGTTCGCCATCGCGGCACCGGCCTCGGCGCAGTTGTTTCCGTTCTTCGGCGGCGGCCCGCAGCAGCCGCAGCGCCACCAGCGCGGTGGGGGCGGCGGCTTCTTCAGCAATCCGTTCTTCTCGCCATTCGAGCAGCGTCCGCCGCCGCAACGCGAGCGCCCGGTGGAGCGGCAGGATTTCTCGCGTGCGCCGGCGCCGGAAAAACGCGAGGTGCAACCCGACCGCTATGTGCTGGTGCTGGGCGACGCCATGGCCGACTGGCTCGGTTACGGTCTCGAAGACGCGCTGAGCGAAACGCCGGAACTGGGCGTGGTCCGCAAGCACAAGACGGTATCGGGCCTCATCCGCTACCAGCCCAAGGGCGAGCCCTCCGACTGGGCGGCGGCGGCCAAGGAAATTCTCGCGACCGAAAAACCCGAAGTGATCGTGATGATGCTCGGCCTGCACGACCGGATGCCGATCCGCGAGCCGGCCGCCGACAAGAAGGCCGACGCCAAGACTGACAACAAGCCGGACGGCAAGCCGCCCGCGGCCAAGCCGAACGACGCGGATGACGACGATCCGGACTTGCAGATTGCAGCGCCTGAGAAGGGCGCGCACGGCGCTCACGGCGTTTATCAATTCCGCGACGAGCGCTGGGGCGAGCTCTACAGCAAGAAGATCGACGAGACGATCGCAGTGCTTAAAAGCAAGGGCGTTCCGGTACTATGGGTCGGCCTGCCCTCGATCCGCGGCACCAAATCGACCTCGGACGCGCTCTATCTTAATTCGCTCTATCGCGACGCCGCCGGACGCGCCGGCATCACCTATGTCGACCTGTGGGACGGCTTCGTCGACGAGTCCGGCCGTTACCTCGCGCAAGGCCCCGACTTTGAGGGCCAGATCCGCCGCCTGCGCTCCAGCGACGGCGTCTATTTCACCAAAGCCGGCGCACGCAAGCTGGCGCACTACGTCGAGCGCGAGATCAGCCGCGTGTTGGCGGGCCGCCCCACCACCATCGAAATCCCCACCGAGCCCGGCACGCCGGAGGCCGAAGCCAAGCCGGGCGTACCTGCACCGCGTCCGATCGCCGGCCCGGTGATCCCGCTGGTCGCATCCTCCGTCGGCACCGACGAGTTGCTGGGCGCCGCCAACGTGCGTCCGGCATCGGTCGACCCATTGGTGACGAAAACGCTGGTGAAGGGCGACGCGTTGACGCCACCGCCCGGCCGCGCCGACGACGCTGCATGGCCACGCCGCGAAGTTGCGCGCGAACGCGCCGGCGAGCCGGTGGTCGCAGCGGTGACGCCCGCGAACGGCACGCCGGCAAGCGGCGCACGGCCCGGCGAGAAGCCGAAACGGCAGCACATCATCGTTCGCACCAACGATCAGCGTTTCGGCGATGCCTCGCCACAACAGCGCCGCTCGGCGCCGCCGCGCCCCTTGCCGCCGCCACCCGGCCCCGCCGACTGGCTGTCGCGGCTGTTCAGGTAGGGCGCGCGCATCCACACACACTGTGTCGTCCCTGCGCAGGCGGGGACCCAGACTCCGCAGCGGCCGTGATGCGAAAAGTGTCCGTTGCCCGCACCTACGACAATCACCAACGCCAGGGGTTCTGGGTCCCCGCCTGCGCGGGGACGACGATGATCGTGGCGCCGGTCTACAACAGCGTCCCGCTCAGGATCAGCAACGCCACGCTGAAGTAGATCATCAGCCCGGTAACATCGACCAGGGTGGCCACAAAGGGCGCGGACGCGCTCGCGGGGTCGAAGCCGACGCGTTGTAGAATGAACGGCAGCATCGAACCGGCGACCGAGCCGAACGTCACCACGCCGACCAGCGCGGCCGCCACCGTCAGCGCCACCAGCATCCAATGCTCGCCATAGTCGTAGATGCCGAGCTTCTGCCAGGCCACCACGCGGAGGATGCCGATGACGCCGAGCATCGCGCCGAGGATCAGGCCGGTCGGCAGTTCGCGCAGCGCCACGCGCCACCAATCGCCGAGCTTCACTTCGCGTAACGCCAGTGCGCGGATCAGGAGCGAGGTCGCCTGCGAGCCGGAGTTGCCGCCCGAACTCATGATCAGCGGAATGAACAAGGTCAGCACGATGGCCTTTTCCAGTTCGCCCTCGAAGTGCTGCATGGCGCTGGCGGTCAGCATCTCGCCGACGAACAGCACGCAGAGCCAGCCGCCACGCTTGCGGATCATGCCCGGAAGTCCGACTTGCAGATAAGGCTCGTCGGTAGCGGCCATACCGCCGAATTTCTGCACGTCCTCGGTGTTCTCTTCGATGATGGTGTCGATGATGTCGTCGACCGTTACAATGCCAAGCAAATGCCCGGCCTTGTCGATCACCGGCACCGCGAGAAGGTCGTGCTTGGAGATCAGCCGCGCCACGTCCTCGCGGTCGATCAGCGGCGAGGTGGTGATCGGCTCGCGCACCGCGAGCGCCATGATGTTGTCGGTCGGCTCACCGGCGATCAGGCGGCGCAACGACACCGCACCGACAAGGCGGCGGGTGTAGGCGTCCAGCACATAGATCGCGTAGACGGTTTCGCGGGTGCGCTCGACCTGACGGATGTGCTGCAAGGTGCGCTCCACCGTCCAGGTCGCGGGCACGCTGACGAACTCCGTCGTCATGATGGCGCCGGCGGTGTTTTCCGGATAGGCGAGCAGCCCTTCGATGGTCGTGCGCGAGGCCGTGTCGAGCCCCTGCATCAGCTCGCTGCGCGCGGGCTCG
>Ga0209952_1002038_pt1 | contig 15775 bp, 12 predicted proteins | sample ThiBiot_750_biof_2_FD_183951 | JGI IMG/M metagenome (GOLD analysis project Ga0209952, IMG submission 183951) | Wastewater bioreactor microbial communities from Cape Town, South Africa - Thiocy_cont_750_biof (SPAdes) | ecosystem: Engineered > Bioreactor > Thiocyanate-remediating >...
CAGAGTTATTTTATAATTATTTGTCTGCTACTTCCCATTGACACAAGGATACGATCTGTTTGACGATTTTCTTTATGTCACTAAAATCGTGTCAAAAGACCAACACGTGTGACCTCGGCACGACACCAAAATTGATGTTATCATAGAATCTACGCGTAGATTTGTTATGAAATCAACAGAGACTGTTCATATATTTTGAGATAGATAACAAAATCAACTGAAAAAGAACCAAACGAAAAAACGACACAGTGTAAACGTATAAATAACTCCTGAAAAGAAAAAACAAAAACACTACAATTGTGCAAAACAAAAATCTATTCTAGTTCGAACGACAACAACAATAATACACATTCAAGAAAATAAAAAGAAAAAGGAAAACTCGATAGAATACTTCAAAGAAAAACAACGAACGATTAATGGATAATATGATATTAGAGGACAAATAAACAAGCAAACAAATTCTTTTGCTAAAGCTATTGTTTGTCTATTAGTAAATAACGAAGGAATGTTGATGGGTATTAAGTAGTTCTATTGGCGTTTCTTTTTTTTTCAAAGAGAATCGATTGTGTCCCTGAGTCGGTTAAATAACATGAATATCTCAACGAACATATGCACGTCATTCATCCATAATCGTTTCCATACTAAACAAGGTCATTAATGGATATCGTAGTTCTTCATCATTTCTTTCCCATCAGTTCATTCCATTTATATAAACAATTCTGTTCATCAGTGATGCCATTACGTAAAGCGAAAAAAGAAGAAGAAAAAAAAAGAGAGACAGACAGAAGCAGCAGCAGTTCAATCACCGGTTGAGATTATTAACATCGAAAGACAATTAAACATTGGTTGCAGTGGCTGGTACACGTACGAAGCCATCTTTACTTTGCCGACGACAAGTAATCCAAATGATTGCACTAACGAGAATAATACTCAAAATTGTAATGCTTAGTAATGACAGTGATATCCATTTTAATTTGCGATTCTTTTTCAATAAATGATGATGTTCAGCATAATTTCCGTAGTGTTCATCGAATTCTCCTGTTGGTATCGCATTGGGATCGATTGGTTTATCGTCTTTTAGCAGAGCTGATGACGCATGTGAATCCTTTGAAAGAAAAAACAAAGAAATTTTAATTGTAATGATCTTTGAAATCAAAGCTAAACTCAACGAAATTGAATTTATATGAAAATATTTCATGTTGGGAAACAAGGGAAAAGATTGTTAATAAAAATTTGCGCTAGAGAAGAAATAAGGGGAATTGAGAAGAAACAAAACTAAGAAATAAAACTAAGCAAATCGATCACCAATGTGGTCCATTGTAGGAAAATACTGGCGTAGTCTGAGTAAAATATTTTCGAACTGGTTTCTTTCCCTTTCTCGTTCGCTTTCTAACTGCAAAAGGTATTTGCGGTAGCGGTAGCGGTGGTGGTGATGGTGATGATAATGTCTGTTTTGCCTGAAGAATAATCACCTGTGTTTCGACAATCGATTGATCGGTTTCATCATAATTATCGTCATTTGAACCATGATAAACAGGTGGATGTCGAGGAATATACGATGGCGAACGAGCTGTTGGATCATAATTGGGATAGAATGATCCTTGTTGATCGATGAGACTTCCGTCAATTGATGGTACCATTGGTTGATATTTCGGTTTGTCTTTCGTAGGAAAACGAAAGTTTTGAACAACATCACATTCACTCAATTGACAACGTTCTTGTTGAGTATTTTGACATAATTCAACATAGGATTTTTCCGGTTTCTTGTGAATTAAATTGAGAATAAAATCATAGACACAATCGCAGAATTCGGCCTGAGGAGGAAGAATGATCATTGATGGATTGGTTTTCGTTTGTTTTTGTAAATATCGAGCAAGAATACATTTCGATGATGGATATAATTGATCCAAAATAATTTTCGATGCATCGAAACGCGTTAGATAATTTAAATGTTCGAACGAACGTTCAGTTAGATAACGAACATTAGGTCCAAGAGTGAAAAAACGAATACGAGACGCATGTTGAAATGTATTATCTTCGAAAACAAAGAACAAAGAGAAATGATGGCGTGTTTTTAAGTTGAAAATACCTTTGATTGTTTCAGCATCGAGTTCAATTGTCTCGAGATTTTGTAAATATTGAAAACCATCAAATGATCGATTGTCAAAGAAGAATTTCGGTCGAACAAGATGAAGACCCTGTAAATTGTAATAATTAATAAATGTCGATGCATTAATTCGTCTCGGTTCGTGAACTTCAATAACCATTGAACTAACAGGATAATTCGGAAATTCTTCGCTCGAAACTAATTCAGCCATTTTAATGAATTTAGCTGAACGAATTTTGCCATTGAAATATCGTCGTAATGTCAGATTACTTCGAGGTGTACATCCTAGAAGAAGAATTTTATCTTGTTCGTTTCGCATATTTCATTGATATACCTTCAACTGATAGACTACCAATGTTGGTATTATTGAAAATTTCTTCGAATGAATAAGGTTCGAGTGTTGAACTATGTAAAGCCATTTGATCAACTGTTAATTGATTAAATGCCATCGGTGCAAATGTAATCTGTCCATTAGCTGTCAATTCCAATGATAAACTCGTTTGAAAATCGGATTTCTCGCCAAATAACTGATAGAATGCGTAATCCTGTACTGTTAATTGAAGATAATCTTGAAATGTCAAAATAATCTTGATTGTTCCTTGTTGTCGACCTGTTAATGCCGATGTTAATGGCGATGGTGTTCGAGGAAATAAATACGATAATTGATTGAGAAACATTGGCGTTATATTAAATTCTCGTGTATGAAATGTTAAATGAAATGAATCGAATGCACGAGGATTTTGTAATGATGAATTAGTTAATTCGATCGATGAATTTAATGGAACATAAAAACTCGTGCATGTTAAAGTTTCAGTTTGATTTGTCAATGATGAATGACATTCACATGACATATTTTCTAATATATCACATGGCTTAGCCATTATCATCGACAATGAAACAATGATCAAAACAATTGCATACATTATAATATCGAGGTTGTTTTCTTTGACTAGAAGATGATTTTATCTAAAGTAGTAAGTCAGTTTACATGTACGTGATTGAATCTTATCGGAATATTTCAAATGCAAATAGTTACTTATTTTAACGAGAAGATAAAATCACAAGCGATTAATCAAAAGAAAAAAAAGTTTTACATACATATATATATCTATATTAGATTTCTTCTTCTCGTTTTCTCTCTTTTTTTGTTGCCCTTCGTTCTGAAATAATAATTTCATTCTGATGTAATCAATCATTTGGAGGTCTATGATGAACATAGCACCTCATTTAGTAATCATATGCGAGTCGATCAAGAAGAAGAAGACACACTCAAACATACAGGGAGATGATAGTAGTGTACTAGAGGAAAAAAAAGAACGACTATTACGATCAACAACTAGTGAGGCTATATCTCTACAGGGTATGAACAAACATTGAATAGTCGCAATTATTATTACTCTTCTGCTTCATTTTTTCCAATGTCAATTGTTCTGATTTGAATTTGATATCAGTTTTCTCTCTCTCTCTTGCTCTTGCTCTTTTTTCATAGGAAGAGAAGAAAAATTAATCAATCGCTTACAAAAGAAAGAAATCTTACATAATCAATAGGAAGAAGAGTCAAGTAACCTTGTGTTTCAACAAGGATAAAATATACTTATCAGTTAAGTAAAAAGAAATCGAGGTATTCGATTGAAGTTTGTTAATTTTCGAGAAAAAAAAACTACATATCTGATCGTTGATTAAGAAAAAAAACAAGAATTAATTGAGTATATTATTACTCATGCTAATGTAATGATAACGGACGGCTGTCAACAGTTGGATCGTCTCATTTTACGATGTAAAAAAAAGAAGAAAAGCATGTATACTTAAACAACTGTCGCATCCCCAAGACCTGTCGAAGGACATATTGATTTATGTTGTTTCAATTTGGTTAAAACAACACAAATCAAACTGGCCTATTTGTAGAACTCTTTTGTTTCTCTTTTCAATTGTCAATCTTCTAAATCTTCATCCTTGACTGTGATATCGCAGTCTCAACGAACTTCTGTTCTCTTGAAGATAATGATAATGCCAGTTTGTTGTTTCTTTTTCTCATCATTATCATCTGGCCTTGAAACCAAGTCTCACTTATATGTGTAAGTTTTTTTTTTCGTTTATATTCTATCATAAAATCATGTCTACATATCAACAAGGTAGTATTCAAGTCATAAAAATACTACTATCAGTGCATCTTGTTCTTCTATCATAACAGGAAATCGACCTTGAAAAATCAAGATAAGAAATACCGCAAAGAGAGAGAAAAATCGAGAACTTTCGTTCTCTATTTGCGATCTTAATCGATAATTAATCGAATTTCTTCTTCATACGTAACCTTATTTTATCGGATTAATCAATAGAGTGTAAATGATCTTCTTTAGTTTGTAGTTCAAAAGAATGAAGCAAAAAACAAAACGAGTAAAAAAAGAGACGACTTACTCAGAAATATTCGGTTACAAATATGTAATTGATACTAATTATAATAGCAATATGTTATTTGTGTTTTGATTTTCGTCGAGAAAAGATTCTTAACTAGCCTCTGAGGAGAAAATGTTATTTTCTGTATATACATATACATCTATCTTGGTATATATATATCTATCTATCGATGAAGATAGGAACTGGGCGGAGAAAAAGAAAAGAACAGAAACCAAAAGAAGAAACGACATATTTGCTACTTTTCTCTCTTGTTGACCAAACGAGAGAAAAAATCATGTTCTAATGGAAGAATAAATACATTGCTTTTATATAAACAATTTCTTCTCTCTCTTGATCGATTTTCTTTTTTCTATTTTTGGGAAATGATTTAAACAGCATTTATTAGGAGAGAGAGAGAGATACATGGACTGTTTATTTAAGTAAATAGACAAAAAAAAAGGAACAATCAGAATAAGTGAATTTAACTATCAATCTTTCTTCCGATCAAATGGATCACGCCAAACAGGTAAACCTAAAGTAAACAAAAAACAGAATCATTTGAACAAATTTTCGTTTGAAAACACGCACCAGCTGGTTGAGTATCTTCAGGATTGATACCAGCTCGATTCACCTTTTGAATTCTTCCTGAAAAATCAATGGGTTCATTTATTTTTAATTTCAATATGAAACTCAACGTACGAAATCGATCGATATTTAAGTATGGATAGAGAAAAACGAGACTTAATCCACCGACGATGGCAGTTACAGTTGCAAAGATGGCAAATCTCGTTGCAGTAGTTCCTGGTTGAGCTGCGCTCCATTTGCTTGCATTAAGACGTAGATCTGGTCTTGGCAAACGTTTTGTCGGTTGATCGTCATTCATTGATTATCTGAAAAATTCGAATCGTTTATTTTTTATCTGTTCCATCAAAACCAAAATATAAATAAAACATTTTCTCTAATTGTTTTTCTTGTAAATATTGAAACAATTGTCCGAAATCGCCTTTGCCATGTTGATCAAGTAGAATACTTAATTCTTCGAATTTGTTAAAACGTAATTGAGCATCATCGATGAGAGTTTCTTTTTCTTTAATCTGTAATTTTTTCCATGTTAAATTTCTCAAACGAGTCCAATAATCATCGACATCAGATTCTTCGCCTTCAACACAAACAATACCCGGTTTGCCCGGGAGAGAAAATCCGTTCAAACGAAGTTCATTCGCCCAATGAACAATATGTCGACGTTTTTCGATGTTATAAATATGATGACTGTAGATCCACAGTCGAGCATAGACTAATTTCTTTGTTTGCAATTCTTTTGTCGTAGTTGACGATCCGCGAAATAGCTCCTGATGGTCTTGAATCCACGAGAGAAACTCCATGACATACGGTTGTTGATTTAGAACTTTTTCTTCTGAGAATTTTTTGACTGATTCATTGAATTTATCGTGACATTCGCGAGAGAAATATGTACGTAGATGAATATCAACAGGTAATTCTGGATAAAGACTTGGATAGATAAATTGCAGTTCGATCGTTGTCTGAAATAGAATAGTAAGTAGATGAGAATATTTTATCGGGTAAATATTCACCTGAATATCGGTTAAATGAAGTTTAATTATAAATCGAAGGTTTCTTTGGAAACTTTCGAGTTTATCATTGAGAAAATCTTTGGCTTGATCGAAAGCTTCGAGATCATCGAGATAAAATTCATCTGCTGATGGATAACAACAACGTAACAATTCGATTTCATTTAATTGCTGTTCGATACATTCACGTATCGAATTCATTTCTAATCTCATCGAGAAACAAAAAAAAGATTTTTTTTTAGAAATTTTTATTTCTTTTTCGTATTTTTTGCTTTTCGTTTTCTTTGGAAACAATCACAAACAGAAAAAAAAAGAACAATAGTAAAATGAACTACAGCAATAATACGCAGAATGAAGCAGCAAAAAGAACGAGAGAAAAGTGTTTTGTCAAAATCGAACCAATTATTTGATTAAAAAGCTAAAAGAAAAACGGACATTTTGCAATTGAAAACTTAGATTTGAAATGAATCGTACCTGTATGGATATCCTTGATATTTAGCTCGAAATACCGACAGTAAGAAGCTGAAGAAGAAGACGACCATTAGTATGCCAAGAACAGCTGTCATTGCTGAAAAACAGAATCGATTAAGTGCAAATAGAACTATTTTCGAATCTGACCTTTGCGTTTACCAGGTTGACCTGCTAATTTCGGTGCTTCGTTTAATAAAATCATTCCTGCAGAAACTCCGAAATGTGAAAAAGAGAAAAGAAATCTAGTTAAGGAAAATATGAAATCGATCCTGAAAGAGAATTATTTTCTTTTTTTTGCAAAAAACAGTAAGAAAAAGGATATAGAGTAAGAAGACGACGTATGTTTCAGCAATGAATTGATATCCCGAACTGCCACTGAACAAACCCTAGAAAACGAAAGATATGCTTTTGTTTTTTTTCGAATATCGAAATCCAACGAACAATTTGGCCGGTTTGAGGATTTCGATGAACGAATGGTGAACCTCGAATGCTGTTCCAAATTTGTCCCGATGTGCAGATCAAAATTGCAAACTTGAAATAAATAACTAAAAATTGAATCGTTTATCGAAAAAAACAATGATTTACAATAACGAATATTCCCCAAGCAACTTGATTGTAAAGAAATTCGAGACTATTTCGTTTGATATAGAGAAGACCGCCGATCATTGTGACGAGTAAAACAATCAAGAGAAATCCCGAGTAATTCGGTGGTCGAAAAACATGAATCTAAATCGAATACGAATCATTGATTTCGTCTGTTTTGATTCGATGAAAATCTACTTGAACATCAGCTCGATCTTGGACCCATTTTGAGATTTGTTCGGCGGCAAATCCTTGTCTAAATCAAGTCTTTCATTGTAATTCAATTCAATCTGCAATCTCCTACCGACTAATATCCATGAAATCATTCTTTTTTGGTTTCATTTTCGGTGGAAAATGGATAAACACCGGTGCAGAATTAAGTTTCAACTAGAATAAACTCTCAATTAAGATCTCGAAAAATCGTCTGAACAATACGTACGTATTGAAAGACTTCCGAACCATCATCGAAATCGACCATAGCGAAAAAGACTCGATTGGTAAATGCACCCGAGTATCGATAACTCTGTGCAACGATTTGAAATTCATCATGTGCTTGTCTTTAAAATGCAAAAGTTCGTTTTGATTTCGAAAATTCAATCAATGAAAAGCGTACTTGCAAATGCCGCATTGTCTCGAAGGTGAGAGAGCGGTCAGCATGACAATCATCGAGTAATTTCTTGGTGCTGTTCGAACAAAATGTTTGAAACGTTCGCTATTTAAACGAACGATCGGTTTTTTTAATGACCAATCGGTCAATTGTTGAATTTTTTCCGAAAGAATATCCTAAAAGATCTCGATGAATTCGAATTGTTTATCGATCAATTTTGATACGAACTTCTTTTGGATGAACATTTGAAATGCTCAAGATGCAAACTAACACAACGCAGAAAACGAGCTTCATCGGAATGCGTAGATTTGACAAAAAAAGCTTAGTATGTGTATCTCTCCCTTGAATATCCGTTGCAGATTTTTATTGGTATTCAATTTTCATCGAATCAAAATGACAAACAATTCTCAATAAAAAAAAATAGGCTCTGATCATTTTCGATAGATGCCGTTGTTGGTCATCATGGGCGGCAGAATTGTTGTTTGTATCGTTCGATTTGCAAATCTTTTTCGTACTGTTAATTCAAGTTTTGATGGAACATTATCTTCGTCAGTCTGTACGAAAGTTGGCATTTGAAAAGCTCGTAGAGGTCGAGGAATTTGTCTCGAAACTGAACAACGTTGAATATGATTCGAATGTTTTAACTAAAGAAATCGAGAGAGAGAGTAGTTTCTGTTTTTTTTGTTTGTCATGTTGAAAATATCAATCATCGATACAAGCAAATAAGAAAAAAAAACTAAAAAAAACGATAGAAAAAAAAACAAACGAACGACAATTTCAAACGAAAAACAGTATTGACAAAAGAAATGAACAGAAATCAAGAATAAAATTTGATTTCAACTGTCATTTTCGTGTTGAAAGATTGACTAATGTTGAACGATAGAGTTGATGAAAAATATTCGTATACCAATGTGTTAACTAACAAACGAAATCAGTGTTAGAATTAGTTTCACAATCGATGACTTACTTCTGTCGAATGATTATCATCTTTTAGTGATGAAGTTCGTTGATGAAGTATAGGAATTGTTTGGTCAGTTGAGAAATCCAGCAGATTTCGAGTTGGAATTTTGATTTGTGCTGAATAGGATGGATTTTCACAGATTGAAACAGTGCTAATTGTTGGAACAATAGCTGATTCAGTTGTTGAACAATCCATTTCGTTATTTTCCTGTTCGAAATTCGTTCTTATCGGAGTGAAAACAACATCATTCTAAAACTCATCGAAATGTCAAAAAAAAACAAACAAATCGAATCCGAAAGCAAAACTCTACTCGTTGCTCTTGAGGTTTATGAATTGTCGATGCTGGAAGGACATGAAACGGTCGTTTAGTCAGTCGGATTTTTGTTGCCGGCGAATGTCCACGTTTTCTTGCTAAGGAATTCGAATGAATTTGTTCTTGTTGATCGTCATAGAGAACATCTCGTGATGATGCATAACGATCTCGTGTCAATCGATTGACTTTCGTACGTTGTCTCGATGTAATCGGTGTCAATTGAACAGCTAAATGATCACGAAAGATATTCGTTTCCGATATCGATTGCGATGGATTTCGTTGGTAACGCAACGGCGTTTGAACAGCTCGTTGTTTCGTGAGAATTTGAGTTCGGCGCATTTGCTGAAGATTTTGCATATGTGCAAGACGTAATTTATCAATAAATTGTCCTACTGTCGATAGACAATTATCGAGAGTTAAGTCACACGCACAGAAATATGTTGACAGATCTTTTTCGCCTTGTATTAACAAATTTTCATGTTCGAATAATTGACAAAACAAAATATCCAAATCATTCAATGTTGTTTTCATATGTTCAGGCAGATAGTTCAATTGATGTTCGTGATTATTTAATTGTTGATAACGTGCATAGAAACATCGAATATCAACATAAATTGGAACGTATTTAATCAATGAAAGATCTTTGAGTTTGAGCAAAAGTTGATTATTAAATATTTCTAATAAATGTGAATATTGTTCATCGAATAGATGACAAAGTAGATGGGCAAGTGTCGTATTTTGTTTTAAAGTTCGAATTGAAAGTACCGATAGAAGTGAATCGAAATGTAGACCCGGAATTGTCTTGCCTGTAATACTATTATACAAAAGACAAAGTAAATGAAGAATACCAGGCAATTGTTCATTGGTAAGAAGGCTTTGAATAGCTTCGAGAAGATCGTTGATATGTTTATTCATACGTTCGAGTTGTGTCGGTGCTTCTTCACGAAATTTCAAATAGATTAATTTCAATTCATAAGATGGAACACGAACAAGTTTGACAAAGAATTGTTCAATTAAAACTAAACCATTTGTCGAACCTTGATGTGCAAGAACACGTACTTTATCTTCCGGTCGTTTGTCGAATTGTTTATTGAGAGCAATGACAGCATCGAGCCATTCCGATTTCATTTGTGCTTGATCAATAGCTCGAATGACATGATCGATACTCGCATCGTCATCATAATCTTTTTTCACTAATTGTAATAAATGCCGCATAGGCACATCGTAGAGCATTCGCGATGTTGCATCGAGTAGAACGAATGATAATGGACCATCGTCGTTTAAATTCATATGCTGACCTCCTCCGAGACTACTAACGGAAACACTGGTTCGTCGAGAACGAATTGTTAGTGACGAATTTGTATCGCCAAAATGTTGATCGAATATGGTTTGTTTGATACGAAGATCGGTGAGAACACATCGAGTCCAAATATTTTTATTCGAGAGAAATATTGATGGAATTGAACGTGCTTGTATTTCGGTTAGATTGGTTTGTTTAACAATTAGATTGACATCTTGATGTGGAAGAAGAACTTGACATTGAATCGGTTTTGTTGGTGTATTCGAATGAAATACGGGTGGTAGTGGAGGAGCAGGAGGAGGAAGAGGCGACTGTCTCAATGTTTCTACAAATGAACAAACAAACGAAAAATAAATCAATTCTATTCGAAAGACACAAACCATTGACGAAAACATCATCAGTTTCGGAACTGTAGTGATTTGCTGTCGTCATCGAAATAGTCAACATTAGACTTCGTCGCCGCTCTCTCACACTCAACAAAATTGTAAAAAAAACGTTTCTTTTTAATAATCTAAAACACAAAAAAAAGAATTTTAAATATACAAGATCGTCGTCACATAAAATGTGATGATGATGATAGAAATCAGATGATTCACCGAGGAGTATACACATTATATATATATATATGTATGTGTCGAATAACAGAGAGAGATAAAGAAAGTTATACGCGTTTGGACGAAACATTGTGTAGTCATTTAAACTAAATTCAAATCGTCCAAGAAATAAATGGAATCTTGACGAAAACGAATGGTCGATATTCATCAGTTACTGTTCTATTTTCAATCTCATTGTCTAGTCATTTCTTTTCTTCAGATTCTCGACAGCTGATTTGATTGTTGAGATATACATATATGATAACAAGTACATCGATAGAAATACAAAAGAAAGAAAAATCACATTGTATAGTATCGTCATAGCTTTACATGTCAACGTAAGACATCTGTCTTCTGACTATGAAAGTAATCTTTGATTTGTTCGACAGATATTTTTTATGATTTCCAAGTAGTATATAGAAGAAACGTAATTTCATTGTCAGTAAATAGTAGATTTCTAAGATTTCTTTAGTTTTTATATATTTTAACCTTCATACCTAATGTATTCAACGGACTCTTACATTTCATACTCGACGTCATTAATCTAAAAGGGGAGAGGTCGCAAGAACGTCTAACAGAATATAATACCTGAGCTGAAAAAAGGAAAATATTCCATTAATTTATTCATTACATTAAGACATTCAGATTGACATTGCAAGCATCAATAATTAATTTTAAAAGAAAAGGCAAAAAAACGTTGAAGCCTGCAGAGAGAACCGTAAAAATGTGTTTCATTTTATTACCATCGTTTCCTAGTTGGGAAGCAGAAAAGGAGCTTTAAGTACTTTTCAAAATCTTTCACTAATCTGTATGAGTTACGCATTTGTCAGAGCCCGTTTCAAATATCTCATGCTTGAAAGATTGAATGAATTCATCTATATATAGAATAAAATACAAGTCGATTTACATCTTATTGTTTGCATTTCATAATCATGTTTTTCGTCTACTCAAATAGACTATTACTAAACAGAATTCATGTTTTTTTTTAAATAATTATTATAAAAACTCCCCATGCATAAATAGTTCTTCTTTGTTCTAATTACATACGTGATAAATAATTTGAATAATATTTTTTAGAATTGTTGAGTCTGTCTATTAAAAATGTTGAGAAAACGCTCAATCAACTTGATGTTCTATTAATAGCCCAAAAGGTTCCTTTGCCCTCACGCCCGTTCTTCACGCCGAGAATGTGTTTTTTTTCTTTTTTTTTTTAAAAAATATTACGTCGTAATTCTATATCAACCAGACGAGTATGTTGACAATCTTATTTCCTTACTTAAGAAATTAAGCATAAATATAAATTTTCTCTCAGTTCCTAATTATTAAATACATCAACGAATAAAATTTATCGTGCTCGTATTTCATTTAATATTTAAATTCAATTAAAAACACCGATCTGAAGGAAAAAGAAACAGTATATACAAGCTATTTCTGGCATGTCGGTGAAAACGTAGAAAATTATTTTGAATAACAAATCGAACCTGCGTAATGTTCTTTTCATACAAAAGTCTCTCTGCCAGAAATGTTGGCTAAACTTTTCTGCTCTCTTTCTGCCTTTTTAAAAGTGTACTTCTATGACAAAAAGAACGAAAGAAAGAAAAGAAAAAAAAAGTTGGGTGTGTATGTATGCTGATGTGACGTACACCGTATTTCATTCTTTCTTTCTTTCATTCATTCTTCGCAAATATTTTTTTCTATTTAAGAGTCAACAAATGTCGATGTAAACGCGTTCGGCATTCGACAAAAAAAAATGTACTTGCGACTTTTCTATCCTTTGCAACATATTAAAGAAATACGACTGTCGAACGTTTTATTGAAAGATTTTTTTTTGTTATTAATTAATTTGTCTACTTGCATAGTTTCAAGTTCCTTTGACCCTAATAGAAACTTTAACCCGTCTTTTTCTTCTGAAATCAGTTTAGACCTTTTATGCCGGGTTAAAATAGACGATTATTCATTCGATGTATGCTATCTTTACTTTTGTATATTCCTGTACTTTTAGTACAAATAAACGCCGACATTTTTCTTTTCTTTCAAGTTACTAGTGTATATATATATTTGTAAGAGGGTGAATAGTTGTTTAGATACATTTTTAGCATGTCATCAACGTTATTTATTGAAGTACTAGTCGAACTTGCAGAGGATTTTTCCTTTTTAAAATATTATTATCGTCGGTTCTTTTTTTTCGTTCTGCTATTTTTCTTAACGTTACCCAGTTATTATTTTTGTTTCTCTTTTCTTTTTTCTCTTTTTCTGTCTCTCGTTTCTCTCACTTTTTGCTTCACTTACGACTCCCCTCTTCATTTAACAAAACACGAGGCTGACTCTTCTACAAGTGCAATTGGGCTGTATATGTGTGCGCTTGTATATATATATAGATATTCGAATTTACGTATTAACTTAAATCTCTCCAAGAACCGATAGTAAGCAATAGGGACGTTGAAAATCCAATGAAAACAACGCCCACCTTTTGCTTTTTTTCTTGATATACCTAATAATGTACTTATGCCCTTTAGTTTGTTTGTCGAAGTGTTTTCAGATAGAATTTATCTTAGTATGTACCGTAAACGAGATGATGATCACGATGAAAATGATCAGATGATAAAAAAGAATCGAATTGATCAATTCAAAGTAAATCCATTAGTACAACAGAACAATCAATTATCAAATGAAACATCACATTCGGCTGAGGTCAATTGAATCTCTTCTCTCGAATACACGATAGCCTAGTTTTTTTTTCTTTAGCTCCCATCGAAAATCGTTTTTCCAAGTCGAAAACGTCGTTCACGTAATTCTCAAGAGCTCTACGCGGCTCAAGCGGCATTAGGTTGCTTTACAATAAATGTCAATGGTCAAATGCAAAAACGAGCCGATCTCTCTTGTGTTGGTAAGAATCGACTAAATAGGCGTTCTTTTGAATTCTTTTTTTCCTTTCTTATCGAAAATAAGATGTACTCTTGTGTGAAGGAATGAAAAAAATGTTCTCTCGCTATAGTCTGTCACGCTGTTGCGCATGGATACAACTTCGACGCAATATCGTGCGAATCGTGCAAGGCGTTTTTCCGTCGAAATGCATTGTTCTCAATGGTAAATAAACGAAAAAGGTGAACAAGAGTAATGTCAATGAATCGTTTAGGATCGTTTGAAATGTCGTCGAGATGGAAATTGTGAGATTACATTAGAAACACGTCGTCGATGTAAATTTTGTCGATTGAAAAAATGTTTCGCTGTCGGTAGGTGACATTTCGTGCGTGTGTGCGTTTTTTTCCTCTTGTTTTAATAAAAAGAAAGCAAAAAAATGTCGTGTCTTAGGTATGCGAAAAGAATGGATTCTAACTGAAGAGGAAAAAATCAACAAGAAACGTCGACTCGAGGAAAACAAAAAACTCCGAGCACCAGACTCAAACTCATCAGACAAATTCGATGATGACCTACAAACTGTTCTCGCGAATAAACAAACCAAATCATCAACGTCATCAAATCCTGCACGTGTTCAGTCCAATAATATAGTCGATTATGTTGTTACGGCGTATAACGATGGCATACATGTAGATCTAACCGGCTACGGATGGTCGTATCCGTTGGCAAGAAAAATGACGGCATTATATCAAACAATTCATACTAAAAGTAAAATCGCACTTCGTCTAATTAGTTTCTACAAGAATATCGACGATTTCGACATTTTAAATGAAGCAGAAAAAGTTAATCTTATTAAAACAAATTTACCTTATATTTTTTCTCTCCATGCATCGATTCGGTATGATGCTGTTCGTGATATTTGCTATGAAGAAGATTCGAAGCGATGTTTGCGAAGCATATGGATCGTATTATTACTGTCGATTACGAAGAGTTCTATGTGCGTTACATTCCATTGTTCAAATCGATAAACGTATTATGCAAGTTGCGCTTGTCGTGTTTATCTTTTCGAAAAATTCAACTAAACTAACTCAAGCGAATGAATCACTTGACAACACGATTCCTCAACGTTTACATCGTACACAAAATAAATTCGTCGAAAATCTGTGGAAATTTATTGAGAAACTCTATGGATATACGAAATGCATTTCAATATTTACCACATTAATTAGTAAATTCTTGCTTATTCAAGAGATTATGAGTGATATTGAACAAGAAGTTTTTTGTAAACTTGATAAGAATCAATTGCCATTGATTCTACGGAGTATTATGTAAATCTGTGACACTTTCAACAGAGATTTTCCGTTGGATATACGTATATTATTTATATTATTTTTCGTTTTGATTACTTTTTTTTGTGCCATTTCACTTTTTATGTTTTTGTTGACAAAATAAAGAGAAAAAAAAGATTTATTATGGTTCATTATTGAAACGTAGACGTTGTGCAGGTGAACCCTCATCGTCATACTGCACATTACACCGAGTCGAAGCTGGAATAATATTAATATTGAGTTCAGTTAGACGAGTTTTATTGAAAACAAAAAATTGTCGTAATTGATCACCGTCGAATGTCGGGACAAGAGTAACCTTTTTCAAAAACAAAATTTCAATAATTCTATCGATCAAAAGACAACTTACCGGTGTTTGTTCTTGTTTATCCCATTGTTGTTTTCCTTCGATTAGAGATTCTAATGTTAAACGTGAGATTTCAACAGCATTTAAAACATAATATCGAGCGCGAATACGACGAAAAAATTCACTGTCAACGTAATGTTCATTGCCATGATAAGGTATATAGGCGACATCAACATAAAACACAGATCCTGTAAGTGTTGCTGTTTTTGTTTTACGAACAGTTGTTGTTGTTGTTGTCGTTGTCGTTGCACTGTTTCGTTTCATTGGTAAACCTTGGGGATTAATTTCGTCAATGGATGGCATGGGA
>Ga0209952_1002039_pt1 | contig 15758 bp, 18 predicted proteins | sample ThiBiot_750_biof_2_FD_183951 | JGI IMG/M metagenome (GOLD analysis project Ga0209952, IMG submission 183951) | Wastewater bioreactor microbial communities from Cape Town, South Africa - Thiocy_cont_750_biof (SPAdes) | ecosystem: Engineered > Bioreactor > Thiocyanate-remediating >...
ACCAAGCAGGGGGTGGAAAACCTCAACTGCGTGCGCGAGGCGGACCTCAACGCGCGGTTTCCGGGGCTGCTGAAGGGGATCCTGAAGCACGCGGAGGGGTAGGGCGTTGTCACGCGCCGCTTCGCAAGCATCAGCCGCGACGTTTCTTCGGTGCCTTTTTCCCGAATGCGCGCTTGGCAGGTGACGCGCTGCCACGCTGCGGCTGGTCAGCGTAGCCGGGCTTGTCCTTGTGCTGCTTTTTCTTTTTGGAACCTGCGTCCTTGTGAAATTCCGAATGAGACTTGCCGTGGTGCCTCACGCCTCTCTCATTACGTGCTTTATCGTTCTGACGAGCGCGGTGCCCTGTCTCTTCGCCCTCGCGCCGGGGCTTGTGTGAGCGCTTTTCGGAAGGCGCTTGATCCTGAGGGGCATCTGCCAACGGATCAATGCGGATGTTGTCTTCCTTGTCGGGACGCCGGATCTTAATGGCGAACGACTCTGCCGCTCGCTCGGAAATCTCGAACTCGGTGCTCGTTTCACCAATCAGAATGCGGCCGATGTCCTGCTTGTCGATGCCGCCACGGCGACAAATCATCGGTAGGAGCCAGCGGGCTTCTGCCTTCTTCTTGCGTCCGATAGCGGCGCGAAACCACACGCTGCCTTCCGCCATGCCGTGGCGCGGCGATGGCTTTCTCGCTTTCGATTGTGATCCGGCACCGCGGTCGTCGTCGCGCGATGATCGGTCGTCTCTTCCCCGGCCACGATCGTCATGGGACCGGCGCGTGTCCTGGCCGGGATCGAGAATATCTTCGGGCGAGGGAAGCCGTGCGCGATACAGCCGCGCCAGTGCGGCGGCAATGTCCTCGGCCGACCGCTCGGCGAGCAACGCGCGCGCCAGGTTCAGATCATCGGCGGTCACTTCCTGCGTGAACAAATCATCCTGCAGCATGCGCTTCTGATCATCGGCGGTCGGCGCCATGCTCCAGTCGACATCGATGTTTGCCAGATTCAGCAGAATCTCCGCACGCCGCCTGCGCGCGGGCGGCACCAGCAGGACGCTCACGCCCTTGCGGCCGGCGCGCCCGGTGCGGCCGGAACGATGCTGCAGGACTTCCGCATCGTTTGGAATGTCCGCGTGAATGACAAGATCGAGCTTCGGCAAGTCGATGCCGCGTGCAGCGACATCGGTGGCGACGCAGACACGGGCGCGCCCATCCCGCAAAGCCTGAAGCGCCTGCGTGCGCTCGTTCTGCGTCAGTTCTCCGGAGAGGGCGACCACCGAGAAGCCGCGCTCCATGAGCGCCACCTGCAAATGATTGACCGCATTTCGGGTGTTGCAAAACACCAGAGCGCTCGGCGATTCAAAAAAACGCAGAACGTTGACGACCGCATGCTCGACATCGCTCGCCGCGATCCTGATAGCGCGATACTCGATATCGGCATGGCCGCCTTCGTCGCCCGCGACCTCGACGCGAAAGGCCTGCTGCTGATACTCCTTCGCCAGCGCGATGATCCCGCGCGGGAAGGTCGCCGAGAACAATAATGTGCGGCGGGTCTCCGGCGTGGTCTCGAGGATGAATTCCATGTCCTCGCGAAACCCGAGATCGAGCATTTCGTCGGCTTCGTCGAGCACGACGGCCTTCAGCTCAGAAATGTCGAGGCGACCGCGACGCAGATGATCGCACAGCCGTCCCGGTGTGCCGACCACGATGTGAGCGCCCTCGGCAAGCTCGCGCTGTTCGCGGCGCGGGTCCATGCCGCCGACGCAGGACACAATGCGCGCGTCCGCATGGTGATAAAGCCAGGTCAGTTCGCGATGGACCTGCAAGGCAAGCTCGCGCGTCGGCGCGACGATCAGGGCAAGAGGGGCGGCGGCTTGCGGAAACCGCTCGGCGTCGCCGAGAAGATTTTCGGCAATCGCAAGCCCGTAGGCGACTGTCTTGCCCGAGCCGGTCTGCGCGGACACAAGAAGGTCGCGGTCGGCAGCCTCATCCGCAAGGACGGCGGTCTGCACAGGGGTGAGCTTGTCGTAGTTGCGCTCCGCCAGGGCCCGGGCGAGCGGCGAAGGGATGGTCGGGAATGTCACGAGGTGGCCGATCTTGGTTTTGCCGGGGAACATTGAAAGGGGGCCTCAAATTGATGGGGCCGCGCTGTGTGCCTTGGAAATCCGCCCGGGGGATTTCAGCGGGGCTGTCTTAGACCAAGTGCGGCCAAAGCGCCATGGGTGGGGTCTGGGCGGATTCCATTATTCGACTGTCAAACAGCCGCGTTTATCGAGGATACACGCCCGCGATCTCGCGGCGCTTTTGCGCCCGAGGTGTGCGATACGCTTGCGCTCCCACAATGTGAGGGCGCGCGGAACGCCGGATGCGCGAACGCATCCGCAGCCTCGTGCGCAAATGGTTGTTTGGCACACGAGCATAGTCACCACGGTTACGCCGCATCGTCCGGCGTTCCGCACGCGATGGTTTTAACGGCTTGCTTCGCATCTACCCCCGGTGTTCGACCCTTGGGTTGAACCACCGCTCCAGAGGACTGACACGCCGCGTCTCTCCCTCTGTACGAGGAGAGAGATTTGGCGCTGCCCCATGGCGCAAGGCGATGCGCCGGGATAACGCGACTTGGGCCGTCTGCTTGCAATGTTCGTCGTCGACGCGGGCAACAAAAAAGGCCCGGAACATTGCTGCTCCGCGCCCGATCAATTGCCCGCGCATCGAACACCGTGCGCAGCCACCGCATCCCGCCTCGCGTTCGTGACGATCGCGAAACGCCCCTCATGTGAGGCGGGATGAATAGGAATATAATCCAAGGATTTGAAAAAAGTCAAGCTAGAAGAAGACTGCTGTTTTTGCAGGAGGGTTAGGGTGACGCATTTAAGTTATCGACGGCAAATGAAAGTAAGACCGCGCAGAATCGGCCCAGGCGAAATGTTTTGTGCAATGCCGATGCGGTTAGCAAAAGCAAAAGCAAAAGCGGAAGAATTAATGATTGTAAGTCTGATGGGAGACCGAAAGCTATTTGGATTAGCTTATTACGAGCTTCAGCCAGATTATTTCGATATCATGCCACGTGGAAGCGGCGTTTTTGTTGCCCCTCTGGTGAGAACCTCAGACATTATCCTCTCGGCGAGAAAGCCCGGCGACATAGACCTGCTTGTCATTCCATACGAAAAAAACGAACTTGTTCTCGATCGCGTTTTGGCGATCGAAGTAAAAGCAATTAGAGCAACATTTTCACGGCAGGGAAAATCACCAAACGAATTTGGCTTTTCTCAAGCTTCCTCACTCTTGGATTTGGGTTTCCCTTACGTCGCCGTAGCCCATCTTATAGTTTCCGACATTAGCCCGGAAGATCATTGGCGTGAAATGTACCATGCTGAGGTTTTGGATCGTGAGGGAAATGTTAAACCGCTCGGCCCGGTGATGGTTGATCCGTTGCCAGATATTTTAACAGACCGTTCTTTCGGAAGATTGCGAAGTAATTGTCCTTTACCTACGATAGGTCTTTTAAGTGCGTATCTGTTTTCGCCTCTGTTTGAAAACATCGAGCACGACAAACATCAGATTCATTTTCCAACCGGAAGTGCAGCTTGTTTCAATCCGCGTTTTGAAGTCAAAACACTAGAAGCCGTAGCATCTTATTTCGATGAAAACGCATCATGTTTCTTGGATAATCCGCGTTACGATCCCGTTTAGGCGTAAGAGATTTTACAGAGGTGGATGAATGTCTAACTTGGACGGTATGCGAAAAGATTTGGATCGGTTGATTAGCGAGGGCGATCTTTTATACCTTGCCATGCTGTTTAATCTCTATCCTGATCAAATAGCTAAAGCTTCGAAAGAAACAAAAAATGAATTGAAAAATAGACTTCCGGTGTTCGACAAGAAATATCAGCGTTGGTATTCGGAGTCTTTGGCAATGGTGTCGGTTTTGCTCCCGGATCGCGTTGATGATTTCAAGGCTTATTATCAATCGCCGCGTCCACCCAAGGAGCTTACTTATAGTACTTACACCATTTCAGATTATTTGAAGGGTACGATGATCACACGGGGCTACCAAAAGGAAGTTGTTGTTGATCGAACGGGCGCACAGACGCCGATGGAACAGCAGGTCGAGATTGTGAGAGCGGCCATTGGTCGTTTCGAGAGCTCATTGTTTGACATCAGAGCTATGGCGCAAGCTGATCTCTTCGAAAATGAATTGGATGCAGCGATAGAGTTAAACAAAAATGGTTTTGCTCGAGGTGCAGGGGGAATCGCTGGTGTGGTTCTTGAAGGGCACTTGGCTACAGTGTGCACTAATCATTCTGTCAAAATATCAAAGAAGAAACCGACGTTGGCGGATTTCTATGATGCACTAAAAGCTTCGAATGTAATTGACCAAGCCACTTGGCGTTTTATCCAGCACCTTGCCGACATTCGTAATGCTTGTGACCACAAGGGCACAAAAGAGCCCACGCGCGAGGCAGTGGAAGACTTAATCGCTGGTGTCCGCAAGATATCCAAAACAGTTTTTTGATTAAATTGCGGGATGTGAACGCTTCGTTCGTAATGGCGAGTCAAAAAGAAGCCCGGGAGCAATCCCGGGCTTCTTTGCTTTATCGAGCGAGATTCCGGGTCTGCGGAGGGCATGAAGAATGCCGCGCAGCGCGCCCGGAGTGGCGGTGTCGGACAAACGAAAAGGGCGCGGTGCAAACCGCGCCCTTCGTGTTTCGCAACTGAGAAGCTAGGATCAGAAATCCATGCCGCCCATGCCGCCGCCGGGCATGCCGCCCGCAGCCGGTGCGTTCTTCTTCGGCAGTTCGGCGATCATCGCTTCCGTGGTGATGAGGAGCGAAGCAACCGAGGCTGCGTTCTGGATCGCGGCGCGCACGACCTTGGTCGGGTCGATGATGCCCTTCGAGACCATGTTGACGTATTCGCCGGTCTGCGAGTCGAAGCCGTACGAATACTGCTCTTTCTCGAGCACCTTGCCGACGATGACGCTGCCGTCCTCGCCCGCGTTGATGGCGATCTGGCGGGCCGGAGCGGAGAGCGCCTTGCGGACGATCTCGACGCCGGTCTTCTGGTCGTCGTTCTGGGTCTTGATGCGCTTGAGCTGCTCGGAAGCACGGAGCAGAGCGACGCCGCCGCCCGGCAGGATGCCTTCTTCCACCGCCGCGCGGGTCGCATGCATCGCGTCGTCAACGCGATCCTTGCGCTCCTTCACCTCAACCTCGGTCGCGCCGCCGACGCGGATCACCGCGACGCCGCCTGCGAGCTTGGCGAGACGCTCCTGCAGCTTCTCGCGGTCGTAGTCCGAGGTGGTCTCCTCGATCTGCGCCTTGATCTGCGCCACGCGCGCCTCGATGTCGGCCTTCTTGCCGGCGCCGTTGACGATCGTGGTGTTCTCCTTGTCGATCATCACCTTCTTGGCGCGGCCGAGCATCTGCAGGGTCACGCTCTCCATCTTGATGCCGAGGTCTTCCGAGATCGCCTGGCCGCCGGTCAGGATCGCGATGTCCTGCAGCATGGCCTTGCGGCGGTCGCCGAAGCCCGGAGCCTTCACGGCGGCAACCTTCAGGCCGCCACGCAGGCGGTTGACGACGAGGGTGGCGAGAGCTTCGCCTTCGACATCTTCAGCGACGATGACGAGCGGCTTGCCGGTCTGCACGACAGCTTCGAGCAGCGGCAGCATTTCGTTCAGCGAGGAGAGCTTCTTCTCGTTGATGAGGATGTAGGCGTCGTCGAATTCAACGCGCATCTTGTCGGCGTTGGTGACGAAGTAGGGCGAGATGTAGCCGCGATCGAACTGCATGCCCTCGACGACGTCGAGTTCGGTGTCGAGCGACTTGGCTTCCTCAACGGTGATGACGCCTTCGTTGCCGACCTTGGCCATCGCCTTGGCGAGGAAGTCGCCGATTTCCTTGTCGCCGTTGGCCGAAATGGTACCGACCTGGGCGATCTCCTCGTTCGAGGTGACCTTCTTGGAGTTCTTCTGCAGGTCCGCGACGACGGCTTCCACAGCGAGGTCGATGCCGCGCTTGAGGTCCATCGGGTTCATGCCGGCGGCAACCGACTTGGCGCCTTCCTTGACGATGGCGGCGGCGAGAACGGTCGCGGTGGTGGTGCCGTCACCGGCGAGGTCCGCCGACTTCGAAGCCACTTCGCGCACCATCTGGGCGCCCATGTTCTCGAACTTGTCGTCGAGCTCGATGTCCTTGGCGACGGTCACGCCGTCCTTGGTGATGCGCGGTGCGCCGAACGACTTGTCGAGCACGACGTTGCGGCCCTTCGGACCGAGCGTGACCTTCACCGCGTTGGCGAGGATGTCGACGCCGCGCAGCATCTTGTCGCGCGCGTCAACGCCGAATTTCACTTCTTTGGCTGACATTGATTGATTCCTTCAGTGTGAGGGGAGACGCGCTCAGGCGGCTTTCTTCTTCGAAGCGCCATCGGTGATGACGCCCATGATGTCGCTTTCCTTCATGATCAGGACGTCCTGACCATCGATTTTCACTTCGGTGCCCGACCATTTGCCGAACAGCACGACATCGCCGACCTTGAGGTCGATCGGGATCAGCTTGCCGGCTTCGTCGCGGCCACCCGGGCCGACGGCGACGATCTCGCCCTGCGACGGCTTTTCCTTCGCGTTGTCGGGAATGATGATGCCGCCCTTGGTTTTCTCCTCGGCGTCGATGCGCTTGACCACGACGCGGTCGTGAAGCGGACGGAATTTCATGCAGTCCTCCTAAGATACTGGAATTGCTGTATATCTTTAAATTGGCAGCCAGCTTCATGGAGTGCCATGGCTGACCTTGGCGGGAGATAGGCGGGCCTTCCGGAACAGGCAAGAGGGCCTTAGCAAATTTTCTGGCACTCACAAATGACGGCTGCCAGAAATCGTTAACAGCGGCGACCGGCAATCGGCGCATGACGGTCTTTCAATTTAGAATGATTCTAAATATAGCATGCGGTGCCTTTTCACACCGGAGCCGCACCTATGCCTGCCACCCCTCATGTCGAACGTCATTTTCTTGGCTCCGAAACCGTCCGCGACGTGGTGATCGGCATGGCCGACGGCCTGACGGTGCCGTTCGCGCTGGCTGCCGGTTTGTCGGCCGCGGTGACCTCGACGCAGATCATCGTCACCGCGGGTCTGGCGGAAATCGCCGCCGGCGCCATCGCGATGGGGCTCGGCGGCTATCTCGCGGCCCGGACCGATCAGGAGCACTTTGCTTCGGAAGAGCGCCGCGAGGCGTGGGAAGTCGACAACATGCGCGAGGCGGAAGTCGCCGAGGTGCGCGATATTTTCAGCACCTATGGACTCACGGGCGAGGCGCTGGACTCGGTGGTGACCGCACTGTCCGCAGATAAGAAACGCTGGGTCGATTTCATGATGCGTTTCGAACTCGGCCTTGAGAAGCCCGACCCGAAGCGCGCGCCAATCAGTGCCGCAACGATCGCGGTTTCGTATCTTGTCGGCGGTCTGGTCCCGCTGGTGCCCTACATGATCTCCGGCGATCTTCGCACGGCGCTGCTGTACTCGGTTATTTGCACGGGCTTTGCGCTGATTATTTTCGGCAGCGTCAAAGGCAAGCTGACCGGCATCAGCGTGGTGAAATCCGGTTTCCAGACATTACTGGTTGGCGGCCTCGCGGCCGGCGCCGCGTTCTATCTCGCGCATCTCTTTGGGTGAGGGCGTTTGTCAGCACATGTGTCTCACTGCTGCTAGTGCATTGATAATTAACAATTTATTTAATCTTTAGGCTTGAGATCGCGGAAGTTCATGCGTCAGATTTCACCTGTGCTCACTGAGGCGGCACGGGTCCGAAGACAGACGCTGGGGCGGGTTTTCGAAAACCGGTCCTTTCGAAAAACGCCCCGCGCGCCCATCGGCGGCCCGCCGCTTCACGGATGCACTCCCTTACGGAGGTTGGCATGGCGTTGCAGAAGGCGGCATCGGGCACATCGGTCAGTCCCGACTTTCGAAAACAGCTCCTGGGCTACGGCCTGACCACGGCGGAGATTCTCTATCGCCGCCCGGATCATCACTGGCTGCTGCAATCCTATGTCTGGCAGGACTACGACCTGTTTCCGAACTTTCCCGCGCTGAATGCCTTTCTCGCGTTCTGGCGCGAGAAGCTCGAAGGCCCGCTGTTCGCGGTAACGATCGCGCACTCGAAGCTCATCAAGCCCGCGGAGTTCAAGGCGATGGACGGAGAGTTTCGGCTGCACTGAAACGGGTTGTTGTTTGTCTCTACGTCGTCCCCGCCTCCGCGGGGACGACACTGAATGAACGGCCGTTGCCGAACAGCTCGAAACAGATTGCGCGCGTGTCGCAATTAATTCCGTCCGCCGACGAACGGCATCTTGGTCGCCATCACGTTCATGATAGCACGTTGGTGTCTAGCGTCCGCGTCGCCATGAAGACGACGGCAGCATGGCCAACAATTCGGCCGGGACCGAAACATCGATCCAGTTCCGGAGATATGATGCGCTTTCCATAGGAGAGTTGCGATGTCATCCGCTGCCGAATTGCTTGCGATGTCTCAATCTGATGCCGAGCACATCGAGATCACACCGTCAGTTCTCTATGTGGGTACTCCGGTCGCGCTGATAACGACTCTGAACGTCGATGGCACGACGAACATCTCGCCGATGTCCTCGGCCTGGATGCTATTCGATCGCGTCGTCCTGGGGATGACATCGACAAGCAAAGGCCGGGAGAATGCGGTGCGCGATCGTCAGATCGTCATCAATTTTCCCTCGCCAGATCTTTGGCCGAAAGTTGAAGCGATCGCGCGCGGGACCGGTCGCGATCCCGTTCCCCCTCATAAGGAAAAAATCGGTTACAGATTCGAGCCGGAGAAGTTCGAGGTGTCCGGCTTCACACCGCAAGAATCGACCGTGGTCAGGCCGTTGAGGATCGCGGAATGTCCGATCCAGTTCGAGGCCGAAGTTGTGGCATGTCATGATCCGGGAGGTGACTGGCCCCGGGAACGGCCGGAGGCTTTCCAGATCATCGAAACCAGGGTGCTGCGGGTTCATGCGCATCGCAGCGTCGTTGTTCCCGGCACAAGCCATATCGACACCGCGAAATGGCAGCCATTGCTCTATGTGTTTCGGCACTATTTCGGAACAGGTCCCGATCTCGGACGGACGTTCAAAGCAGAAGCATGAGGGTGTAAGAACAGGAGCCATGTCGAACGTCGCTTCGGGAAATACGATCGCGGAGGTGGCAAGCCTGATCGGGGATGCCGCGCGCGCCAACATGCTTTCCGCGTTGATGGGCGGACAGGCATTGACGGCGGGCGAACTGGCGCGACATGCCGGTGTTAGCGCCCAGACCACGAGCGGCCATCTTGGCAAGCTGACCGAAGCTCAGTTGATTGCCGTCGAGAAGCAAGGGCGGCATCGCTATTATCGGCTTGCCTCGCCGGATGTGGCGCACGCCATTCATGCCCTGATGGCGGTCGCCGCGAGTGGGCCGAAGCGTTATCGCCCAATTGGCCCGAAGGTACCTGCTACGATCATATGGCGGGCCGGCTCGCCATCGCCCTTGCGGATGCCTTGACCGGCAAAGGCTATGTGTTGCTCGCGGATGGAGTCGGCCTTGTGACCGAGGAAGGGCAGCGCTTCTTCTGCGATTTCGGCATCGATCTTGATGAAGCGGAGCGTTCCAAACGCCCGCTTTGCCGGACCTGTCTTGATTGGAGCGAGCGTCGGCCGCACTTCGCTGGCCGTCTTGGCGCGACCCTTCTTGATCGGGCTCTTACGCTAGGCTGGGTCGGCCGTACGCCCGAAAGCCGTGCTCTGCGCATCACCCGGGCCGGAGAGGCTGGGTTCAGCGGCACATTCGATCTTCCATCGGACTGGCGCACGCCACTGCCGTCGCGCGGTTTCTAAAACCTGCACCTCACGCTTCGAATGATGCGAATTATCCCCGTCCGACGAATGGCATCTTGGTCGCCATCACGTTTAGGAACAGCACGTTGGCGTCCAGCGTTCGCGTCGCCATGAACACGATGGCATCGGCGACGTTCTGCACATCCATGCGCGGCTCGACCACCTTCTCGCCGTTCGGCTGCAAAATGCCGTCAGCCATGCGCGTGGTGAGATCGGTCGCGGCGTTGCCGATGTCGATCTGTCCGCCCGCGATGTCGTAGGCGCGGCCGTCGAGCGCGATCGATTTGGTCAGGCCGGTGATGGCGTGTTTGGTCGCGGTGTAGGCGACGGTGAGCGGGCGCGGCGAATGCGCCGAGATCGATCCGTTGTTGATGATGCGGCCGCCGCGCGGGGTCTGCTCCTTCATCATGCGGAAGGCATGCTGCGTGCACAGGAACGGCGCGGTGAGGTTTGTCGCAACCACCGTCTGCCATTTGTCGAACGGCAGATCCTCCAGCGGCATCGCGGGCGCGCCGACGCCTGCGTTGTTGAACAGCAGATCGAGCCGTCCGAATTTCTCCTTCACGGTCGCGAACAACGCGGCGATGGATTGCGGATCGGTCATATCGGAGGGTACGGCGAGACATGTGCCGAGCTTCGCTCCTTCGGCCGCGGCTTCGTCAAGCTTGTCCTTGCGGCGTGCCGTCAGCACCACCGTGAAACCCGCCTTGATAAGGGCGAGCGCGCTCGCTTTGCCGATGCCGGCGCTTGCGCCGGTGACGAGAGCGACTTTGGTGTGCGACATGACGATCCTCCCCGATGTTTATGATGTCATCCCCGCGAAAGCGGGGATCTGTTTTTCTCAAAAAGGCTGGGCTCCAGTTTTCGCGGGAGCGATGCTGGATTTCAATTCTTCCGCCCATAAGGCGGCGGTGGAATGCTCTGGTGGGCCGCGCGCAGGGCCTCGCTCCATCTCGCACGCAAACCGCGAAAGTAGGGGTCGTCGTCCTCGATCCGCATATTGAGCTCGGTTTCGCAGACATCCGGCCGCAGCACCATGATGTCGATCGGCGGACTGACGCCGAGGTTGGAGCGCATGGTCGAATCCATCGAGATCAGTGCGATCTTCAGCGCGTCATATAACTCGACGTCATAGGTGATGGCGCGGTCCAGCACCGGCTTGCCGTATTTATGCTCGCCGATCTGAAGATAGGGCGTGTCGGTGGTGCATTCGATGAAATTACCGGCGGGGTACACCATGAACAGGCGCATCCGTTCGCCCTTGATCTGGCCGCCGAGCAGGAACGAAACATCGAAATTGATATCCTCGGCCATTAGTGCCGCGCCCTCGGTGCGGCTGACACTGCGAATGGCGCGGCCAAGGCGTTGCGCCGCCTGAAACAGGCTCGGCGCATTCATCAGGGTTTCGATCTCGCCGGTGATGGGATTTTCGACACCTTCGGCGAGCGTCGAGAGAACCGACTGGCTGATGGCAAGATTACCGGCGGAGGCGACGGCCATGACGCGTTCGCCGGGATTTTCGAACATATGCAGTTTGCGGAAGGTGGAGATGTTGTCGAGCCCGGCATTGGTGCGGGTATCGGCCACCATGACGAGGCCCTGTTTCACCAGAATTCCGCAACAATATGTCATTCAGATCTCCGCACGAACGGCGTCATTTTTACGCAACGTTGCGGAAGTGGGCAACCGCCGGTCCTGCCGGTGTGGCGGATAAGGAGGTGGAATGACCGAAACTGATGGTGGCGAGATCGCCGCCCGCACGATATGCATGAGCTGGAACAATTGTGAATTTCCTCCCCTCCCGGCGCGCGCAGGCGAAGAAATCGCCGCCCGCCTGAAAGAGACACGACAATGACCGAGATCGTCACGGCCGGCATTCTGGTGATCGGCGATGAAATTCTCTCTGGCCGGACCAAGGACAAGAACATCGGCTTCATCGCCGAGTATCTCACCAATCTCGGCATCGACCTGAAAGAGGTCCGCATCGTCGCCGACGACGAGGACGACATCGTCGCGGCTCTCAACGCGGTGCGCGAGCGCTACGATTATGTGTTCACCACCGGTGGCATCGGCCCGACGCATGACGACATTACCGCCGACAGCGTGGCGAGGGCTTTCGGCGTCGGCATCGATCACCATCCCAGCGTAGTCGCACGCTTCAAGGAACGCTTCGGTGATGCGCTCAATGAGGCGCGGCTGCGGATGGCGCGGATTCCCGACGGCGCGGAGCTGATCGAAAGCGCGACCATTCTCGCGCCCGGATTCAAGCTCGGCAACGTCGTCGTGATGGCGGGTGTGCCGTCGATCATGCAGGCGATGATGGACATCATCGCGCCGAAGCTGCGCACCGGCCGCAGGATGCTGTCCGATTCCGTCCGCGCCGACGCCAAGGAGGGCGACATCGGCTCGCCGCTGCGCGAGATCGCAGCCGCGCATCCCGACACCAGCATCGGCAGCTATCCGTTTATCGACGACGATGGAAAGCCGAACACCAATGTTGTGGTGCGCTCGCGCGATCAGGACAAGCTGGCCGCGGCGATGGTGGATGTGAAAGCGATGCTGGCGACGCTGCATGGTTCGAAGAATCCGGTGCAGTAAACGGCACGAAGTAAAGTTCGGAGTCGTACGATGAGTGAAGAAACCGCGCGCAAACCGTTTCCCGTTTCATGGGATCAGTTTCACCGCGACGCCCGTGCGCTGGCGTGGCGGCTCAACGGCGCGGGTCCGTTTCAGGCACTGGTGGCGGTGACGCGCGGCGGCCTCGTGCCGGCAGCGATCGTCGCGCGCGAGATCGGCCTGCGGGTGATCGATACGCTGTGCGTGGCGAGCTACGGCCACACCACGCAGGGCGAGATGCAGGTTCTGAAAGGTCTCTCGGATGCGATCATGAAAGTCGGCGGAGAGGGCGGCAAGGGCCTGCTGATCGTCGACGACCTCGTCGACACCGGCAAGACCGCGCGCGTCGTCCGCCAGATCGCGCCGAAGGCGCATATCGCCGCCGTCTACGCCAAGCCGATGGGCAAGCCGCTGGTCGATACCTTCATCACCGAGGTCTCGCAGGACACCTGGATTTTCTTCCCCTGGGACACCGGGCTGTCGTTCCAGCCGCCGATCCGCGACGGCGCGGCGTGAAGTTTTCACGCGTGTGACAACAATATTGTTGCTGTGGTCATTCGCCGCATAACCGGCCGGCCGATCATCGGCGCGTGATCGGTTCATTAGCGAACAATTAAAACCCCAAGAGCATCCTACCGTATCAGGTCACCCCGTGCTGACACCGATTGGTGTGCAGGAAGTCTGATACGATGACCGAGACGAGGTATGCACCACGCTACCGAGTGTCGAAACCGGCCATGATCGGCAGCGGCAAGAACGCTATTGCCTGCGTCATTCGCAATCTATCGACGACCGGCGCGGCAATAGAGGTCGAAAACCAGATCAACATTCCTGACAGCTTCGTGATGTTCGTGTCGGAGGACGACTTGCATCTGCTTTGCCATGTAGTTTGGCGCAAAGATTACAGGATCGGTGTGGCCTTCGATTGGGAAAGCCCGATGCCGGTTGATTGACCGGCTTTTCCACTGTGGCGGTGGAAGCGCGGCCTGGAGTGTTTTTCAAGGACCCGGTTGCATTTCGGCTCTAAGTAACTGAAAAGAAAAGCGCGCGGACGTGGCGGAATTGGTAGACGCAAGGGACTTAAAATCCCTCGATGGCAACGTCGTGCGGGTTCGATTCCCGCCGTCCGCACCAAATGCCCGCTGCTGATATCCGGACCGCATGTCGATCACCGCCTACCTCATCAATCTCGATCGCAGCCCGGATCGACTGGCCAGGATGCAGGCGCGGTTCGATGAGATCGGGGCGGCCTTCGTCCGTATCCCGGCTGTCGACGGTAAGGCGCTGAGCGATGCCGCGCGCAAGGCGGCCTGCGTGCCGCATAAGGCGTGGCTGCCGCTCACCGCAAGCGAGATCGGATGCTTTCTCAGCCATCGCGCGTGCTGGCGGCAAATCGCGGACGGGCCAGCGCCTTATGGCTGCGTGTTCGAGGATGACATGCTGCTGGCGACGCGTTTGCAGGATTTCCTTGCCGATCGGTCCTGGATTCCGGCGGACGCGGAGATCGTCAAGATCGAGGAGGGCCACAACCGCGTGTGGCTCGACATGCCGCTGCGCGATGTGACGGACGGCTTCAGGCTGGGACGGCTGCGCAGCACGCATTACCGCGCGGGCGCTTATATCGTGTCGCGCGATGCGGCGCGGCGGTTGCTTGCGATGACGGAACGGTTCGGCCTGCCGGTCGATCTGTTCCTGTTCGATGCCGCGGTGGGCGCGCCGTCACGGTTCGTCATCTATCAGTTGCTGCCCGCACTTGCGGAGCAGGAGAAGGGTGCCGCGCTGGAAGTGAAGGGCGGTGGCGGCACCATCGTTCGCAGCGGTTTCCGTCGCGAGGATGAATTTGCGCGGCAGCGTCGCCGTTATGCGGACGAACTTCGCAAATTGTGGCATCGTCTGCGCGGCCGCCAGCGCATGGCGGTCGGTTTCGATGGATCTGAAAGCTGACACCATGACTGCCCCCGATCTGACCGGCTCCCATGTTCGCCTGCGCATGATGCGTGATGATGACGCGCCCACGCTGGTGCGCGCCGCCTCTGACGGGCAATTGTGGACACTCTGGGTGACCTTCGTGCCGTCGGAAGATACGGTCGCCGCCTACATGAAGCCGGCGATGGAGGGTGCGAAGGCGGGCACGGTCATTCCCTACGTCATCGAGAATATCGCGACCGGCGCGCCGATCGGTTCGACGCGGTTCTGGAAACTCGACCGCGCCAACCGCACGGTGGAGATCGGTCACACCTGGATTTCGGCCTCCTACCAGCGCACTGCGGTCAACACCGAGATGAAGCTCCTGATGCTGACCTATGCGTTCGAGACGTTGAACTGCGTGCGGGTGCAATTCCAGACCGACGAGTTGAACGCGAAATCCCGCGCGGCGATCGCGCGGCTCGGCGCGAAGGAGGAGGGCATCCTGCGCAACGAGCGGATCATGCCGGACGGGCGTGTACGCAATACCGTGATGTTTTCCATTCTCGACAGCGAATGGCCGGGGGTGAAAAGCAACCTCGTTGCCCGGCTGGCGGGGTGAAGCCGCATCGGGTAGGGTGCGGCAACTCAAGATATCCCGGATGTTCGAACGCATGCTTCATCGCGCTCAATTATATCTCGCCGCCGCCATTCTTCTCGGCTCATGCGGCCTCGCCCAGGCGGCGAGCTTCTTCGTCGACCCCTCTCATTACGCGCTTTACAACTGCGATCAGTTGAACACCGCGCATAAACAGGTCGGTGCGCGCGTCGCCGAACTGAAGGGCCTGATGGCGAAAGCGGAGAGTGGCTTCGCTGGTGCGCTGATGTCAGGTCTTGCGTATCAGAGCGAATATGTCACGGCGCGCGGTGAACTCGAACAGATCGAAGAAAACCGGCAGAAGCTGAATTGCGGTCCGCTGCCCGTGGAGAAGCCGGCTCAGTCCGCTGCGCCCGCCGCACCGAAGCAGAAGCATCACAAAAGGCATTGAGCCTTTACACGCGCCAGCCGTAAATCCAGTCCTGCCGCGCGAGCAGCCGTGCACCCCCGAGAAGCTGCATGGCACTGTCGCGCGCGAAACCAGCCGCGCCCTTGAGGTGATAGATCCGTCCGTTGCGGTGTGACGCGCGCTGCACCCGTTCAACGCGGTCGCGTCGCAAGTGTTCGTACCGGAGGAACGCGGCGGGCAGGTCGTCGGACTGAGTCTCGATGCAGCGCGCGAGCACGGCCGCATCCTCGATCGCCATGGCGGCGCCTTGCGCGGCGAACGGCAGCATCGCATGCGCGGCGTCGCCGAGCATCGCGACGCGATC
>Ga0209952_1002047_pt1 | contig 15720 bp, 20 predicted proteins | sample ThiBiot_750_biof_2_FD_183951 | JGI IMG/M metagenome (GOLD analysis project Ga0209952, IMG submission 183951) | Wastewater bioreactor microbial communities from Cape Town, South Africa - Thiocy_cont_750_biof (SPAdes) | ecosystem: Engineered > Bioreactor > Thiocyanate-remediating >...
CGCGGCGGAGGGCCGCGCCAAAGCACTGTCTCAATTCGAGAGGGTGTCCACCGGGGCGGCCCAGTGATGGTCGGCCCAGTGATGGTCGGAGAGAGAGGATTCGAACCTCCGGCCCCCACGTCCCGAAAACGACGCTTATATCGCAACCTTCTGCTTTTGCTAGTGTCGAGACTATCAGAACCGGCACGAATGGGCACCGTCGGGAAGCATTTTCCCTCACGCTTTCCCTCACAGCGCCTTTCGCCAGCCTACTGACATCTGTGCATAGATCGCGGCCGCGCGTGGCCTTTTCCCCGAACCTCCGGCAAATTTGCCGATGGAGCCTGAGAACTCCTGATGTGAGCCGTCGCGTACCTCTCGCGGCGGGACTACCCGCTATGGCGGGAGCCCGCGAATACAACACCCGCGAGGGAAATAAGCGGGCCTGACTCACATCAGGTTCTCAGCTCCCGCCGCCAGGTGGGATCAACCCGCCCGTGGCTCCGGGGCATAATAATGTTGGGGGAACCTCAGTCTTGAAAAAATCACGCCATAAACCGCGTCCGATCAGTGACAGCGATCGGGCCGTTCTTGAACAGCTTTTGAATCAGTTGAACGGCGTTCTGGTTTGCACGCTTGCGGCCTGTGAAGGCCGGCAGAACATCCCAAAGGCGGTCGAGGGGGCGCTTTTTACCGCCGCCCGGCTCGCCCATGACGCCCAGCAGGTTATCTGACTGGGCCAATCGATAACGCCACGTGCGGCAAGCGGGCTGGCTCGGCGCGCGGACATCAGACTTGCGTGGAGATTGCTATGCAAATCGCGATCGGGCTGACCCTATTGGCCTGGGCGTCCACGATGGGCGTTCTGGTGACGATCAACCAGAGACAATTCCAGCGAGATGGACAGATGCGATCGCGCAACGCCGCGGTCGTGGCGGGGCTGATCGGGCTCTGGTGTCTGCTCGCTGGTTTGTGGATGTTTCTGGGCCAGTCATAGCGGCAGGCGGCCCTGATCCAGCTCGCGCCGGATGCGCGTTTCCGCAGCGCGAAACCAGCGTTCCTGGATTTCGATGCCGATGAAATCGCGGCCGCATTGCAGCGCGGCCACGCCGGTGGTGCCCGACCCCATGTAGGGATCGAGCACGATATCGCCTGGCGCCGTGACGGTTTCGATGATCCAGCGCATCACCTCGATCGGCTTTTGCGTCGGGTGCCAATGCTCACCCCGTTCGGGGCCGCGATTGGCGCCGCTCCATGGATAGCGGATCATCCTGGCCGGCCCGTCGATCGAGGACCACGCCAACTCGCAATCCGAGAAACACATGCTGCGCATACCCGGCCGCTTGTCCCAGACGAACCAGGCGCGGCTGTCGGGCAGCTTGCTGGCGAAATTGTTGGCGCCGAACAGCACCACCGGCTCGACCCAGCCAAGCAACGGGCACGGATCGAACGGTCGATTATCGCCCACGATGTGATCGACATCCCATTTGCTGCCGCCGGGGCTCGACGGGTCGTAGTCGATGCCGTAAGGCGGGTCGGAGATCAGCGCGTGGAAACGCCCGGCCAGTGCGGGCAGCACGGCAAGGCCGTTGCCCAGGATCAACGTCGCGCGGCCAAGTGCGACCACGCGTTCGGCGCCCGGAAGCGCCGGAAGGCTTGAAGACATACCTATCCCCGTAGGACCCTCGTCCCGCCCGTGCGCGGGTAGCGGGCTGGCACACGGCCATCCGGAGGGTCATGGCTGGGCGAGGTCCGTCCTCGCGGTTCAGGGCGTTGGCGCGCCCTTACCCCCGCTTATTGGCCGGGGGAATCTCATTGAATCGAGAGTTACGGCGGCATCGCCGAAGCCGTCACAACATCTAGCGGCTGGACTCGGTGGCCCGTTTGTTCTCATATTGTTCGCATGGCAAAAAGCGAATGGACACGGTGGGGACGCGGCGAATGCGAGGGCTATGGCCTCGACATTGGAGGCGGTTACACCCGCTTCAATGCTTCGGTGAGCCGCAGCGTCCGGCAGGATGATGGCTCCCGCAAATGGTACGCCTCAATCAATGGCCGGGATCAACGCGAATTCGCCAGCCGGGAAGAAGCCATGGCCTATATCGAGCATGAACTCATTCTGGCCGGGAACGATTTCGTTTGTGATTTTGCTGCCTTTCGGGCCATGCGCGGCCGGAACAAATATTCGCAGGCGATCGAGACGGAGCGTGCCTTCGGCCGGTTGACGCGTCATGGGACGCCATAGATTCCACGGTTCGGTGGAAACATTGGCCGACGCTTGCGAGGCCGATTACCTTGTTGTCGTGATGTGCGAGCGCTGCGAGGTCCGAAAGCGGATGCACCCTTATAAGCTGTTGGAGAAACATGGGCGGCTCGCGGATGCGAAGCTCGATACGTTTCTGCCCGGCTTTTACTGCACGATGTGCCGCAGCAAAGTGCAGGTCAAAATCACCTGCACGCACGAACATCCGGGTGGCTGGTGATGTGCGGAAAATTCACAGCGATGTATTCGTGGCGCGAGGTCGTTGCCTTCTCGCAGCCGCTGGTGGCGCCAGAACGCAAGGACGGCGGCGACGGCAGCAATGACGAAGAGGTGACCTATGGGGTCGCGAAGCTGCTACCCGTGATCGTGTGGGACGCGGAGACCAAGCAGCGCAAGATCGTGCCGATGCGATGGGGCTTTCCGAGCCCCAAGGACTGGCGCCGGCCACAGCCGATCCACGCGCGCTCGGAAGGTATCGACACGACGCGGGCTTTCGCGCAGGCGTTCAAGGAGGGCCAGCGCGGGATTGTGGTGTTCAAGACCTTCAACGAGGGCGAAGAAACGCTGACATCTGGCGGCAAGCCAAAAACGATCCAATGGACCATCAATCCAGGCGACGGAATCCCTCGCGGCTTTGCGTTCGTCTGGCGCCGGTTTGAAATCCCGGACCTTCCCCAGCCCATGCTCGCGTGCTGCATGGTCACCGTCCCGGCAAGCGAGATGATCCGCCGCACCATCATGCCCAATCAGGAAGACCCGCGGATGCCCGCCATTTTGGAAGATGCGGATTGGGATACCTGGCTGGGCGAGACCCCGGCAACTCCGGATCAGGCCAAGGCGACCTTGCGCACCATGGAAGGCGTGACTTGGAAGATCGCGCGCGAGGCCAAGAAGACAAAGCCGAAATAGCCTTCTTCCCGGCAATCTCCCCAAAAAGAGCCGGACAAATTTGTCCGCGCGCACCCCTTGCATTCGGACAAAAACGTCCGATATACAATCTATCGATAGGGGCTGACGATGGATAAGAGAGACCGGTTTATTGCCACTTTGCGGGACGAAGCCAAGAAACGGGGCTTGTCGTTCAAAGTGGAGCACAACCGGGGCAAGGGCGGACACGCCATGGTGTGGATGGGAGACAAGGTGACCACGCTGCCGTCCCGCGAAATCGATCCGAAGACGGCCCGCAAAATCCGCAAAACCCTTGGTCTCGATTGAGGCCAAGGGAATGGAAAAGGAAACGAAACATGACAAACTTTGTCTACCGCGCGAAATTCGAGCCGGGCGAGCGGAGCGGCATTGTCGTGACATTCCCCGATGTGCCGGAGGCGATCACGCAAGGCGATGATATGGCCGACGCGCGGGCCATGGCAGAAGAGGCATTGGGGCTGGCCCTGCTCACCTACCCGCGGCGTAACCTGCCGCTGCCGCAGTCACAGGCACGCACACGCGGGCTGATCCCCGTCATGGTCAGCGCGCCGGTGGCCGCCAAACTGGCGGTGCTGGAGGCATTCCGGGCCAGCGGCATGAGCCGCATGGATCTGGCGCGGATCATGGGTAAAGACGAAAAGGCGATCCGTCGCATCCTTGACCCCATGCACGGCACCCGGATCGACACACTGGAAAAAACGCTTAACGCGATGGGTCATCGCTTGGTGATCGGCGTCGAAAAAGCCGCTTAGGCGAGATGCGCAAACACACTGACGAACCGGAGATCACGCTCGCCCAGATGGCCCTCAACAGCCGGTGGATTTGGGTCCATTGCAACGGGTGCGGACGGCATAAAGCGGCGAGGATCGCAACCTTGATCGAGCATCTTGGCCCGGATGCGAGTTACAGCCGGGCACAGAGGGCGCTCAAATGCAGCCAGTGCGGCCGGTCAAAGCCCACATTTACCGTCCCGAGCTGGGAGAGCATGCAGCAGGGTTGGCAGGAGATGCCAAAGGACGCGCTGTAGGCGTCCCCATATAACAGAAAACCCGCCCACCGTGAGGTGAGCGGGTCTCTGTCTTTGTACGACGCCAGCGTTATTCGGCCGGGGTTAAATCCAGATAGAACTGTTTGCCGAGCGTCAGTTGTTCGACAACCGCCGGATTGGTGACACTCATCTCAAAGTGCCCGCTGGGCGTGGCCTCGCAGAAACGTCGATCTTCCGGGATCGTGTCGTCATACTCAGCTTCCAGCCGGATGCTATAGCTGGTGCCATAGTGATGGGTGATCTGTTTCACCTTGAATTTTGCACGCACAGACATTGAGGGTTTTCCCTTCTCGTTTTATTGCCCGGAGCCGCCGGGCGCGGTTTTGCAAATGCGGGTGGATTTATGCGAGTTCTATGCCGCGATGCTGTCGCGCCATGGGATGTCGGCCCCGATCGACGCATAGGCATCTTCGACGTAAGCCGACAGCAATGGGCTTTCCGATGCCGCCAGCGCCGAATAGAGGGAGCCTGCATATTCGTGGCTGATCAGCACCATCTTGCCGTCAGGGCTGGGCTGCACGATGCCGAAGCTCACATTGACGTCCCACAGTTCTTCCCATGTCTCGATCGCGGCGAACGACCAGGTGATGACCTTCCCTTCCGTTTGTGCATTCGGCACCCAGAGCTGCGGTACGTTGCCGATGGCCACGGGCTTCTCGCCGGTGACCCAGCTTCCCCGTGCCCTCCCCGCAGGATCGGTGATGGTGAAATGGGTCGCGTCCGTGAAGGTGAGAGTCCACGTGCCCAGATTGGCATACTGCGACCCGCGCTCGCTGAGCGGCAGGACCTTGACCTGATCGGGATCGCTGACCGTCTGTTTGACGAACTGGGCATAGTAGACTTCGGGATTGAGGCCGCCGCCATAGGCCGTGCTGAGCCGGCCGGCATTGCTCTTCAGCTTCCAGTCCAGAACCGGCGCCCAGCCCGCGTCGTAACCCTTCAGCTTTTTGACCATCATGCCGAGGACGCCGCAGAGATAATCCTCCTGCCACCAACCCATTGAGGTGCGGCTGGTGCCGGAGCCGAAGATCTGTTCCTTCGGCGTGGTGCCATTGACGAAGGTATCGACAAGATATTTCAGGTTGGCGTCGAGCACCTGTTGCCAGAACGATTTCGGCAACAGTGTCGGACTTTGGATCAAGTCCGCGGCGAGGTGGCAGAACACCGCCGAGCGCAACATCCACGCATAGCCGCGGGTCTGCGCCAGATCGAAGATGAACAGCTTGCCGCCAGCCGCCTTGCGCGCCGGATCGAGGGCGGAGCCATCATAATGCTCGCCGCCCAGATAGAAATTGATCTGATACTGCAATTCTTCGGCATGGAACGGATCGCCGGTGGAGAGGAACGGCAGATAAGACAGGCAGGGATGATGCGCATCGTCCGGCCGCAAGAAATCGCCGGGATATTTCGGGTCAATCTTGGTGACGAAGATCGGCGGAGTGGAAGTTGCCACCGAATAGGTATTGGCAAGCGGCAGCTTCCGCCAATCCTGAATGCCATCGTTATCGTCATTGATGTGCCATGGCCCGGTTGCGGAGGCTTCAGCCCACTGCATCATGGAATCATAGGCTATGGCATCGCCCGTCGCCATGTAACAGGCGGCGTGTTCCGGCATGATGCCGATATCGAACCGCTCGCCCGTCTGGCCCATGAAGGTGGTGATGGTGGAATTGTCCATGATCGCGGCGGGCAAAACCGAATTGAGCAGTTGAGCCCTGGTCAGCCGCGTCCGCGCGTAAGCCGGAACCAGTTGCTTGCTGACAAGCTGTTCAGGGGTTTGCACGCGTGGCCGCGGGCTGGATTGCCAGCGCCAGCGCGCCAGCCAGAAATGCTTCGGCGCCGTGATCTCCGGTGAGATCGGCGCGTCGTCATAGAACACCTGGAACGTGTAGGGTTCATCGAAGGTCGCAGGATTGGCCGTCTTCGGGGCGCCATAGAGCGAAATCGCCTCCACGCGCGCGTTGTCGCGATCGGGCCGAAAGAACACGCGCCACAACCCGTCATCGCTGGTGACGACCAGATTGCGTTGCGTAATACGAGCATGGGGCACCACAAAATCACCGAGATCACGCGCAGCCGAGCCCAGAAATGTGAATTGGGTCGCATCCTTGAACGTGATCACGGCCTTGAGCTTTGCCGGGTCTTTGGGCGTACCTGGCTCCGCGGAGCCGGTGGCCACGGGCGGCATCGGCGTGGCCACGACCGGCGCTGGCGGGACTGGCGGCTGCGTGGTGCCACCGCTCGCGGGCGGCGTCGGCGTGCCGGTGTTCGGCGGTGACCAGACGCCATCGGGAAGCGGCACAGGCGTTTCCGGCCAAATCTGTGTCGGCGGCGTGGCGATCGAGCCCCATTGGAAAAGGGCGATACATCCGTCCAGAATGACGGTGCCGCCGTTCTGCACGTCGGCAAACGTGGGTGCGCCAGTGGCCGGATCATCCGCGCCCTGTTTCCAGCGTGCGTTGTATTTTTTGCTGAGCGCGATGACGTTGGAGGCGCCTTGCGCCGGGTGATAGGGCGTCTTGAGATCGAACGTCGAAAAGGTGACCACTGTGGCCAGCGCTGGCGGTTGCGCACCCTCCTGCCCTTCACCGTCCGCCGGCGGCGTGTCGGCGCTGCCCTGGTTCTGGTCCTGCGGCGGGGGACTATCAGACGGCTGATCGCCGTTCGGATCGTTCGGGCCGTCATCGGCCGGCGGATCAGTATCCACGGGCGGAGGCGGATCATTGCCGGCCGGAAGTGTCGGCGTTTCACCGGCCGCCAGCTCGTCGATCAATCCGAAGAAAAACGCGCACAGCGCATCGCAAGCCGCTTTTGCAAGCGACTTCAGTTTATCAGTGTTCATGTGATTTTGCCTTTCAGCGTTCGCTTTGCTGCATCCGGTCAACCTTGTCCTCGATGCGGTTGAGCCGGGCGATGATGTCTTGCTGGGTGGATTTGATGGCGATGTCGTTGGCGGCTGCCTTTTGCTCCACCACGGCCATGCGGGCTGGCAGTTTTGCGGAAACAAGGTCGTCAAGCTTGCTCTGTCCGATGCCCAACTGATAGGCGAGGCCCAGCACCGCCAGCAATGCTGGAAACGCGATCAAGAGATTGCCCAGCGTGACCGTGGGCGAATAGGAAATCCGCATCTTTGCACCCTCGTTTGACACTGCCCCAGCCCTTTCTATGTGCTACGCAACTCAGATTGTGTGTTTCCAATTCGTCACGGTTTCGTGGACCTTCCCCAACCGTGAAAAGCATTCCTGATACGCGTCCCACATCCGATTGATATATTCGGCCAGAACCTTGTCATCATCGGTCACCGGCGGCGGCCCCACCCATGTGCAGGTGGTGGGCGGCATGGCCGGATAGATGACCAGGCTACTGGCTTCCGGCGGCGACACCCGTGGTGTCGTTTCGCATGCGGTCAACGAGCAGGCGAAAAGCAGGGCTGCTGGCGCAAGCCTTCGTGGATGGAACATCTTTCAGCTTCCTCAAAAAATCGGCGTTCGACGCGGCGCGGACACGATCGGCCTTGGCAAGCTGATCAAGCTGATCCCGCAAGCGATCGGTTTGCGCGCTGACCGCCGCGACAACGGCCGCGTTGGCATCGGCCCTGCCCTTCTCATGCGCAGCCTTGCAGGTCTCCGCATCCTTCTGGGCCGTCAGGATCGGGACCTGATCGACATATCCGCGCGTCGCGTAGCCGCCGTAAAACACCGCACCGAACACGACGGCATAGCCAAGAAGCGCCCAGCCGCCGCCAAAGGTGCCTGTGAACAGGCCCAACAATTTACCCATTGGGGCGATCTTTCTTGTCCTGCCGGACCAGCCGTCCGCCGATGCCGAAAACCAGAAGGCCGATGGAGAGTGCCGTCACCATCCAGGTTGGAAAGTGCTGCTTCAGATCGTCAGGAATGCCCGCCCACGCGGCTTGTACAACGACGACGAGCGCCATGGCCTGCATCGAAAACCAGCGCCATGCGCTCTTGGCCTCGTCCACCAGCTTCATGGGATGCCCCTATGTCAGAGTGTGAGCAGCGTGCCGAGCAACAGGCCGAGCAGGAACGTGACGGGCAGAACCCACCACAGATGCCGCGCCGCCCAGGACAGGGCCTTGGTCAGCTCCATTTTCCCGGCACTGGAAAGCCCAGCCCAGATGCGCTTGGCTTCGGCAATGGCTTCATCTTCGAATGTCATGACAATTCCCCTTCGTGTGGATCTTCGATGACGAGTTCGGCGCCGTGCTTTACGATCGCTTCGGCAAGGATCGGATAGGCGCGCAAAAAGGCGGGCCAAGTATGCCCGCCCGGAATCATGAAACGGCCATCGGCCATGGCGATCTGGTCGCCCAGCAACACACAGCCTGCCGTGTCCGCCGTGGTATTGCCGCAATGGATCAAAATCCATTCGAAGCCGGGCACGGCCATAATGTGGATCATGCCGCGATAGCGTTCGCCGGCGCGCTCGATCCGGGGCTTGTAGCTCTTGTCGAACCGGGGCGATCCGTGAAAGCCGAGCCGGTAGGTCCCCGCCGGAATGCGGGTGCGGCCCGCGATTTTCGGCGCGTTAAATCCATCTTCCAGCGTGCTGGCGATCAACGCGTCGTTAAACCCGCGCAGCGTGCCGCGCGTGCTTCCATGTGCCTCTGCATCGCGCAGAAGCCTGAAGGTGTGCATGGTTGGTTGCCCTATGGCTGCAGCGCGAGGACCGGCAGCTCGACCTGCTCAATATCCTTTTGCCCATCAGAAAAACTGGCCGCGAAGGAGAGGACATAGCGGCATGGCGCAACGCCGCCCGCCTTCACCATGGCGGCAATTTTGGTATCGGTATGATCGACGGAACCGAGCAGGCTGTCTTTCCCCGCATCGGTCACAATGCTGTCGGGATGGATGCCGATCGTCACAGCGCCTTCCGTGACGGTGACCCCCGCCGGCAGCTCATCAACCCAATCGACACTGACCAGCCACACTTCATCGATCAGCTTGACCGAAAATCGCTTCATTTTTCCAATCCTTCGCGGCCCAGCGCGCCAACGCGTGGACGCCTTCACCGATTTGACTTTGTGCGTTGCCAACACGGCCTTGCGGCGATGCGATGCGGACAGCGTGATCGCATCCTCGATCGGCATCGGCACTGGGGCGCCGATCAGTGTGACACCCGCCAAGGTGCGCGCAAACGCTCGAACGAAACCGGACAGGGCGGCAAACGGTACCCATACGCTCTGTCCGCGCGAACGGGCCGACGTTCGCGCCGTGAGCGCCAGCAGTGCCCTCATTGACGCCGCAACGCCCGACACGGCCATGCCGCTTGCCGATAATGCCAGCGAAATGGAAGCGGATGTCGATGATGCGATCGATGCAACCGCGCGGGCTGAGAGCGATGCCGCGCCGCCGATCAGGCCAGCGCTGCGCGCGGCGCCTTTCGCCTGTCCAGAGATCGCGACCGAAGCGGACGTCGTCGCGCGAAAAGACGTGCGAGCCATTGCCCGGGCACTCAGTGCGCCCGGGCCCGTTATGATCCCGCGCGCTGCTGTCAGTGCTCGACCAACAGCGAACAGCGCAACGTGCCCAACGCTCACCGCCCAGCCCATTCCGACCGCGCGCGCCAGGGTCTGCAGCGCGACGGCCAACGAGGGCGCGGATTCACCACGTCCAGAGATCGTCATCCGTCCGGCGAGATCGGTGCGCAAACTGTGGTATGCACGCGCCGTCGACCGCCCTGCCCCGCGCCCAGCAATGCTCGTGGACAGCCCCGGCGCCGGACGCACCACAAAACCAGCGCGGCCTCGCGCCCCAATCGCCGCCGAATAGCCAGCGCCCGGCCGCACCCCTACTGCAATGCGTTTGCGCGCAGAAAGACCCGTTGCGAGGGTGCTTGCGCCGCTGCTAACGGCTCGCGTGCCCAGCCGGGCTTCCAGCGCAAGTCCGTCACCACCGCCATCGCTCGCGTCAGGTGCAGCCGCAATCGCGGCTTCACTGATTGCCCCAAAGCCGAGGCTCATGCGCCTGCGTCATTCGCGGGCCATCCCGCGGTCACGTCATAGGCATCGCAGGTGCTGATCGTCGTCAAGGCTGCAATCGCATCCTTATGCGCGCGATTGGTGAAGATCATGGCGGTGTAATAATCACCGGCATTGAGCCCGAACGCGATCACCTCCGCCGCCGTCATCGGCACATGCGAATTGTCCGATGCGATCCAATAAAAATCCCCGGACCAGGCATCCGGCGCAACCATCGCCATGGTCGCTGCCGCGTTGATATTGGCCCGGCTCGCATCGTCGATCTGATAGTTGTGACCCGCATAATTGCGTCCGGCTACGATCAGAGCAGCGAAATGCCCTTCGAGACGTTGAGCCGCCTCCGCCCGCGCATCGTCGATAGTACGGGTATCGCTTACAGAAATGGTTCCATCGAGATTGTGAGTGGTGATGCGCGAGCCCATCAGAACGAAACCTCCACACCATAAAAGGGCATTCCGTTGTTGGCTGGCGCCAAGCTGCCGGCGTAGCTGTAGAAGGGGTCGGGAAGTGCTGGCGGAAATTTCAGAGCCCAGCCGAAAATTTGTCCGGTATCGGTTGTGTTCGTGATGCCATAAAGCGTCTTTGACGCCAGCGTGGTTTGACCGTTGAAGCCGCGCATGACCGGCGAGCCAGACGTAAATCTGCATCCCGGCCAATAAAGGCCGGGCGGTTGCGGCGAAGGCATATTGAGCCAGGCCGAGGCATTATCCCCGGTGACGCCCGTGGAATCCGCCGGGATACCGGTCTGGCTGGCCAGTAGCCGGTTAGGCATCGCATTCACGGGCGAGGTATCGTAGAGGCCGATATCCATCGTCACGCCAGTGGTACCGCTCAAGGTCACGAAATTCACGTGCAGCTTAACTTTCGTGAACCACTGCCGGATCCACACGCCGGGAAGGTTGAGGGCGTCCTGACCGGGATTTGTGCTGGATGAAACGCTCGATCCCTCCAGCCAGGAATTGGTGTACATGCGTCCGGCCGGAAGCCCCCAATCCATAGCACGAACATGCGCCGCGGGATCGGTCAGAAACACCGTCACCGTGCCGGAAAACGCCGCTACCTGCGCCCCCGCGTTCGATGATGCAATCGGCGCCGCTGCCCGTGCCAGCGTCTTTGCCGCAGCGGTGTAGACGCCGCACGACACTTCCCAATTGCCACTGGCGTCCTGCACCACGTACACACAGACATTGCCATCGCCCACCGCGGACCCGAACGATTGAAACCCGCTCGGTGCTGCACCGGCCAGCGTGATCAGCGCTGCGCTTTGCGCGCTCGATGTGTCTTTGACACGATCCGCATAAATTGAAGGCATATCAGGCGGCCGACAGCACCAACGCGCCCGGCGTGCCACCCGCAAAGCTGGCCACAACGCCCGACGAAATGACCTGTGCAGCCACTTTCCGAACCATGCCGCTGCCCGTACCGCTGGTATTGACCGCGGTTGCGCCGCTCTTGACCGTGAAGCTGTCCGCTACTGGCGATACGACATCCAGAAGCCCGGTCAGATTACCTTGGGAGACGGCCGGGGCTGTGCCGCCAAACTCGGTGGAGTAGACAACCTTGTCGCCAGCGCCGTACCCGTGCCCTTTGGCCGTGATCACGCCGGGGGAAGCCGCCGAAATCGTGGCCGGCAACCAGGGATAATTGCCAAGATAATCCCACATCAGGAGATTACCGCCCGTCGCCGCGTCATAAATGCCAAGCGCAATCACCGTGCCCCAATCCGCCGTCGGCTTCGGGAATGTCATCGCATTCGCATTCGAATTGGAGGATGGCGAAGATCCGGCAGCGGCGTTCCAGTCCGCGCCGGCGGTCGCCACGCGGGCATAGGACCCGCCCGCGACTTCGGTGAAACCAGTGCCGTCATCCGCGCCGACCGCGGTGAATAGGGCAATATAGCCTGTGGGCAGGGCCCCCATGGCCGTCTTGCCGACGATGTGATCAAGCACTTTCTTGGCGGTGTAGTCCGAAAAGCCGGTCATCGGTTGCTCCTTCAACAACAAAAAAGCCCGCACGAAGGCCGGGCAGAATGATCTAAGTGTCTGAATTCAGCCCCACGTCAGCGCCTGCACGGCACTGGGCGTGGCGGCCGCTTCCACCTCTGTCATCAGGGTGGCCAGATGTTCGCGCGCGGCATCCTTCGCGGTCTGGAAATCTTGCAGCGCGACCAATGCCTGCGCCGCCGTGTGATCCAGCAGCGCCCAGGTTCCCGCGCCGTCCTGACACCAGAGTTTTCCGCCGGCCAGCACAGCCTGCGCCAGATTGCTCTGGTCGATATCGCTGGTCGGATAAAGATGGGCCGACCCCAACGCCGCCGAACTCACACCAGCTCGCACGGCGGCGTCACACGCCGCATAGAGTTCCGTGGTTTTGAGCCGCTTCGCGGTTTCGAGATCGGGCCCCGCATTGACCAGCGCGCCATCTTCCACCCGAAAGAGATAAAGGTCCTGCAACAGGCCCGCGACCTGAAGCACATCCTCGCTCGCGTCCGTCACCTGACCGGCAAGGTCATCTTCCGGGCACACACCGGCGCGCAACACGCGGCCGCTGGACTTGTCGTAAACTGCGAAGGGCGTGTTCGTCACCGTTTCAGCTCCGTCACCGTCATTAACAGGCTGTTCGACGTGCAGGTCGCATCGTCCGAAACCGCCGTCACGGTATAGGTCACGGCATGCGCCACACTTTCCGTATCCACGATTGTCAGCGCGATCGGCTGATAGACCGTGACGCCGGACCCGCCCGCCTTCACCGTACCCATGATGTTCACCGTGGCGCCGTCGATCCGCTTGATGGTGTAGGTCACCACCGGCGAGTGCCCGCCCTGACGGGTGAAATTGTCCGTGATCTGGATCAGGACTTTGGTATCGCCCTTGGCAGTATAACTGCCGTTCAGCAGCGTGGTTTCCACCGTGCCGATGGTCTTTGGCGCCGAAACAAAGATCGCGGTATTGGTGACGTTGTTGTTCTGGATGTGGTCGGTAATCACCACGTTGTTGGCGATCACGTTGGTGGCGTTAACGGTGCCAGCGTCGAGTGTGCCGCCAAAACTGCCCGTCTTGAAGATCACACTCGAATTCGTCAGGTCGACAACCGTCTTGCCGTCGGCGCTGCGCAACACCCCCAGCGTCAGCGTGCCCATATCGGCTGTGATCGACTGTAGCGAGACAACCGACATCTTCTGCGCAATCACCGAACCATCGACAATCAGTTCGGCACCCGATGCGCGCATGAGGCGCGGATTAGCCAACACCACCGCGCCACCATTTGTGATCGCGTTCGACCAGAAGGCTGCACAGCGAAACGAAACAAAGGCCGCGGTGGCGGGCGCCGCAACGATCTGGTCCACATGCAGGGTCAGGTTCGCTGGCGCCGGAACACTACGAAAATCCTGACTGCCGACTGCGCAGAAGCTGTTCGTAATCGCCGCCTTGTCCTTGTCGTACCAGACGAGCCAGACTTCCGGCACACACGTCGCACCGGCAAGCGCAACGATATCGAGCGCAACCCGGTAATTTCTTCCCGGTTCTACGGGAATGAACAGCGAGCCATTGTGACCCACCACCTGACTTCCCGACGCCGAACCGTTCACCGGATATCCGTTGCCGTCGCAATAGACACCCTTGGTGGCGTGCATCGTGCCAAGCGCCCAATGCGTTGTGGTGTACGTCACGCCGGGGTTGAAGATGCCCCAATAATCGAGATCGCTGAAATCGGTGTTCAGCAGCATATTGCTGGTGTCACCGAGATAGAGCTTCGACCCGGTTGCGGCACCGAACTTCAGTTCCCGGGTGCCGACAGCTTGGGCCGCGATGGCGCCAGCTTCGACGCTGTCTGCACCCATATTCCGCGCATGCACGCCGCCATCGATGATCAGGTCGGAATCGGCCGCGCGATTACACTGCGGATTGACGTAGAAGGCTGTCCCGTTTGAATTGGCATTGTTGATCCAATCCAGCCCGAGCGAAAACGTGCCGAAAACGACGTCCGGTGGAGCGGTAACGATACCCGTTATTGTCCCGATGGTATCTGCCGCAGGGGGTGACGCCTGATAATTTGCGGCCGCGGTTGCAACATTGGAAAAACTGACGACGTTTCCATCCTTGTCCCGCCACGCCACGTAACAGAACACGGCGCCATTGAAACCGGCGGTTACCAGATATTTGCAGCCCAGGCGCCAGCTTTTTCCGGGTTCCGCGGGGAAACTGATATTGGGTGCGATGCCCCGATTGGGCTCTGCAAATGTCCCTTGCGCGACAATCTTTCCGGCCGCATCGACACCCAGTGCCGCCAGTTGCGCCGCGGTGGTGTCGATGAAGGTGTAGATGCCGTTGACGGCCCAATAACCCGGGTCCCTGAACAAGGGATCGGCCACCATGTTGGTGGTGTCGCCGATGTAAACCTTCGACGGCAGCACCGAATAACTGCTGATGTCGGCGCCATCGATCGCGTTCGTCCACGCCGTGCCATTCCAGCGGTAGAGCTTGTTATCGGTCGACAGCAGAACGATATCGGTGCCGCTATCGTTCGGCACCGGCAATGCGGCGACCTTCAACGGCGGATTGATACCGGCGGCGAGCTTGGTCAGATCGACGCTGGAATCCGTCAGGCTTGTGCCATCCAGCGCCCGGGTCCAGCCGCTTGCACCATAACGATAAAGCTCGCCATCGGTATCCAGAACGAAGATATCGCCGAGCGTACCAGTTGCTGGCAGTGCCGGCCCGCGGCCAGGCAAGGCATTCGTGGCCGGGATCAGACCCGTAATGTCGGACCCGATCAGGCCCGTGACATTCGCGGTCGTGACTGGCAACCAGTCGGACGAGGTGGTTTCGCGTGGCGAGCGCGGGCGATAGCGACCCCGCGCCTCATAGTCGGTGCTCGGCAGAATGGATTCGGAGATATCGAGAAGTCCGACATTCCAATAATCCGTTACACCGCTGAGAACGATCGCCGCTGTCGATGCCAGCCGGACCTGATAGAACACGCCGTTGACGTCATCGACGTCCGCGTCCCACTGCAAACGGATTGCTGCCCGGCTGCGGCCGTTGTCGCCGGGGATCGCGACGGCTGAGACCTGCCAGCCTGCAATCGCCTGCGCCGGCGGCGGCACCAACAGAAGCGGCCCGTTCGAGACCGGTTTGTAATCCGTCGCCGGGTTCCAGTCGTAATCGCCCGGATCAACTTCGACGAGGACAAGGCCGACATCGAGATTGTCCTGATCCGTGCCGGTATCGACGCGAAAGCTCTTGGCGTCATAACCGTTGGTGGCGCTGGTCCAGGCGACGATATCGCCTGGTTCAAGCATCCAGAACGCGGGCGGGGCGACCGCCGTATGCTTGCGGAATTTGCGGCCCTCTTTGACCGCAGAGCGCATCAACCGCTGCACCTGCTCCGCATAGGGCACAAGTGTGTATTGCACCGAAGCGAGCAGTTCGCGCCCGCCATCCTCTTCTTCCAGCGTGGGATCGATATAGGCGGGTGCATCCTTCGCCGCCCAACCTTCTT
>Ga0209952_1002070_pt1 | contig 15622 bp, 13 predicted proteins | sample ThiBiot_750_biof_2_FD_183951 | JGI IMG/M metagenome (GOLD analysis project Ga0209952, IMG submission 183951) | Wastewater bioreactor microbial communities from Cape Town, South Africa - Thiocy_cont_750_biof (SPAdes) | ecosystem: Engineered > Bioreactor > Thiocyanate-remediating >...
GATCAAGCCTGAAGACCCGACCTTGGAAAGTTCCACAAGCGACAATGGTCGTGGCCTCGGGGACGCAGCCGGGAACTTCCGTGCAATCTTGAATCTCTCCGTTAACCTTTCCTAAAGAAGTGACCTAGCCGACGCACAGGGGCGTGTTACACCTTATGCATATTCGCGGCGGTCCAACGGATCGCCCACGCCGTCGGGAATTTCATGAGCCAGTCCTTGTCCTACACCGCCGCTAACGATCCGATGCCCGATCATGAGCAAAAACGGGCGGCGCTGAGTTACCTCAACGAAGCTTGGGCGGAAGCCCGGCACGAGGGCATCGACGGCGATTGCCTGGCGCAGGCAAGCCTGTTCACGGCCTTTGCCGAATTGGTGTCCACTTACGGCGAGGATGCCGTGGCGAAATTCGTCGAAGGACTGCCGAACCGGGTCCGCAACGGCGAATTCTCGTTGATTCTGCCGAAGCAGTAAGCCGCTTCCCTTTCCAACCGGCGCGCGTCAGCCTCCACATTCGCTGGCGACAATGCGTTGGCATGCGCCGTCGCGGCCTTGTCGTTTGTCGGCACGCGGCTTACGTTCGGGATGAGTTCCGGCGCGGCCGGACATCTGATTCTCCCGAGACTTCGACGATGGACGCAGCGCTTCTTTCCAACCGGGGTGTGATCAAGCTCAGCGGCGAGGATGCGAAAACATTCCTCAACGGGCTGATCACCACCGACACCACCAAGCTTGAGCCGGGCACGGGACGCTTCGGCGCGTTGCTGACGCCGCAAGGCAAGATCGTCGCCGACTTCCTCATCACCGAGGTGCCCGTGGGCCACGGCGGCGGGATATTGATCGACTGCCCGCGCGTGTTGGCGCAACTGCTCGCCACCAAGCTCGGCTTCTACAAGCTGCGCGCCAAGGTGACGGTAGAAAACCTGTCGGACTCGTTCGCGGTCCTCGCGGTATGGGGCGGCGAGCCGGCGGTCAGGCCGGATTTGTGTTTTCTCGATCCGCGCGCCGAAGAGCTCGGCTGGCGCATTCTGATTCCACCTGATCTGGCAGCCAAAACGGCGGCGCTCGTCGGCGCGACGATGACGGACGAGGCTGCCTATGAAGCGCACCGCATCGCCTGCGTCGTGCCGCTGGGCGGCGTCGATTTCAGCTACGGCGATGCGTTTCCGCACGAGACCAACATGGACCATCTGCACGGCGTTGATTTCGACAAGGGATGCTATGTCGGCCAGGAAGTCGTATCGCGGATGCAGCATCGCGGCACAGCCCGCACCCGCACCGTCCGCGTGACGTTCGACGGCGGCGCACCTGATGCGAGTGTGCCAATTCTCGCAAACGATAAGCAGGTCGGCACCATGGGATCGTCCGCGCATAACAGCGGGCTCGCAACGGTGCGGATCGACAAGGTGTCCGACGCGCTCGACGCCGGCACGCCGCTGATGGCTGGCAATATCGTCATCCGCCTCGCCGATCCCGACGCCGTGCGCAGCCTGCAAAAGAAGACCGTCGCATGAGCCGCGCCGTGCAGCACGCCGACGGCCTGATCCGTTGCCCGTGGCCGGGCGAGGACCCGCTTTACGTCGCCTATCACGACACCGAATGGGGCGTGCCGGAATACGATGACCGCGCGCTGTATGAAAAGCTGATCCTCGACGGCTTTCAGGCCGGGCTGTCGTGGATCACGATCCTGCGCAAGCGCGACAACTTCCGCCGCGCCTTCGACGATTTCGAACCGGCGAAAATTGCACGCTACACCGAGAAGAAAATGCGTGCGCTGATGCAGGACGCCGGCATCGTGCGCAACCGCGCCAAGATCGAAGGCACCGTCAAGAGCGCGCAAGCCTATCTCGAGATCATGGAGAAAGGTCCCGGCTTCTCGAAACTGCTATGGGACTACGTCGACGGCAAGCCCAAGGTGAATACCTTCAAGACCACCGCCACCGTGCCGGCCTCGACGCCGCTCTCGGTGACCATTTCGAAAGACCTGTCATCGCGCGGCTTCAAGTTTGTCGGCCCCACCATCGTCTATGCCTTCATGCAGGCGACCGGCATGGTGAACGACCATCTGGTGACGTGCCATTGCCATGCGGTTTGCAGCGGCAAACAACGCGCGCGCCGCCTTCCCGCTACATGACGCAATCCAAAGCACGCGCCGCAAAAGCCGACACCCGCGTCTGGCAGCGCATGCTGTCGGGACGGCGGCTCGACCTTGTCGATCCCTCGCCGCTCGATATCGAGATCGCGGACATCGCCCATGGTCTCGCCCGCGTCGCGCGCTGGAACGGGCAGACCGATGGCGCGCACATTTTTTCGGTAGCGCAACATACGCTATTGGTCGAAGTCGTATTGCGCCACGCGCTGCCCCGCGCCGATCATCGATTACGACTCGCAGCATTACTGCATGACGCGCCGGAATACGTGATCGGCGACATGATCTCGCCGTTCAAGGCGGTGATCGGCGGCTCCTACAAGACCGTGGAGAAACGTCTGCTTGGCGCGATCCATGTGCGCTTCGGCTTGCCGCCGGTGCTGCCGGAAGAATTCACACTGGCAATCAAGGCCGCCGACCGCGGCGCCGCTTATCTTGAGGCCACGCGGCTCGCGGGCTTCTCCGAAAGCGAGTCCAAGCGGCTGTTCGGCCGCGATCCAACGCTACCATCGACCACCGAACAGGATTACCTGACGCCGTGGTCCGCCGGAAAGGCGGCGAAGCGTTTCCTTGCACGGTTCGGGACATTGCACGTCTAGCAGATGTCCGCTCGCCATCCAGCATGAACGTCCAGTTCGATCTGAACCGATCTTCCCCCTCGAAGCACTTATGCTAGTGGGAGGACGTCATAATGCACCGAACGATGGCATACGTTGTAAGCCTGCTACTGGGGCTCTGTTGTCTCTCGCCCGCATCAGCCGACCAACTCGGCGACCTGCTGTCGTCGTCCGGCGGCGGCGTGTGTTTCGCACGCAGCTATGATGCAGCTCACCTTGCGCGCGATCCGAAGCAGGATACCCGCAGGGCGCTGCTCTCATTGGTCAAGGACACCAAGTTCGACGGTGCGACGATGCGGATCGCGCTGGAAGGTAGTGCGCGTACCAGCGTCATCGTCGGCGAGTGCGGCTGGATGGCGCGTGCCAATCTCGACGTACAGGGCAAGCCGCTGCTCGACACATTCAAAGGCGGTCCCGGCCTCGATTGTCACGCCTATACCAGCATCGATGGAATGTCAGCCGAGGAAGGCGGCGATTTCGTCATCGACATGCGCGACGACCGCACCATGGTGATGCACCTCCCCGATTCCATCGCTACATGGTCGACAATTGAGCGACGCGGCCGCGCCAAGTGGGCAGCGTTCGGCAAAAGCGACCGTGTCTTCAAGCTGGAACGCGCCGATCGCGATCTGTGCAAGCAGATGGATGCATCCATTGCTCCACTGAAATAGCCACAGCGTCGCAACGCATCCCCGAGTGGAATACCGTCAGTTCGCACGACGCCCGGAACCGCTCGCAACAGCAATTCCAAGCTTGAATGACTTGCGCGGTTTCGTCCCCTCCGCACAGCTTCCGTTCGGCAGAGGTGGCGGCTATAATTTCGCTGGATGACAAGGGACAACATCATGATCCACGTGTGCTCGCTCGCCGCGCTTCCTTCAACCGTGCAATCGACCGGCGCCAGCCACATCCTGACGGTGATGGGCGATATCAGACGTGTGCAACGCCCCGCCTCGGTGCGCGAAGCCAATCACCTGATGATCTCGATGGATGATATCAACGAGCCCGCCGACGGCCTTGTCACGCCGTCGGAAGATCACATCGAGAAAGTGCTCGCCTTCGTGCGCGGTTGGGATCGGCAGGCGCCGCTGGTGGTGCATTGCTATGCCGGCATCAGCCGCTCGACGGCGAGCGCCTTCGCCGCCGCCTGCGCGCTCAATCCGCAGCGTGACGAGATGATGATCGCACGGCAAATGCGGCGCGCATCGCCGACCGCGTTTCCCAACCGGCTGATCGTTTCGCTGGCCGATCGCGCGCTCGGCCGCAACGGCCGCATGTTACGCGCGCTCGACGAGATGGGCCCGGGCGACATGTCGATCGAAGGCCGGCCGTTCCGCGTCGACCTGGAGTGACGCCCAATCCTTTTGAGCCTTTGAACCGAATGCCGCAACGCGCCGACTGACGACACGCCGCTGCGATAGCGCGCACTCATTTCTCCAACCATCGACCCCCCGCCGGAATTCTCCCCGGTGACGCGACGATCGAGGATCTATGGAATTTCTCGCGCTGCTGATTGCCATCGCCGCTGTCATTGTCGCCCGTAAGGCACTGACCAACGCCAACGCACTGCAAGCGCGCGTGCAGGCGTTGGAAGCCGCCGGCAGCGGGGCGATCGCCATGCCGCCGCCGCTCGACATCCCGCTACAGCCGACGATGGACGAAGCGGCGGTCAGCGCAGACACCTCGATTCCCGCGCCACCGCCACTCCTGCCCGATGCGGACGAAATCCAGCAGCCTCCGCCGATTCCGAACGCCGCCACCGCTTCCGGCGCACGCATCGAGGAACGCATCGGCACGCGCTGGGTAGTCTGGCTCGGCGGTCTGACGCTGGCGCTCGGCGGTTTCTTCATGGTGCGTTACTCCATCGAGGAAGGCCTGCTCGGACCCGGCGTGCGCGTGCTGCTCGGCGGTCTGTTTGCGGCCGCGCTGCTCGCCGCCGGCGAATGGACGCGCCGGCAAGACAGCATGGCGGCGATCGCGCCGCTGCCGACCGCCAACATTCCCGCGATCCTCACCGCCGCAGGCACCGCCGTCGCCTTCGCGACGGTGTATGCTGCCTATGCGCTGTACGACTTCCTCGTGCCGGCCACCGCTTTCGTGTTGTTGGGACTGGTCGCGTTGGCGACGCTGGCCGCCGCGTTGCTGCACGGTCCGGCGCTGGCCGGACTCGGCGTCGTCGGTGCGTTCGCGACACCGGTGCTGGTATCGTCGGAGCGACCTGATTTCTGGGCGCTGTATATCTATCTCGCCATCGTCACCGCCGCCGCTTTCGGACTGGCGCGCATCCGCTTGTGGCGCTGGCTCGCGATCACCACGGTGGTCTTCGCGCTGTTGTGGACAGCACCATGCCTCGATTGCGGGCCGTCGATGATCGCGCCGCATGCGTTCCACGTCATCGTCGGCTTCGCGCTCGCCGCGTTGCTCGTGGTGTGCGGACTGCTGTTCGGCCCGCCTGCCGAACCGGGCAAGGTGGAGCCGGTCTCCTCCAGCGCACTGGCGGCCTACGCGCTCGGCGCCACGATGATCGTGCTCGGCAGCGGCCACGCCATGTCGGCGATCACGGTGTTCGGCGTGCTGGTCGTCGCAACGCTGGCGATCGCCTGGCGTGCACCGGCGACCGTTGCGGCGGTCGCCGCGAACGCCGTACTGGTCGCCATCGTGTTCCTCGAATGGGCGGTGCGCGCCAATCCCGACATGCTGGTGCTGCCGGGCGGCGCGATGCCGGGCCTCGCGCCCAGCGCGACTGATGAATCCGTCTCCGCGCATCTGATCGCGGCGGCGATCTTCGGCACCGGATTCGCCGTCGTGGGTTTCGCCGCACAGGGCCGCTCGATCAGCGCATCGGTGCCGGTGATCTGGGCCGCGTCGGCGGTGTTCACGCCGATTGCCTTGCTGATCGCGATTTATGCGCGTGTCGCGCATTTCGACCGATCGATTCCCTTCGCGATCATCGCCGTCATTCTCGCTGCGGTGTTCGGCTGGATGACCGAGACGTTGAGCCGGCGCGAACCTCGACCGGGTCAGGCCATCGCGGCCGCGCTGTTCGCCACCGGCACGCTGGGCGCGTTGGCTTTGGCGCTCACCTTCGCATTGGAACGCGGTTGGCTCACCATTGCGCTGGCGCTGATGTCGGCGGGCACCGCATGGGTTGCAACCCGACGGCCGATTCCCTTCCTGCGCTGGCTGGCGGCGATCCTCGCCGCCATCGTGGTCGCCCGCATCGGTTATGAACCGCGCATCGCGGGCGATGCCATCGGCAGCACCATGATCTTCAATTGGCTGCTGTGGGGCTATGGCATTCCGGCGCTGTCGTTCTGGACCGCGAGCTATCTGCTACGGAAGCGCGGCGACGACGTGCCGCTACGCATGATCGAATCCGCCGCGATCCTGTTCACCGTGCTGCTGGCCTTCATGGAAATTCGCCACGCGGTCAACGGCGGCAAGGTTTACGCCAACATCGCCGGATTGAGCGAGGTAGCGCTGCAAGTCTGCGTCGCGCTGGCGATGGCCATCGGGCTCGAACGCCTGCGCATCCGCTCGCGTAGCGTCGTGCACGATGTCGCCGCGGTGCTGCTGACGATCTTCGCCTGCCTCGCCGCGCTGTTCGGCCTGCTCGGGCTCGACAATCCGATGATCTGGCACATCGATGTCGGCGGCGTGGTCGTCAATCTCCTGCTGCTCGGCTACGCGCTGCCTGCTGCATTGATGCTGACGCTGTCTTATCTCGTGGCCGGCCGCCGCACCCGTTTCTATGGGCACGGACTCGCCGCCGGCGCGCTGGTGCTGGCGCTCGCCTATGTCACGCTGGAAATACGCCGCATCTATCACGGGCCGATCATGAACAGCGGCGGCATCGGCGACGCCGAGCAATACACCTATACAATCGCGTGGCTGGCGTTCGGCGTCGTGCTGCTCGCGGCCGGCGTGCTGTTCAACTCGCAACGTGCGCGACTGGCTTCGGCAGCGGTGATTGCGCTGACCATCCTCAAGGCGTTCATGGTGGATATGTCGGAACTGACTGGCGTTTATCGCGCGCTGTCGTTCATGGTGCTCGGACTGGTGCTGGTGGCCATCGGCTGGCTGTATCAGCGCATCCTGTTCCGGAGCGCACAGCCGCTGGCGCAAGCGAGTGCACCGCCTCCGCCGGAGGCGTAAGAGGCGAACGAATCAGGCGATGAAGATTAGTCAGTCGAGCGGCGCAGTTCGGAAACCGCTTCGGCCGGCACCGGCGCGATCTTCGACTTTTCGACTCGCGGCGTTTCCACACGCGCCACGACCTCCGGCGAAGCAGCGTCCGCCGACCTCACATGGCGCGGATGCAGCGAGCGCGGTCCCCGACCGGAAACCGCCCGCGCCATGAGGATGTGCCCGGCACCCTTGTGATGGAAATCGCAATAGGCGAAGCCCATGCCCGACACCGCGCCACGGAAGCTGCGGTCGTCCTTCTTGTCGAGATTGAAGCAGGGCGAGAACGGTAGCCCCTTCAGCGAAGCACACACCGACTCGCCGCGCGTCTGCACCGTATTGACCGGAAGCCGCATGTAGCGCGTCGGCCCGGAACCGCTGAACTGGATCGATCCTGCTGCCGAGCCGTCATCGAATATCCGGCCGGCGCCGCGGGTGCCGTCGAAGCAGGTGAAGGAGAATATCTTGCCGACGACGAACTTGCGCGCCTCGGTGGCGTTCATTTCGCCGGCCACGGCTGGCGCGATCAACGCGCCGATGGTCAAGGCACCCAACACAAAACGCGCAAGCATGCTGAACTCCACACAACTGAGCGCAGGATAAATGACGCCGCCGCGCCACCTTTACCCGCTGCTTACCATACTAACCGTGGCAACAATGGAGCAGCTTGGTTGGTAAAGTCTGAACGTCGCTCAGGAAATCTTTACCACGATGCGACCCCGCACCTGCCCCCCGAGAATCCGCGGGCCTGCCGCGATGACTTCATCCAGACCGATTTCATGAGTGATTTCAGCCAGTTTCGCGCGATCCAGATCGCTCGCGAGGCGGCTCCAGGCCTGTTTGCGAAGTTCGATCGGGCACATCACCGAATCGATGCCGAGAAGACACACCCCGCGCAAAATGAAGGGCGCGACCGATGACGGCAGGTCCATGCCGGCGGCGAGGCCGCAGGCGGCGATGGCGCCACGATACTTCGTCATCGACAGCAGATTCGCCAGCGTGGTGGAGCCAACGCTGTCGACGCCACCCGCCCAGCGCTCCTTGGCCAGCGGCTTGGCCGGGCCGGAGAGTTCGTTGCGGTCGATAATCTCGGTTGCCCCGAGGCCGCGCAGATAATCCGCCTCGGAGGCGCGACCGGTAGAGGCGATCACCTGATAGCCGAGCTTCGACAGCACGGCGATGGCGACCGAACCGACGCCGCCGGCCGCGCCGGTCACGACCACTGGGCCATCCGCGGGCTTCAAGCCGTGCTTCTCGAGCGCCAGCACCGACAGCATCGCGGTGTAGCCCGCCGTGCCGACCGCCATGGCGTCACGCGCTGACATGCCGTCCGGCAACCGCGCCAGCCAATCGCCCTTGACGCGCGCTTTCTCGGCGTAAGCGCCGAGATGCGTCTCGCCCATGCCCCAGCCGTTGCAGACCACCTTGTCGCCAGCCTTCCAGGCCGGATGCGACGACTGCTCGACAGTGCCGGCAAAATCGATACCGGCAATCATTGGAAAGCGGCGTACCACCGGAGCCTTGCCGGTGACCGCCAGACCGTCCTTGTAGTTCAAGGTCGACCATTCGACGCGAACGGTGACGTCGCCATCCATCAGTTCAGCTTCGTCGAACTGGGTCAGCGTCGCCGTGGTGCCCTTCTCCGCCTTGTCGATCCGTACTGCCTTGAACGTAGCCACGCTATATCCCTCCGCCGACGCCTGCCGAAATTTTTCGGATGCCGATTTCACTGCGGCAGATGCGCCGCGCAGGGCCGAACTTAGCCAACGGGACGCACGCCAGCAACCCGCGCGGAGGCGTGAAAGATAGATGGATGGCTTATGGCTTGAACGCAGCCAGCTTGGCGGAGATTTCGGCTGTTTCCGCCGCCGAGCCCCAGCGCGGCGCATCGCTGCCGTCGCCCCACGCGCGCGGGCGATAGAAGGTATGCACGCCGGTGCGATACATCTTGCGCATCTCGCGCACCCACGACGGATGCACCCAATAGGCGTGGTAGTGCGTCGACTTCCCGACTTCCGGCAGCCAGAGCTGGCCATCGAGGGTCGCCTTCGCGATCTTGCGCGCACGGTCCCACATGTCGGGCTCGCGCACCACGTCAGGAATGCCGTCGCAGGCGAAGGTGAACTGACACGCCAGCCGGCGATTGGCGTTCTGATAGACGACGCCACACACGGAGGTCGGATAGAAGCCGGAGAACACCCGGTTCATCACCACCTGCGCCACCGCGATCTGGCCGCGCACGGCTTCGCCGCGCGCTTCGAAATACACCGCTTCGGCGAGGCACTTCTCCTGCTTCGCGCGCGCTTTGCCCTCAAGGCTTAACCGTTCCGCCGGTGTCTTGAGATGCGCCTTGTGATCGCTGTTGACTTCGCCCTTGCCGGCGACGCTTTCGCCCGCCTGCGGTGCCGCCACGGCAACCTGCGGCGCTGCGGTTTTGAGATCGGGATCCGGCGCCCCGGGGCGAAGCACCGTCGGCTCCTCACCCGGCTGCCAGCTTTGCAACGTCTGGCTGGCAACGCCGAGCGAGTTGCTGCCGAAATAAAGGCTCGCGGTCTGCACCTTAAAGGGATCTGGCGACGGCGTCATAGCCGGCAAATGCTCGTGGCTCACTGCCGGGCCTTTGTCCTCGAATGGCCGGACATCCACTGCCGAGGCGGCATCGTATTGCGCCAGCGGCGGTGCGTTAAGCGCTTCGGCGAGTTCCGGGTCGAGCGAATTTTGCGAGGTCGCCGCAGTCTTCTCGCGCGCAGGCGGCGCGACGAAGCGCGAAGGTTCCTGCTCAGGCGCCACGGTCTCCGGCGTCTCGACCGGAGCCGCGATGGCAAGGCGATCGCCTTTCAGGGTGCGGTCGACGCGCGGAAAATCGCTGGACTGATAACGGCGCGGCTGCACCAGCACCGGATTGCGCGTGATCGCTCCGACGATGTCGTTGCCCTGGCTTTCAAAACTCGCAAGCAAGGCGGCAGCAGTACGCGGTAACGACGTGCCGATCGGACGGCCAAAACTGAAGGTTGCAACCTGGATGGTGTTTGCGGATGGCGAGAACACCCGTTCCTGCCAACGTTCGGCAACGCCCGGCTGGCGCGCCAGCAGCGAGGCAATGTCCTGGTATCCGGCTTCCTTCGGAAACAGTGCGAAGACGCCGAGACCGAGGCCGAAGAGCGCCAACCGTGCGCCCTTCGGCCCGTTACGCATGACAAACATCGATACGCTCACGCAACGCTACACATACGCACACACGAGATCGACGCGCACCTTCGATGCAATTCGATCCTTGCCGTTAGTAGCCCATTAAAGTTGCGGGGGAGTTAATCGGCGATGCACGTAAGACACATGCAAGCGACTTGTCGTTGCGGCGCAAGGCTTTCTTTCAATGTCGTGAATCACACGTCACGAAATCGGGTAAACGTTCGGTCAACGCCGATAGTTAAGAATTCCTAACAGCGCGTAGCACGCGATGCAGGAAATAAAAATGCCCGGAGCAAACTCCGGGCATTCTCGACGTATTGAATGACAGTCGCATCACGCCTGGCTGGCGATCTCCTTGCCGAGCGCCGCCTGCGCTGCCGCAAGCCGCGCGATCGGCACGCGATACGGCGAACACGAGACGTAATTCAAACCGATGTGGTGGCAGAAACTCACCGACGCCGGGTCGCCGCCATGCTCGCCGCAGATTCCCATCTTCAGATCGCGACGCGTGGCACGGCCGCGCTCCACCGCGATCTTCACCAACTCGCCCACGCCCTCGCGATCAACCGAAACGAACGGATCGATCTCGAGAATACCCCGCGCGGTGTAGGTGCCGAGGAAGCTCGCGGCGTCGTCGCGACTGATGCCGAAGGTGGTCTGCGTCAGATCGTTGGTGCCGAACGAGAAGAACTCGGCCGCCTGCGCGATCTCGCCCGCCTTCAGACAGGCGCGCGGCAGTTCGATCATGGTCCCGACCTGATAGTTCAGCGCCACGCCGGTTTCGCGCGACACCGCCTGCGCGGTGGCGTCGATGCGCGCCTTGACCAGATCGAATTCGGCCTTGGTCGCGATCAGCGGCACCATCACTTCGGGATTGACCGCCTTGCCGGTGCGCTTGCCCGCTTCGACCGCGGCCTCGAAAATGGCGCGCGCCTGCATCTCGGCGATCTCCGGATAGGCGATCGCGAGACGACAACCACGGAAGCCGAGCATCGGATTGAACTCGGCCAGTTCGCGCGCGCGATCCGCCAGACGGCGTGGATCGGTGTTCATGGCGCGCGCCACTTCCTCGATCTCGGCTTGCGTGTGCGGCAGGAACTCGTGCAGCGGCGGATCGAGCAGCCGGATCGTTACCGGCAGATCCTTCATGATCTCGAACAGTTCTACGAAGTCCGCGCGCTGCATCGGCAGCAACTTCGACAACGCGGAACGGCGCGACTGCTCATCTTCCGCGAGGATCATCTCGCGCACAGTGCGGATGCGCGTCTCCTCGAAGAACATATGCTCGGTGCGGCACAGGCCGATACCTTCCGCGCCGAACCGGATCGCGGTGCGCGCGTCCGGCGGCGTGTCGGCATTGACACGCACGCCGAGCTTGCGGACCTGATCGGCCCAGCCCATTAGCGTGCCAAACTCGCCGGACAGTTCCGGCTCGATCATCGGCATGCGACCGGCCAGCACCTGCCCGAGCGAACCGTCGATGGTAATGACATCGCCGGCATTGAACACGCGATCGCCGATCGACATGGTGCCGCGACCGTAATCGACGCGGATCATGCCGCAGCCGGAAACGCAGGGCTTGCCCATGCCGCGCGCCACCACCGCCGCGTGGGACGTCATGCCACCGCGCGTGGTGAGAATGCCTTCGGCGGCGTGCATGCCGTGAATGTCTTCCGGGCTGGTCTCGATGCGAACCAGAATGACCTTGCGGCCATCGGCTTGCAGCTTGGTGGCCTCATCCGATGAGAACACGATCTCGCCCGCCGCCGCGCCAGGCGAGGCCGGCAGGCCGGTCGCGATCACGTCGCGCTTGGCATTCGGGTCGATGGTCGGATGCAGCAACTGATCGAGCGAGGCGGGATCGATGCGTGACACTGCATCGTTGCGCGAAATCAGTCCCTCGTTGGCGAGTTCGACCGCGATACGCAGCGCTGCCTTGGCGGTGCGCTTGCCGTTGCGGGTTTGCAGCATCCAGAGCTTGCCGTCCTCGACGGTGAACTCCATGTCCTGCATGTCGCGGTAGTGCTTCTCCAGGAGCGTATAGATGCGTTTCAATTCCTTGAACGCATCCGGCATCGCGTTTTCCATCGACGGCTTGTCGGAGCCGGATTCGATGCGCGCTTCTTCGGTGATGTCCTGCGGCGTGCGAATGCCGGCGACGACGTCCTCGCCCTGCGCGTTGATCAGGAATTCGCCGTAGAGCTTACCCTCACCGGTCGAGGGATTGCGCGTGAAGGCGACGCCGGTGGCCGACGTCTCACCCATGTTGCCGAACACCATCGCCTGCACGTTGACGGCGGTACCCCACGATTCGGGAATGTCGTGCAGCTTGCGATAGGTCATCGCGCGCGCATTCATCCACGAGGAGAACACCGCGCCGATGGCGCCCCACAACTGGGCATGCGGATCTTGCGGAAACTCGCTGCCGGTTTCCTCGGCGACCGCCCGCTTGTACTGGCCGACCAACTCGACCCATTCGTCGCCGGTGACGTCGGTGTCGAGGGTGTAGCCTTTGCTGTCCTTGAAGATGTCGAGGATTTCCTCGAAGTGATGATGCTCGAGGCCCAACACTACGTCGGAATACATGGTGATGAAACGACGGTAGCTGTCATAGGCAAAGCGCCGGTCACCCGATAGCGCGGCGAGCGATTCTACCGTCTCGTCGTTGAGGCCGAGATTGAGCACGGTGTCCATCATGCCCGGCATCGAGGCGCGCGCGCCGGAGCGCACCGACACCAGCAGCGGATTGTTAGTATCGCCGAACCCCTTGCCGGTCAGCTTGCCGACGTAAGCGAGTGCCTGATCGACCTGCGCCTTCAATTCCTTCGGATAGCTTTTGTCGTGCGCGTAAAAGTACGTGCATACCGAGGTCGGGATGGTGAAGCCCGGAGGCACCGGCAGGCCAAGATTGGCCATCTCCGCCAGATTGGCGCCCTTGCCGCCGAGCAGGTCGCGCATGCTGGAGCGACCTTCGGCCTTGCCGTCGCCGAAGGTATAGACCCACTTGCCGGCCTTCGGAGCAAGAGCAGCCTTCGGAGCCTTTGCGATGGCTTTCGAAGCCACCGCCTTGGCGGGCTTCGCAACAGCAGCTTTCCGTGCGGTCGGCTTCGGCGCTGATTTCGCTGCCGGCTTGGCTTTGGCAGTGGACTTTTTCGCGGTTTTGCCGCGCGCAGCAGCTACCGGCTTTGCCTTCTTGGCGGCCGGCTTCTTCGACTTCGATTGAGCCTTTGAAGCGGATGAGGATTTGGACTTCTTGGATTGGGACTTTTTCGATGGGGACTTGGATGCAGCTTTGGCCATGGCTTCCAAACGTCATAAGGAGGGGAAATATTGCCCGCCTTACACCACGTTTTGCCGCACTCGCGCAAGCCGCGAGACCCGTTTCGGGCCCAACCCACCGGATTGAGCACCGCTATTCTCCATCGGCCGCAGTCGATGCGTGGCGCTCTCCGCTAGAAGTGGAACATCCGCAGCACACCAAGCCCCACCAAACCCACGAAAATCAAATAGATCGCCACGATGAAGTTTAACAGGCGCGGCATCAGCAGGATGAGGATGCCGGCAACCAGCGCAACGATCGCTGGCAAATGGGCACTGGTAATCGTCATGGGTATTCACTCCGGCAGCCGTGAAACGTCTTCACGAATCGTATCTATTTTTATCATCGCCGTGAGCGCAGCGATAGCGGCGCGACTGGCTGTCCGAAAAGCTTCATCGAATGACCCCATCGACGCCGCATTTGACCGGAACGTCCGATGCCGCACGACATTGATTGGGCTGGCGTGGCACGCGTTCGGCGTTGCCCTCGTCCCAAGGGATCAATTCAGGAGATATCCATGCGTAACGCATTCATCGCCGCTGCCGCGTTTGCGGCTGCTATCGGTGCCCCGCTCGCCGCGCAGGCGCAAGGCACCGTTATCGTCGAGGATCGCGCCACCGTGGGCGGGCCGTATGTCGGTATTCCGCACGAGCAGGTTTCGCAGTTCCGTGAATATATCGTACGCGAACGCGTGCCGTCCTACGTGGTCGATTCACCGGTCGCGGTTGGAACAGTACTGCCGGAAGCCGGCGTGACCTATTACGACGTACCGCAGCGATACGGCGAAACGCCCTATCGCTACACGGTGATCAATGAGCAACCGGTACTGGTCAATCCGCGCACGCGGCGGATCATGCAGGTCATCGACTAGCTGGATTAACGACGGCGCATCCAGCTTCTCACAGCGTCATGCCCGGACTTGATCCGGGCATGACGGCGTCGATCAGTCCTGAATCTTGGAGAAGTCCGCGACCGCTCGCGTGGCGGCGCGGATTTCGTTCAATAGTTTCAGGCGATTCTCGCGCACCTTGGCGTCGTCGTCATTGACCTTCACCTTATCGAAGAAGGCATCGACAGCGGGGCGCAGTTTCGCCATCGCTGCCATCGCGACTTCGAAATTTTCCTTGGCAACCGCGTCGCCCGCCTCGCGTTTCACCTCGTCGATAGCGTGCGCAAGTTGCTTCTCCTCATCAGCAATGAATAGTGATCTGTCCGGCAGATCGTCGAAGGTGCGCTTGTCCTTCTTCTCCTCAATGGCGAGGATGTTTGACGCACGCTTGGTGCCAGAAAGCAGATTCTTGCCATCGTCGGTGTCGAGAAATTTGCCGAGCGCTTCTACGCGGCGGACAATCTGAACAAGGACGTGACCGGTCACGAGCGATTCGTTATTTAAAACTGCATCAACAAGATCGTGGCGGGCTCTCTGATCCCTCAATTGAACAACCAGCCGATCTTCGAAAAATAACATCAAGCTGTCGATAATATCAGCAACATCGATGTAAGCGCGGCCGTAAGAGCGCTCAAAATGGCCTTCGACAGTCGAGCGCAGACTCAACAATACTTGCCTATCCAAGATTATTCGGATCACCCCCAGCGCCGCGCGTCGCAACGCATATGGATCCTTCGATCCCGTCGGCTTCTCGTCAATCGCCCAGAAGCCAACCAGCGTGTCGATTTTGTCCGCTAGCGCCACCGCGATCGCGACCGGGTCACTCGGCACGCGGTCGTTCGGGCCTTGCGGCTTGTAGTGATCCTCAACTGCTTGCGCCACGCTTTTGTCTTCACCCTGCGCCAGCGCGTAGTATTTCCCCATCAGGCCTTGCACCTCGGGGAATTCGCCGACGACTTCGGTGAGCAGATCGGTCTTGGCCAGACGCGCGGCGCGCTTGGTCTTCTCGACATCGGCGCCGACCAGTGGCGCAATCTCGGCGGCGAGGCGTTCGATGCGCGCAATGCGCTCCGCCTGGGTGCCGAGTTTCTCGTGAAACACGATGCCGTCGAACTTCGGCAAACGATCTTCCAGCCTGGTTTTGAGGTCGGTCTCGTAGAAGAATTTCGCATCCGACAGCCGCGCGCGGATGACGCGCTCGTTGCCGGCGATGATCGCCGCGCCGCCGTCGCTCGCCTCGATGTTGGCGACGAGGATGAAGCGGTTGGCGAGCTTGC
>Ga0209952_1002071_pt1 | contig 15622 bp, 9 predicted proteins | sample ThiBiot_750_biof_2_FD_183951 | JGI IMG/M metagenome (GOLD analysis project Ga0209952, IMG submission 183951) | Wastewater bioreactor microbial communities from Cape Town, South Africa - Thiocy_cont_750_biof (SPAdes) | ecosystem: Engineered > Bioreactor > Thiocyanate-remediating >...
ATTTGACTAATATTCCGTTCGAATCAAATAGATTGTTCGGTAGTTTTTTTTGTTTTATAAAAGAAATTCTTTTTTATTGATACGAATGAAATAGACACGAGCAAATCATACCGATTATGAAAAGAAAAAGAAAAAACTTCATACAAGAAATAAAGGTCGTTGATTAATTCTATCACTTTATATTCTATTGTACTTATTATTAACAATTATAGATGCTGTCTATTATTTGCCTGTCTATTTGTATTGACTGCAATTGGTACTACCGCTGGGGTAGTTGCCATGTCCATATTATTATCAAAAAAAGTTAGTAAAAAAACTGGTGAGTTATTCTTTTGTTTGGCAAAGCTTCCTTTCATCTATTGCTATAATTAAAAACAAAAGATATTTCAAGGCTTTATGAAATTATTATTTGTGTAAAAATCGAACTAGAAAAAAAAGTACTTTTTGTAGGAGCGGCAACAGCGACGAAAGCAACCGGAACGATTAGTAATTATAATGAGACAACTATTTCTGTTATTATAGAGATAATATAATTGTGCTTAGGTACATTGACGACAACGACAACTTCAACTAAGAGTAATGTCATCAGTGTTGTTTTGAATAAAATTAATAGATATTTTCGTTTTGTTAGTATTATGACTCAAAATCGTTACTATCATACGGCATCTGTTCTAACGAATGGATATGTATTAGTGACTGGTGGAAGATCTTTATTGGTTTCGACAGATGCTACTAAACTATACAATCCAGTAACTGGTTTATGGACAAGCACTATGAGTATGATGTACGTTCGAGAACAACATACTGCATCACTTTTATCAGATGGGCGAGTGTTAGTGACTGGTGGAACCGATAGTAGTTTTAGTCCTTTCAATACTGCTGAGCTATTTAATCCATCAACAGGAACATGGACAATGACAACAAATATGACCTATGCTCGGTATCGTCACACCGCGTCTGTATTGCCTAGCGGACAAGTTTTACCAGTTGGTGGAGTTGACACTTACATTGCTACGGAATTGTATGATTCTGTTACATGAAAGTGGACGAATCCTATTAATTTAACATATGGTCGAGGTTTTCACAGAGCTTCATTATTACCAAATGGAAAACTACTATTTACAGGTGGAGTTAGTCTTAGTGGTATTTTGGATACCAGCGAATTATTGTAAACACTAGCGAGAACCTGTGCATACTGCACAGTTACTTTTTCTTATTACATGCGTATATCAAGTAATCGTTCGTCCAGTGACGGCACAAAGCATTCAGAGATAAAGGGGTTGCATTTGTTCCATCATTTTTAGACATTCGAAGAAGAAGATCAATTAATAATTGATACCACATAAATGTCGCATTATCTTTCGATAGATCTCGCATAGATTTTTGTTTATTATTTAAATTGAATATACTGAATGCAGGAATATGATTTGTATACAATCGAATATCGGTTGCTAATTTGTCAAATAAAATGCTTTTATCAGTAAAAACATTACGAATATTTGGATAAGAATTAATCCATTGTTTATGATAAGTAGAATTCAAACAAAAAACATAGATAAATACAATCGATGGGTGATCTTTCACCTGTGAGATCAATAATTCATCGTATGTACCTGAGACAATTAAAAATATTCGTTCAGATGATTTGTCTGTTGTTAAATATTCGACAAATTCATTCGGATGGTGATAAATTTTCAAATGTTTACTTAAAAACATGTTTAAATAGTTTTTGGTATCTAAACAATCATTAGTTTTATCGAGATCGGAATCAATCCATACAGCTGATATATTTTCAAGAGTTTTTATTTCTTCTTGTTCAGTGAATGTTGATCCACCAGATGCAACTGATCGAATTAATTTTGAAACGTCAATATTGAGTAAATCCTCGAACGCTTCATCTTTTTGATTATTAATGATGACGAGAAGGAAGATGTATCTATTTCGTTGATTGATACGTAGATTTTGTTTTTATTCATCAGCTGTTTAACGGCAGTTTTCGTAAATCAAAGTTTCAGTAGCGCATCCATTTTTTACTCTATTGTTATTTTGAGATATTTTAATACTTCATGACGTAAAATTGTTATAGTATGACACAAAAGAATAACATTTGGATTTCAATTCGAAATTTCTGCGTTTATGATTACAAAAAAAATGTTTTTAGGATGCATTAATATTGAAGATAAGCTTAATAAAGGTTAGTGTTTTGAAAAGAATTCATAAGACATGGTTTTTCTTGAATAACAACGAGTACTCCAAAAGCTTCGAGCTCATTCCTAGTATCAGATCTGAGCGTTTTCTTCTAGAAGAGTAGCCAGTAGGCAATCAAGCCAACAATCCGCTGGGATATCGTTTGATTGAACTAGTTTGAGAATTGTATCTGCTGGTAAATTTAGAACAAGACCGTTTGGGTCAGTGAAAAGTTTGCTCAAATGTTGTATATTTGACTTGCAATTGTTCTCCCATTCACTCATCAACTGGATCAAGTTTGATTTCTGTTCCTCTGTCCATGAAGCCATAGTAGACAAATACTCACATATAATAGCAAAATCATCGACGGCTTGATCGGATGAGGCAGAATCTCCTATGAATTGTTGCTCAATCGCTTCGCTGTATCGTATACAAAGAGACAAAGAAAAAAAAAATGAAGCTTCGAATTGAAAAATTACTCACGCTTGTGGGTTTTGTTCGCCTATATTGTCTGTCGAGCTGGTTGCTTCTCGTTGATCTGGTGATAAAGATTCATTTTTTACTCTAGTATGGGACGTACGAAAAGCAAGCTTTTATTTTGTAAAATATCACTCACGATCTCATCATTGGACTTCTCTGTTCAATCGAGAATGCCTGAAAATCAACGATATATATTATATGCATCAGTACGATGAATATTATTCGTACATTAGAGCTCTGACAAAATTGAAAAATAATTCAAGTCTAAAAGTTGTACTGTATTAATTTCTTGAATAGCTAGCTATTTAGTCAATACAATGCTGAGTACCGTAAAGATTCTAAAACTTAAAAATAGGATTGTTGAACTTTTTAAAGTCTAATAATTTTGATAGATTTGCAAGTTTTGAGATTAACTATCTGGGCTAATTGAACAGTGCAAGAAAACAAATTTACATTAGATTATTCAGCAGTGATCTTATTCCAAAGAGAATATCAAGAGTTTTGGAATAGGGCGACGCGTCTCACTATCTTCAGGACAGGATTTACTATTTCATAGTGTAGTTCTAGTTTGCACAGAAATTACCTGCAATCGTGCTGCGTGCTTTTTTGCATCAATTTCTTGTTGTTCTTTTTGCTTCTGTTGCAGTCTATAGTGATGACTTACTCTCTAATTGATATGCATGTCAAGATGTATTTGTGTATTTCAAATATTTTATATCGATACACTCACTTGTGATATAGATGGTGTAGTTCTATATTTTTCGAATTGTAGTTTTCGAACATCATCTATATTTAATCGTCCGCCTTTTATTGATGATGAAAGAAAAGACAAATTACATTCTACTCTATTTCAAATAAAGAGATTTACCCAATTGATTAGCTTCATTGAAATTCTCGGGACGTCCTCGTTTTATGTATTTTTGATATTGTCGTTCTCCATTTTCTAATTTCGTTAAAATTTCTTCACGTTTTATTGGTGATGGAGTGTAAATGTGATAACCATCACTAAAAATTTACAATATATCATACATATCGAAATTTAAACACAATTTCTGTTAGATCTTTATCTGTGCGAAGATGTACATTACAAATAAGGGTTAACTTAAGTTTTAAACCGACTTAGATTAATATCTTTTCTTGGAAACCAGCAAAGTAGTTTTTTGGGAATTTGATGGCTATGATTGGTTGAGTGAGAAGTATGACTATTAGAAAACTATTAGGAAATTTTATTAGGAAATTTTCAGAAGTTGGATTTGGAATTGATTCAAACTACCTGATTTTATCAGACTCTATCGATCATACATTGTAAAATCTATCGTTTACATTTCTAGTGTAGCTATGTTCATTGATATTTATGAAGACAATACATACGCATGTGTCACGCTGCGATTCTCATTGAATGTAATTGTCAAACTATCGACCATAGCTATCCAATCAGGAAATTGCCGAGGATTATGTGCACTGATATACCAAACATGCTCAACGCCTCGAAGACCACATTCCCTAATTTGATTTTGAACTTGCTGTTTAAATGTATCTCTTTCATTGTATGGAACTAAATCAAACTTATTTACTACAATATTATATCTTAAGTTGATGGCATCGAGCAGGCGAAAGACTTTGGTCATTTCTTTAACGGTCGTCGTTATCAGCACGACTCGAGCTGTTAAAGCTTTCCAAAACGCCACGTATTCCATGCTAAAGTATGTTATGTCATCATTGCGTCCCGGAATATCATACAGCCGATAATCTGACCCATCATAAGGCGTAATCTGTGTGGTCGTTTCGCCTGCACCTGTCTTGGCCAAGTCCGATCCGATGAGTTTATTGATCATCGTACTTTTTCCAGTTGATGTTATGCCGAAGAAGCCGAAGCTGCGGCCATTACCCAACTGAAGTGCAGATGTTTGCGATGCTAAATGAATTAATGCCTCGACTCCTCTTTGATCATGTCGCTGCAAATCTTCAAACGAGTGAATCTCTCGAGCAGCTATAGTCTGTCGAAGTTTGTCATATTCTTGTGCTAAATAAATATTTTGCCTTTGAAATTCTTGCAGCTGTTGCACAAGTGAAGGGTCTTGTACATATTCGCGCACTACTTGACGAGAATGACCTAAGTACAAAAGCATACGTATGATAAAAAGATCTTCTGGACAATACTCACGTTTGCCCATATTATGATTGACGAGATCAATAAAAGTAAGAGCAACAGAGAATTAGTTATTGCACTTCAAAAAGAAAATAGAAAGAACACAATTAGAAGCGTGGTTATATGGTGAAAATTCGTCAACATCGTCCTCAGTGGCTTCAACATAATGGTAACGAGTATTCAGTTTGATTCAACAAAACAAATAGTATACATTTATTTAATTCATTATATGCACATGTATGTCTATAGAGTGAAAGCTAACTTTGGAAACTCGGACTCTTAATGAAATAGTTCTAACTCACGTTATTACCTATACGCTGTGCACTATACCTTCTGCAATTATAATGTGTTAATATTGTCTTATCTGTATGCTATATACCTTCTTATTTTATAAGATGCGAGTCTTTGCGAATATTTCACGGCAAATACCTGTCTTTTTATCTTGAAAACTCAAACGAAAATTAAATAGATGCTTGTATATTTCCAAATGAATGAGATTCACTTTGACGAACGATGAGTCAAAGTATACTGACTGTGTGCCTCTGCGGAAAAAAACAACTTGATACATGATGAGTCAAAGAACAATGATAAAAGATAAGAGCAATAGTATTTATATTTAACTATGCTTACTTGTTCTCTCCGCTTACCTATTGAAGTGTGTGAATTTATTGCAACCTGTTATTACTTTTACTGATCTCATCATTCAAAACATGGGCGGACGTGAGTACTACACAAAAGTTCATTAAATAGTTTCGCTTCGATTTTCATCAGTCAGAACATGATATGTGAAATTTAAAAAAAACTATCTATTACGAATAGGTATGCACCAAATCCGATTGTTCGAGTTTGAGTTCATTGCATGTTTAAAACATTCACTATAATGTTTCATCCTTAATTATTTTTTCGCATATCTCATGTGCGTTCCATCATACATGTTGCCCTTTTTTCATTACACGTGTTCTTTAGATACCTCCAAACCTAATAGAAAATATTATAACATTCTTGAAAGATGGGCTTCTTCTTTTCAAGTCATTATACGTTGTTGTTTTTTTATAGCTGTAGTCAATTTACTATCATTTAAGGGTGCAATATTACTGAAAGATAAAAGGGAAATTTTTTGAATATACAGTTAGAAAATGCTTTCAACATCCGTATATTCTGAATAGATATTTTTCTAGGAATTTTAACATTATCTGTTATAAGCTCTTGTCATTATGTGTATGTTTCTGTCGCTAGGTCATACACATGAAGTAGTGCGTGAATATGTACAAGATCCTGCAATTCTGAAACAACTGAAAGAATATCAACAACAAAATGCTAATCTGTTACAACAATTTGATAAGCTCCGACAGGATATGGCTAATCAAAACATCGAATCGTTTGAAGATTTACAACGATATGACCAAAAGGGAGCTGATGCATTGGTAAAATTGGCTACTGAAACGAAATCACTTCAAATGCAAGGGCGTAACATTGGCTTCTTCGGTCTGACGTCGACAGGCAAGAGCACAATGATTAACAAATTACTCAATAAGGAAGTAGCCAAGACAGGTGCCGGTGAAACAACGACTAAGATCGAGCCGTATGATGGACAAGGATATCGACTATATGATATTCCCGGACGTAATGACGACATGACGTACTTTAGTATGGAATATGTGGCCTTCTGGAAAGGTTTGACAGCTCGTGTAGTGCTTTTGACAACCTCAGTCAAGGAGATGACAAAAGTGTTTCGTTTACTCGATGCAATTAATCTAAAATATGACATTGTAGTCAACAAGTTTGATTTGGTCAAGTCAGAAGAGCGAGACGCGTTCAAAGCTCAAATCAAGCAAGAAATCACTCAGTGTGGCCTTAAAGGTGCCAACCATATTTGGTTCGTCAGCTCTCAGAATCCAGGGCAGTTTCCTGACTGGATGACCATGGTGAACTATTTGACAGGGCATTAACTTTTATCTTTTTCATACAAATAAACTGGATACCAAAACTATAAACATGAATGTTAATTCCAATTATAAAGTAAAGGATCTTGATCGGAACTTGCTGGTTTTCTGTCAAGAACGAGCTCTTAGATCGCGAAAGTTAACTCCTTTCATGATCGTGATAAGATCTTGGCAAATTCAGAAACTGTTTTAGAAACAATCTTGATTATAAAACTGACCAGGATCGTACTGAAAACTTAACAAAATTTCCTTGCATTTATTTTTTCTTTGAAGGATCCGGAAAAAATCTAAGCAAGGTCCTATAAGCTTGTGAAATATAATTTCCTATTTCTTCGATGGCTGGCTTCGAACGGAATCTGTCCAGATCTTGAGTAGTTCTCGAATAATTCTTGTCCGTATGTTGGCTGATACTATCGAAAAGATCCTGACAAGAATTATTTAGCAAATCTTGACAATTTCTCGACCGAATCTTATTATAGAATTTTTTCAACAATCCTTTTAACATCTGTATAGGATCCGATGTGAATCTGGACAGGTTTCTGATCTATCCATTACGATTCCAATCTGACCAGGAACCACAAAAAATCTTGAACAGGATCCAGTATTTCCTTCAATTATCTTACGATCAGGATCCTCGAAGGATTAAGTCAATGTCCTGATCAAAACTTGTCAAGAACTTGAATGAGGATCTTGTCGGGATATTAAATAAGATTCTCAGTTAAACTTGACACGATCCTATTAGTTGAGGATCCTGAAGGATCTGTGCAGGAATTCAACAAGAATGATCAGGATTGAGACTAGGGTGGCTCCAAAGACAATGAAATGGTGTATTCATCCGATCCGTCACAAAAAACTGTGTAAAGATTGGCCAGAAGATTACACATCAAAAAGGTCAGCGTTTAATACGAGATCGATTAGCAACGTATATATGTAATCGATATCAACGTGAAATTAAAAGAACGAAAATTATGATACGAGAAAGCGATTATCTATGTACAAATTGTTATACAATTGAATATAATCATATGATTAAAAAATTTGGAACAGTAAAACGATTAACAAACGATATGAAGGAATTTATGAATGATAATATGGACGATGATTATGATAATGATATTTTGATGTGTAAACAGGAAAATGAGAAATCACTCGAGGATACTGTTACAGTACGTCTCTCTCTATCTCTCTTTCTTTGTCTATCTTTTTCTTTGTGTGACCATGTAGATATTTAAACCCGTGTTGTACACGTACATGGTCACTCTAGTCTTTCGTGTGTGTGTGTTTTCTCTCTCTCCTTCTTCTCTTTCTTTTTCATGAATAAAACCGTCAGCTCCATAGAGCTAACATTGGTGCCGTGACTGGCCTTCTTCAATATTATCACCGAAGAAGAAACTTACCAGCCTTTCGATTAAACTCATCCACACCGGAAAGAGTGAAAATCCATCTCATCTATTACGGAAGAGAGATTAAACGATTGACGTGATTAACACATACAAAATTACAATCAATTTATCACCGTCACATACGTACGAGAACGGCAGATCGGACTAGACAAGCAGTAAAAGAAAACGGTGCGGTTCTCTTATCACACGAAATAATAACATATTCAGTCGGCCGAAAAAAACAAAAAACAAAGGAAAACACGATGCCGACACCGGACGAACAGAAGGATGGAAACAATGGCACGGGCGAGCAACCGCCGAATAGACCGACAACAACGAGCGAAACACCCTCGAACCAAATGTCCTTAATGGAAGGTCGACAATTGCACTCGAGTCAACAAGAGGCCTTAAAGAAAATTCCAGAATTCTCGGGCGAGGACAATGAACATGAAATCAACGAATGGCTATTCGATTTGACTAATTTGTTCTCATTAATTAAACTAAATGATGAAACGAAAATCCTCGAAACGATGAGCAAACTAACGGGACCAGCATTAAGATGGTATCAACAAAACTTGCCAACATTCCGGGACTGGAAGAGCACCGAGAAAGCACTTCAGGAGCGATTCAAGGAGCACACATCAGATGGTCAATTGATGCGAGAATTTTTTCAACTGTATCAGGAAGAAAATCAATCGATTACATCCTTTTATGAAAATGTGATCCGTAAACACAGACGAATACAAAACTTTGTCTCGGAGCAACAGGTAATTACGGTATTACAAAGTGGTGTGAAAAAATCGCTACAGGAATTCCTGATTCGGCAAGAGAAAGGCATTAACAGTCCGGACAAGTGGTTGACGTTAGCACGTGAAGAAGAATATGTTCAAAAACGCCTTCAACAGCAGTCGGAGGATATCTCGCAACCGAAATCAGAATTCACATTACCAACAGCAACGATCAACACACAGCAAGGAGCATCGAAATACAACGAGAGATGGTCTCGATCGAACGGACGATACAATAACAGCCAACGCCGATCGAAACCGATGAAGGATGTCGAACAGACAAAGAATTGTTGGATATGCAATCGCCGAAATCACTCTACTAGCGAATGCCATTACAAGAAGGAGAGCGGATGTTACAAATGTGGGCAATCAAATCATCGAATACGCAACTGTCCACAACGTCATTTTTTCGAGTAGGGGGATCGGGTGATGGCGACGATCCCTGTGGAGCAACAAAGTCATCAAACAAATTATTTCATCCAATATTCGTAAACATTTTATGCAACAAAACTCCACAAAAAGCACTCATTGATACCGGATCGGCCATCACAATCATACATCAGCAATTATTGAACAAAATCCCGCACAGAGAATTCGTCAAGACGAAGAAAAACCACGTCTCAGCCAGTTGCTCGAACATAAACGTCGTCGGTGAAACTTTATTGGACATCAACATCGATGGAATAACAACACAGATAATGGCCGATGTAGCTGGCGACTTGGTCACAGATCTCATACTAGGAACCGACTGGATCGAACCGAACAATGTTTATATAATGACACCAGAAAGACGAATTATGATAAAACAACGAAACAAAGTAGCATCTACTCCATTTGTCGAACCACCGGACTTGAATTATCCGGTCACATTGATTAATCACATCACAATTCCACCATTCTCAGAACAAATCATCGAAGTGCAATGTACACACAACAACATGACGAATGCACTATTCGAACCGACTCCGAAATTACAAAACAAAGCATTGTTCGTGGCGAACACGTTATCACACATCTCGAACAATCGAATGAAAATACAAATAATCAACGCCACGGAACGACAGCAAACATTATCGGAAAAGACAAAAATGGGAACGGTAACATCGATGTTAACTACAATCAACTTTATCAGTGAACAACCAACTTCAGCGAAACGCAGCCCACAAGGGAAAGCGTGCATGACACTAATCTCTCAAGGGAAAAGTGTGACAGAACAACATCAATGTCGGGAATGCAAGCAAAGATTTACAACACGAAACGAATTATTCAAACATCTCAAGAATGAATGTTACCCGGATGACATAAGACACCAAATCACCAAATTAACCGAACATATCGTTGACAAAAAACAACGCGAACAAATTACAAACATGTTATGGAAATATGGTGCGTTATTCGACACGAGCAAACCATCGAAAATCGAAATCACGTTGAAAAATGCCATCGACACGGGCACACATCGTCCAATACACACACCACCATATCGAAAATCGAACAAAGATCAAGAAACATTGAACGAGGAGACACAAAAGTTGATGAACAAGGGAATCATCGAACATTCGACATCTCCGTGGTCTTCTCCTGTGGTGTTAGTGAAAAAGAAGGACGGTACAACCAGATTCTGCGTTGATTATCGAAGACTAAATCAGATAACAGTCAAAGATGCATTTCCGTTGCCGAGAATTGACGACATATATGACCAACTGACGGAAGCAACACACTTTACGAAATTCGATTTCAAAGCTGGTTATTTTCAGGTGCCATTGGATAAAGCAGATAGACCAAAAACGGCATTCTCCACACGAGATGGTCATTTTCAATTCAAGGTGCTTCCACAAGGACTCACCAATGGACCGCCAACATTTCAACGCATAGTCAATCAAATTCTCGGACCCAATCGATGGAAACACATGCTCGCATACATCGACGACATCATAATTTACTCCAAGAACTTCGCTGAACATGTGCAACACATAGAGGAAGTTTGTTCGTTATTGAAGGAGGCAAACTTCAAACTGAACATCGAGAAATGCGAAGTTGCTCGAACAGAAATATTATTTCTTGGTCATGTGGTGGCACAAGGCACCATCAAACCCGATCCAGAGAATATTCGTGGTCTAGCAGAGACTCGAGAACCAACAACAGCGGAAGAAGCATTTCGATTTGTCAAAGCAGCGGAATATTATCGAAAATTTATCCCGAAATTCTCATCGATCGCAGCACCATTACACAAATATTCACCTACAACGATCCAACAACAACAAATGAAAGCGCAAAAGAAACAGCCATTCGAACTCACGGAAGACGCGAAAGAAGCCTTCCACAAACTCAAGCAAATATTGACGACGGAATTAATTCTCAATCTTCCTGATGATGCATTGCCATTTAAAGTACAAACTGACGCATCTACAGATGGTATTGGCGCAGTATTATTGCAAGTTACATCACAAGGAGATCGACCATTAGCATACATGTCAAAGAAATTGACGAAAACACAAATGAAATGGCCGACGATCGAACAAGAATGCTACGCAATAATACAAGCTGTTGATAAATGGGACAAATATCTCCGAGGACAAGAATTTCTCGTCGAAACAGATCATGAACCTTTAGTTAGCTTCGTCAGTAAAGAACAAGTGAACAAGAAATGCGAACGTTGGCGATTGAAATTGGCAGAATATCGTCTCAAAGTGAAGCATATCCAAGGAAAGAAAAATAACATGGCAGATTACTTATCCAGATCACCAGTGGATGACGCAGAAGACGAAGTCGAAGAAGCAACATCAAAGGGTTCAATGGTGAATGCAATTACAAGAGCTCAAGCAAAATTACAACACCAAGAAGCTGAGCTCATCCCGAAAGGGAAAGAAGCGATCATTGTAAACCCAACAACACAGTCGATGGGTAATAACAGAAGTGAAACTTCCTTATTTGATATAGACAATTTACAAAAATATCAGGAGGAAGATCCAACGATTCGGAAGATAAAGCAGAACATTGAAAGGGAAAGGCAATATGAAATCAAGGAAGGAATAGTATGGCGTAAACGAACAACACCAGCGAAATCGGTACCATACGTTCCAGCAGGTCAAATGCGTGCGAGCATTCTAAAAGCATATCACGATACACCAGGCAACGGCGCTCATTTCGGTCGGGATAAAACGTTGAAGAAAATTCAAGATCGATATTTCTGGCCGACAATGACAGCTGACATTACAAATTACGTGAAATCATGCCTAGAGTGCGCACAGAACAATCACCGTCGAATAAAACCACCAGGAAAATTGAAACCGATACCACCACCGGAAGGAATATGGAAATTATTGAGCATGGACTTTCATGGTCCAATTACTCCAACAACATTACGGGGAAATCGATATATTATATCCATAACCGACATCCTATCGAAATTCGTTATCGCGAAAGCCGTTCGTGATTGTTCAGCAACGACGGCAACAAATTTTCTAATAAACGAAGTAATCATGAAGTACGGTACTCCGACGTGCATACTAACAGACAACGGAACACATTTTACAGCGCAAATGATGAACAACTTATTCCAGAGCTTAGGGACGACGCATTTATACACAACAGTATATCATCCTCAAACAAATGGTCAGATCGAACGTTTTAACGCAACAATGGATGGAAAGATAGCAACACTATGTAACGAACGACGCACGAATTGGGACGAAGTCTTACCATTCGTCACGTTCAATTACAACACATCGATTCATGCAACGACTCAACAAACACCGTTCGAAATGATGCATGGTCGACAAGCCACTCTACCGTTCGATCAACAACAAGCATTGATTTCCGTGACACCAGATCCCGAACATGGAAAGAAACTTCGTGATTATCTTGAGAAATTAACCAACGATGCACGAAAGAAAATCGAAACATGTCAACAGCAATACAAGGCACGATACGATCTCAATAGACAAGAACTACAATTGAAAACCAATGATTTAGTCCTGGTGAAAACGAGAAATGCTCGAAACAAATTCGACATTCGATACGAAGGTCCATTCAAGATCATACAACAACACGGAAGCAAAACATTCATCGTTCAACACGTCAAGAAGACGACATTAACGAAGCAGGTCACGATGGATGTCATCGTTCCACTTGTGGAACGATGGAATTTAATTTAACCAACACATCCCGAAGGGGAAAGATGTGAGATATGTGAAAATGGATGAAGGAGTGATTGAAATTATCGAATTCGATCCAGCAGTTCTTGTCGGGGAGACAGATTTCCCCTTTTCACTGACAGGGAGGGGTTGTCGAATGCAATAATTCACATAATCAACTCGAAACGTCGAATGATTCAATAGATTTATCTTCGAATTTATTCATTGCATATGACACATGTTCCATTACATCGATTCGAGCATGTCATACATGACGACATATCATCCAACGAAAACACGAATATCGATATTACGATCGACGTCATGGCCAAACTCGACGTAGTGAAGAAAATTCTTTCGTAAATCAAGCGAACAAGAAAAGCCGTCGACACATATCACACATCGAATAGAGAAACCACGTGGGAGGAAAGAAAATATACTTATATCCATCGAACGAGAAAATTATTCTCTATCGGAATATAATAGAGAATTACGAAATTCACCGTCACACTATTTACTGATAGCCAGTTTAACATTCGTGTGAAGCGTCCCGAACGAAATTTCCGTCGAGATTATCGGAGAACAATCACGAAATGTCGAACAGAAGACACCGAAAAGGTGATACGAAAAGAAGAAGGAAATATGAGCTGAACGAACAACTGAAAGCACAATATCCACCGTTTCGTACATCATGCGACATCGAAGTTCTCTATTTACATGAACAGTCAACGATTGAAACGATCAATTATCTAATCGAAAGAGCAAAGCGAACGAATCGATACATCATCGACACGGAATCTCAACGAATGCGATTAAAAAGAGGAGAAGAACCGAGAAACGGTGCCATCATACAAATCCAACTAGTCTATTCGTTCGATTATTCAACGGTGGTGGTAATCGAAACATATTATCTTCCGAATATCCACTCGGAATTATACAAGAAAATAAAAGAATTACTCGCCATAATATTTAGCAACAATCATGAAATTATTACGTGGGGACCACTCAAACATGACATCAAGCCATTCAAGCATCTCGACATCATCCATTTAGGTAACATTATTCAATGTGATTTACAATTTATATTTAGTAATCCAATGGAAACTTGTTACACGCATCCAATAATGGAAAGTCGTGACGATGCAACCGGTTGTGTGTCGATGCAACTCGATACACCTGGTGAAAAGCTGATCTTCTATACAGATGACAGCGAAGGTGACTCGGAGGATGACGAATGGAATATGAACAACGACCACCATGAGAAACAACGCAACAAGAATCGTAATCCTCCAAAGTCATTACAAGCGATCGTGGCAAAAGAACTGAACAAATTTTTAGACAAGTCACTCACGATCAACGATTGGAGTTGTGGAATCGATCTTAGTCTCAACACATGGCAACAAAAATGGTTTAGCATAAATGAATACGATGAACGTGAAGAAAAACAAGCACGATACCGAATGCAACGATATGCAATCGAAGATTGTACGTCAGTGATGGAACTGTATTTCCTCAAATTTCCGAACAAGATCAACGACCACATAACTCCGCCCGAAACGCCAATGACGGCGAATCAATCAACAACAAAATCGAACAGCCGAGGTCGATCACCTGCACGAATTACAACAACTTCGAGACGAACCGAATTAACATCAGACGAAATCAAACGAAAACAAGAGAAACAACGGGAAAAGAACAAGAAATTCAAGATAAAGAAGAAAACTCGGCGAGATTTCAACAATCCAATATTTCGTCCGATATATTACCGATACGACTACAAGAAAATCAGAGCACAACTCCAGGATGACGAAATCAACCACAGCCACGAAGTGAAAATCAATGAAGAAAAAGCCGAAGTCCGAATTAATTTCAAATCGGAGCAATTACGAGAAGAAGCACGAAGAAAAATGCCGGTGAACTACTTCTCCCGATCTCAATACTATAAGAGATGGGGGTGAATGAACAGTCACGCATCCCGGAGAGGGAAAGGCGAGTGTCGACCACTAGGGAACCATGTTGTTTCGAGTGGTGAAACACCATAGAAAAAAAATCTTTTTGTGTTTTTTTTCTCTCTCTATATCTCTCTATATCTCTCTATTGTGAACATTTTCTCTTCTTTTCGTGGTTTCGTTTGTTTTTTCGTTGTGCTGTAAATAGAGTGTGCGGACACACTTTCATCATGGAGGGGAAGACTGTTACAGTACGTCTCTCTCTATCTCTATTTCTTTGTCTATCTTTTTCTTTGTGTGACCATGTAGATATTTAAACCCGTGTTGTACACGTACATGGTCATTCTAGTCTTTCGTGTGTGTGTGTGTGTTTTTCTCTCCCCCTCTTCTCTTTCTTTTTCGTGAATAAAATCGTCAGCTCCACAGAGCTAACATTTCAGCTCCACAGAGCTAACATTGGTGCCGTGACTGGTCTTCTTCGATATTATCACCGAAGAAGAAACTTACCAGCCTTTCGATTAAACTCATCCACACCGGAAAGAGTGAAAATCCATCTCATCTATTACGGAAGAGAGATTAAACGATTGACGTGATTAACACATACAAAA
>Ga0209952_1002078_pt1 | contig 15589 bp, 17 predicted proteins | sample ThiBiot_750_biof_2_FD_183951 | JGI IMG/M metagenome (GOLD analysis project Ga0209952, IMG submission 183951) | Wastewater bioreactor microbial communities from Cape Town, South Africa - Thiocy_cont_750_biof (SPAdes) | ecosystem: Engineered > Bioreactor > Thiocyanate-remediating >...
GTATTTATTTTGAGCATCACAATCGGCACCATGATCCAAAAGTTTCTCGACAATTTTCTTAAATAAAAGACAAATAATAACTTCCATCGAGCAACAAACTGAATTCAATTTCTTACAGGACAATTCGCTTTACACGCATAAAATAGTGGAGTCAATAGTTGATTGTCTTTCGCATTGACAAAGGCTCGACGTGTACATAGAGTATCACATGTCAAAACACAATTAAAATACGCACATAAATGTAATGCTGTTATTCCATCTGTATCCTTAACAAAATAGAAGAAAAAAATCAATCAATCGATCGTTTTATTTTGTTTTCGAATTGTACTTTAGTATTCACGTCATAGTTTTTGATTAGCAATGATTGAACGGCTAGATGATCGTCATCGACAGCCGCGTCAAATAACGGTGAGAGAGGTAGGAAAATATTTGTTGGTTCATTCGAATCAACATCAATTGGCTCGAATTTGAAATTGTCGTTCATAATATTGTGATTTTGATTAGAATTCGAAATGAAAAGAAACAATGTTTACTTTCGATGATTGAGAAATGAGAGAAGTGAATGGTGATTCAAATAAATGAGACATCTAATTTTCATACTGAAAATATAATTTGAAAGTAAAATCTACTTTTGTTTTTATTCTTTCGAACAAAATAAAATAAAAAAAAACAATAAATAATCGACACCATAAAAAACACATACCGATTCCGTAAAATATCAAATGAAATGAAACTAATTCAAATATTACAAATAGTCTGTCAATAAAACTCAAATAACAAATAGTTGAATGTTCACTGGGGACATCTAACGAGACATTTGTCACGCATGCAATTGAAATCAAGCATGTTCATGTATGTTTTTTTTTAGTATCTGTACTGTAATTTTTTCTTTTATTAACAAAAAAAATCATAAGATAATTAATTGATGAAAATGGACAAAAAATAAATAAATGTATATCAGAAAGAAAGACCAACGGAATTATTCTTGTCCGAAACCTTCACATTCTTCAATGGCAAAAAGAAGTTTTTCTTTCAAGATCTCGTATTTTTTGTATGGCGGGAGATCGATTCGGTTGAAACACGTGTGAGAACGAGGAAGGATATTTTCACCGCCATATTTTTCGATACAAAATTTCTGTGGACCATTCGATCCTAAATAAATCAATCGAAAAAAAACAAGAACACAATCGATCAATTTTCCTACCGAGTAACTCAGAAAAACCACCGATCGGGACACGACATGTGCCCGTCACGAATTGCAGCAGACGCGAACGTTGTTCGTCGGTTATTTCACGAATAAATTGCCAAAACCATCGGATCTGTTTCGAATTTGCACTGTAATGTTTGTAGATTGTATTTCGTTCCCAATCGGCAACATCAATCTTCGAGATTCCACATAGAAGTAATTCGAATTCACGTTCGTCAAATATCTGAATCCATTGTAGTGGAACAACCTTCGAAAAAGAGCATAGCAAACAAAAATATAACGCCGGTGGATTGGTTTTACTTCGTTAAATCCGTGTAAAAATGCTTTGGTTTGCTCTTCGACACCTCGAGTGAATCGCCATTGAGTTAGTAATTCGAGATATTCGTTTTTATTTTCTTCGGTTAATTTGATATCATTGCCTCCGGGTTTTAATTCGACTGTTTCGATTTTACCGAATAGTTCGTAGGTTGTATTGAAATATAATTCTAAATTATCGTTTTCATCGAGATTATTATCACGAATCCATGATAAACTCGTGTAAAACTCGGGATCTAATGATTCTAAATCATTGATCGTCAAATGTTTGCCTAACATTCGTTTGTAAAACGGTAAACTGAATCCATTATCGATGAATTTCTCGTGATAGAGTGTCATTGCAACAAATCGACCGATAAAACTGAAGCAAAACAAAAAAAAATCGAATAAACATCATTCTCCGTTCGAACAACAACTCCTACCGAAAGTACATCAAATGATGTGGATTAACCGACGATGCCGGATTAATTTGCAAGTAATAATTTCGTTTATTTGCGTATTCGAATAGGCAATACATGGGATTGAGAACTTCATGTGACAAACGAAAGAACCATTCACGTGCGACACCACCGTAATCGAGAGCTTCTTCGTGTTTAAATGAAAGATATAAACGACGACGAAGTTCGTCGGATTGACAGTGCATGATTTGATTGAATGAATCGTCGAAGAGACGATCACGACGAATGGTGAGTTTCAATTGACCATTCGATGCATTCGTCGAGCAAAGATAACGAAATTGTCGGATTTTATAGGGTAAACTGCGTTTTACTTGAGATTTTTGTTCATTATTCGATTGAGATGAAGAATTCTATTGGAGAGAAAACAAGATTTTCTTTTTCGTTTTTTTCGTGAATTTCATTTTACGAGATTAGGATCGAGTCTTGGATCTTCAAACATTGTTGTTTTTGTATTATGATCGAGATAATAAACACGTCAAATGAAATTCACGAACATTTCAAAACCATTCGGCAATGGAGTATCGAATAGGTGATTATCCATTTGTCTTGGATCTTCCCATTGAGTTGTTTTCGAAAGATGATTGACAAAATACGATCGACCTTGATTGTCGAACATTCGTTGCCAACCGTCGGGCAACGGTTGTTCATTCGTCTCAGTATGCGGTAGAAATCGATGTTCGAACTGATTGAACATTGAATGACTTCGATTGTATTGTGTTTGCCATTGGGCAACATTCGATAGATGAAGAGCTGTCGGCGGTGTCCAACTAGTCGTACGTGTATTGTGATCGACGTAGTAGACTCGACCTCGATCATCGACACGTTCGTCCCAACCGGATGGAAGATGTGTCTGATCGAGTAACCATGTCGTTCGACGACGATTATGATCGACATAATAAGGACGACCGTGACTATCTATTCGAATTTCCCAACCCGATGGTAACTAAATCGAGAAATAAATAAATAAATAAATAGGAAATTTGATTTGTACGAACTTGTTGTCGAAGTTGAGCTAAATGACTTTCATCAATGGCTGGACGCTGTCGTGGAGAGGACGTGGACGGTTCAGTTTCTACTGATGTTCGTGCATTCTAAATATCTCATTCATTAATTAATTAACCTTCTTATTTCAAACAATCTTCTTACCGGTTCGGACAATGCTCGTGGTAGTGTTTGTTCCTGTGGTTGCTGCTGTTGTGACTTAAGAATCGAACCGAAAAACACGACTTCAATAATTCCTGTACTGGCATTATTATGATTGTTATTATTTTCATTAAATCGAAAGAAATTTGATGATGATGATGCTGAATTTTGGAATGGTAATTGAAGATGATAGGATGGTGACTGTTCATCGTTGATATTTTGATGTTTGGAATAATAATCATCAATAATTGATTTCAATGTCAATGCTATATGTCCGAGATCATTCGAACCGAAAAGTCGAGTTGGAGATTGAATTTTGAGATTAATTTTCGAATCAGTTGACACAAGTGTATCTAATGTTTCATTGATTAATATCGATGGATTCGGTGTTGAATTTGTTTTAGCTGGTTTACGTATTAATTCTGTTCGATAATTATATTTATTATCAATTTCAATAATAACACATATGTCAACTAGTTTTATTGATGTTGGTAAACGTACTGAACAGATTTTAATGCGTAGATGAAAAAGAGATTCGATTGAATCAGTTGATGTTGATCGAAGCATTGCAAAATTATGCTTTTTGATTTTCGTTTGTTTGATGATAATATTAATTCCTCATAATAAATTTAAATTAAGAAAAGGAAAAGAAATGTTGATCACATTAGATATTTGATTTCAGTATGCAATTGTGGAAATCTTCTAAATGACAATTGAAACTGAAATGTAAAGTCAACTATATACATATGCGCATGTCTCTGTTTACCTCGAAATGCATTTGTTGAATGAACAACCAATAAGAATAGATGATCATATTTTCTCTTTTCTTGTCTAAAAATGAAATTTTATATGTAGAATAGCGAAAAAAAACGAAAATGACATTCAGAAGAAGCACTCAGATGTTTCAATCATTTAAAAAATATTTAAAAGGGCAATTAAACAAAACGAATAGAAGCTTTAAAATGAATTTTGAAATAAATATTTAGTAAGATGATAAAGAACTGATCATAGACATGAGCATATTAACTCACGAGGATATCATTTAAAATTAATATTTAGCTATTTGTCAATGGAGAATAAAAACCTTCTTTGAGTTCATTTTCACAGTGATATGTGGTAGATTAAGAGTGGTCTCTTCTTTTCGTCATTGGTGTCGATCATTTTGACTGATTACTTTTAATTTGTGTTTGTCTTTCGAAAACAATTGAAAATAAATAGTCATCACAATTCTATTTTTTTATTTAACGATAAGATAAACTCGTTAGCTATTAATGCAAAGTAAAACCGATGTTCTTTTGATCTCATTACTAAGAGACAGCTCACTGATTATTTTTCATATTTTTTAACTTTAGCAAAAAACTAAGACCATAAAATGTAATAAAATCTGAACAATGAGAAAATGAAATCTGAAGGAAAAATATTTTAATTAGCCATTGCTGTTTTCTTCATAAAACTGGCAGTTTTGAGGCGGTTCCAGTAACATAAGTTGCTTATCGGCATGTTCTTCATTGATAGATATTATACCGTTCTCTTTGGTATATTATTTGCCGAACATAGTCTTCAAGTATCTCTCTATGATGTAAAACAGGATAGTGAAAAGACTCGAAATAAAGTAAATGGTTTTGAAAATTATGAAACATTTCTGAAGTTGCGATAATGATAAATCATAAAATGCGTTTAATCATTTTGAGTATTACACATGGACATGCAGCTGATGAAGTTTTACGATTAATACGTCAATATTTAAACAAACATGATATTGTTCTTGATTGTAACAATGAATGGTATCTTGATACAGAACGACGACAAAATAGATGCTGGTAATACCGAAGGTACAGGTGTATGATCAATTCAAGAATCAATCACGTATGGAAGCTGAATTAGATTATTTTGATGCACATTCATATTAAAAAAAAAGGACCCTATCATTATGAATGAAAAAACCATAGATATCAACAGCTCTTGATAAAAAAAAGAGGTACATTATACACATATGTATCTATTTAAATGTTTAAAACATCAAAAAATGTGTATAAAGTATGAAAAAAAAGAACTGAAAGTGAAAGAAAATGATTCCGTCGATAGGCATAATTTTTAGGTGTATATCGTGAATAATCGAATGGTAATTTAAAATTTTGTTGTATTAGATTTTGAACTTGCCGAACGATTTGTTCATTATTACATTTGTCTTTATTGCAGAAAACTTTGATAGAAGTATGCGAATTATCGAAGACTTCCGAAAACCATTCATCATATTTAACTTGATTTTCGGATTGAAGATCACATGGAAATTTATTATTAAACGTATATTGATTCGGCCGAGAAACGGACTTATTTAGAATAAGTTCAGCATTACAAAGTCCAAATGGTTCGCAAATTAAATGGTTATCACAAGTCGTATTTTCTGTTGATTCTTCTTTGTAGAGTAGAACTATAAGATCATCATATAATGCTGTTAAATTCAATTGACTCCATTGATTTGAACCGATCGTTTGCCGTACAAATTCTTGATCACAATCATCTTTATGTGAACAATGATACGAAATAAATGTAGTCAATGCTCGTGGATATAGATCTGATTTAACACTGAGTGTTGACGGACCGTCCATTTTAGCAGGCACTTTTGTTAATACACCGCTCATGACTTTTTCGTTGTAGTTCACAGTAAGAAAAACACTGCAAACAGTCGAATGACCATCGACATCGATTGTCTTGCATGGATGTTTGAATGGATGTTGTTCACCAAACTTGATATCGATGACAAGACAATCATGAGCACAACGAAGTGAATATGTTGAACGAATAAATAGAATCGATAAAGTTAAACAAAGGATTTGCATCAATTGTTTAGACATTTTGAGATATGCGAGAAAAAGAACATTTTATTCACGTTGATTCAAAAATAAACATTTCTTATCTTTTTATCTCTTCATCATCGAAAAAAAATTTGATCGAAAAGTATTTACGTATGCGACATTACAAACTTTTTGTTGGCAAAGAAAACGATTGATTTGATGTTTTTATTCAGTTGCTTTTCTTAAATATGAATATTCAATTGATTTTTGTTTTTGCTAAATTTGGTGACATCTACATCACGCATGCTGCAATGATGATGACGAAACGAATAATGATACAATTGATGAGTAATAGAGTCAAAATAATTTCATTTTCTTCCTACATTTGCTTGAAATTATGTGTAAGTGAAGTTGATTAACTGTTTAGAGAAAAATGTTCTTTTTTCGTAGTCAGATTTAGACGAAATTACAGACGTAATACAACAGTAACTTCAACTTCAAATCGAATTAACATTTCCAAGAATAGACAAGTTAATAATCTTTGCAAAACATTTGCTCATTATCATGTGCTATCTGTTTTAAATCAATTGGAGGATTACAGATTAACATCAAACGAAGCAGATTTTAAAAAATTAGTATTAATGTTACTTCGTGCATTCAATGATTCCAGATGGCGTTCGTTCGCCAGCGAACAACGTGATCAATTTATTCGCAGAGTATCAACTTCAAAGAACGAACAGTATTTTCAAAATACGTCTTGTTACCTTGTAATTATCTTCTACATTTTATCGATTATTAAAAAGTATAATATTTCAAATACTAACGAAATTTGGAAAGAAATAATAAAGCATCATTCAATCAGCAAGCCTGAAGTAAAGAAAACTTTTTTCCAAATGAAATATGTCCTCGTCATTCAATAATAATTTAGTTTTTTGAATATTTATACAAAAATCGAATCATAGTTCCTGTCGATCTGCATCCGATGCTTTATGAACGAATGGATAAATTATATACAGTGCATCAAAGCGAAAACGTCCTTTCTCGATTGCTTCGAGTTGGATATTGTTCTCCAGACAATATCGGACCAAATACTTCGCCTCAATTTCTCGAGAAAATGTTTTCTGCAGTTTCAAAAAACAAGGTTCAGTGTTGGAAAGATAGTGAAGATTTAGCAAACCGAATTTGGCCAATGAAGAAACCAGAACACCTTTCCTTATGTCTTTCATATTGTCGTGATTATGATCTTAATCAGGTTCGTTTTTCAACGAATAGAAATGTACTCGATGAAGTTATGATTATGGAAACAGATTTTCCTAGGGATGTATTATCTCAAAGGTCTATTGGTTCTATTACATTACGTATAATTCGTTTAATTCAACAATTAATCTATTGTGGAGCTCGAGTAAATAAACTTCTTTTATTTCAATATGAAAATACTGTTTAATTTTCAGCTTTCCAAACCAATTTTTAGTCAATATTTTCGTGACGTGTCACAATATGGGTTTAGTCTGACAACAATCGGTATCTACGTCATGCTTAGTATTGGTATAGATAATATCAATCCACCAGAAATATCTGTATCTGATTATGATGAGCGTTTTCTCAAATTTATTTTCACTCAAATAAAAATATTTCGTCAGCCGTTTCAAGATATGATGTTGCATCATCTAGTAATTTCATGTCCATTTATTCATAAAGAAAAAATAATCAACTCTCAACGACAAAATGAGCAAACCGACGAATCGATAATGAATAATAAACTCTTTCAAACATCGTTAACATTGAAACAATGGTGTCGACTGAAAATTCGAGAGAACTGTTCGCAAAAGAATATTAGACAATTGAATATATCGAGAAAATTAATTGATTATTGTTCATATGGACTTTCGAATTCGAATTTTGCTGCTCAATGCATCGAAAAAGTAATTTAACAAAGAAATTTTACCATTTTTTTATATCTATGTTGTTTCTTTAATCTTAGGTTATACAACATGATAGTGGTCGAACTCATTCCTATTTCAGACACCCGATTTTTTTCTAGATTACCCAATAATCATAATAGTTTTTTATTATTAATCACGAAAAAGTATGCTCAAACGACATCATTTTGATTTTGTCTTCCGATAACTCCATGCAAGTAAATAAACTTATTCAATTTGTTGTTTGATGGCCATAGAAATTCATAATTGATTTTTTTCTCAACAATAAATCGTGCACAGAGACATTTCAGTGACGAGGGTATTTGATATTTTTGAAGTAGACTTTTTATTTCCATAGTTTGAGCGTAATCTAATGGTGTTTTATTAAATCTATTTAAACAATCGATATGTGCACCAGTTCGAATGAGTAATTCGATGATTGACAAGACATCTGATTTTGTACTTGACGAGACAATATGAAGAGCAGTATTGCCATCGGAGAGATCAATCGATTCAGTATCAATCCATGGACTGCCGTATGTGAGAATTAATTGAGTAGCAGCTAAATTCGGAAAGCTAAATCAACGAAAATTGAAACAGCAAAAGAAAAAAAAGCGAGAACAAACTTGAGAACTTGCCGAATTTCATTTGCTCGGTAGTTAATATCTCGATAGGTTTGTTCGTTGACACATAAATGCAATAATGTTTGTCCATCGATTGTTGTTCGTTGCTGTCGACAGATATCATTAATTAAACGGTAGATTAATTGACGATCAAGTTTTGTCAACGATGGTTGTTCAAGAACCTGAAAACACAAACAAATAAACAAAAAAGAAAGTTGAATCTGTACTTTTGCAGCAATTGTGATAAGACATAGTGAATTTTTAATTGAATGATTTTTTTTATTCTGTTCCGATGGTTCGAATGTCAAACGACAGATTTGTACAAATAAATCCGGTGGAATGAATACATTCGCCATTATCATCTTACAAAACAGCCAAACAAATCGATGAAGACTTGTTTCAAAATTCATATTTTGATATAAATAAAATGTATGATGCCACAAACGTAGACATTGTTCGAATGCACCTTGTTCGACAAGATTTTGCCCGTAGATTAACAATGGTTCGCATAGAGAAACTAATTTCTTTGGTAGTAAAATACGTTCACGAATGAGCAAAGCTTCGATGTAGAGACGATGATGATCATGTTGAATCTTTTCGAATTCATCAATTGTTTGACATTCTTGTTGAAAATTATAAGCAGCAATAGGTTGAGCACTAGGTTTCAATGAATTTCTTTCCGTTCGTAATTGAAATATCTTTCGCATTAGATGAATCATTTTATTAAACATCGACGGAGAATTATTTATACGTCGTATTGATAAAACAATTGAACAAGCAACTAATTCTATTTCATCGAGACATAAATCATCTTTTGTTTGATCGAAAAGATAATCAACAATATCTAAATGATCATTTTCAAATGCTAATATCAATGGTGTTTCATTATTATTCGTTTTAACGTTTGTTGAAGCACCAGCAGCACATAACAATTCGATAATTTCCAAGTGACCTTCCGACGCAGCACATGCTAAAGCTGTGAAATTCGATGACGACGTAAAATCAACGTTTGCACCTTTGGATAATAAATATCGAACAATATTTATTTGACCATGAGCAGCTGATATCATCAATCCATTGTAAAACGGACGTTCTTTTTCTATGGTTTGATTCATATCTGAATAATTATTTTCAATTAAAAATTCGATGATATCATAACGTTCATCCACAATCGCACTGATTAATATTGGATTTCTCGAAGTTGAATGAACATTTGCACCACCATGTTCGATTAATGTACGTGCAACGTCGAAATAACCGCGATCACATGCACACCACAATGCAGACACGTGTGAAACAAGATTTCCATTTAGATCAATGATATTGCCGTGCATATTCACTAAATGTTTAACATTTGAAGAATGAGAAATTAAGATACGTATCACTCGATCGAATCCATGTTGAGCAGCAAGCATCAAGAGACTGACGGATTGATCACCTAATTCATACATCTTTTGTAAAATTGTATCGACATCCGATACGGATTTTAAGTATTCGTCTAATTCATCATGTAAATCACCTTGACAAACAATTTTGTACAATTTCTCATCGTTCATTTGTAGATCGTTCATTGTATCTAATTCATCGAATATCTCATTAGTCTCTCTGAACATGGTTACTTTTATTAAAAGTTCGAAATAATAAAAACAAAAAAGCAAAAAACCTGTGCAGAAATTTTTTTTCCAATGAAAACGAAAGGAAGAACAAAAGCAAACATACATTGGAAATGAAGAAATAAAAGTGTGTTTGATAGTCACATGGCAAAATAAATTGTCGTTTTTTGTCAAAGAATCATTCACATTGCAAAGAAAAATAAGCTGAAATTCATCAAAGCGTCTAAAGATTAGCTAAATAGGAAATATCTTGCGACGATAATGCACGACCAAACACACGAAATTCATCGATACTACCAGTACCACTTGGAGACGCACCTAGAGTTACGTATGGACCAACGGGCTGATCTGTTGGAACAGTGCCACCTGCTATAAACGTTCCATTAAAGTAAAGATAGTTTCCAGTTGTTGTACTGAATGTTTGAACAATATGTATCCATGTATTGAGTGGTAAAATGAGTGAAGCAGTATTATCAGATCTCAATGCACTTATTCCATTGATGGTGATAGATGATGGTGTAGAGGAGAATTGGAGTGCTTGATTGATACGACCTGTGGTTAATGTGGCACCATTGTTAACAGCCGATAAGAAATTCGGACCAGAATCATTGAATTGTGAAGTAGAATCGAAGGTAAAATAACAAGCAAGTACAGCATCAAGAAAAATTTCACAGGCAGTTTTTGCTCGAGAACTAATTGTATAACAATCGATATAACCAGTATAGTATACGTATGCACTTGTACTTCCTCCAATTTTACCTCCACCAATGGTGAAATTACCTGCTGCTGTTCAAAGGGCAGTTCTTGTTGAATTTCCATCCAGCATTCCGTTCAAATATATACTTTGTATTTGTGTGGTATTATCATAAACAAATGCAGTATGATACCATTGATTAGTCGAAATATTGATCGTACCAGTTGTGTCAAGTGCATAAAATCCGAAATAGAGTTTTTGATAATGAACATTGAAGAACAAACATTTGCCAGTGCTGGTCGCTTCACTTTGTCCTCCAAAGGAAAAATCCCAACCACTACTGAGATTGGTAGCATAGAACCAAAAATCAATTGTAAACGAACGGTAATTCAGCGGAATATGAAGTGTAGAGAGATATTGATTATTGGAATAATCGAAACTAACAGCTGAATCGACCCATCCGGAGACGTAACTAGGTGAAGCAGTACCGCTTGCTGGATAATTACCTTCCGCATCAGTTGTAACATTATCAAACGAATAGAATGCTAATCGTGATAGTTTTGAAATTGATTCATTCACACATACGGATTTACAAAGGAGATCTCTTGGTACTAGATGCCACAAATAAATACGTTTATAATTATGACTGAGTGACAATCTTTGAATGCATTTACTTGGTGTCGTTGTTGTTGTTGTTGTCTCAGTAGTGACCAACGTGGTTGTAGCAATCGTTACCGCTATAGTTTAGTATAGAGAAAAACTTCGATTTCAAGTTTTATTGTTAGAAAAGAAGTGGTCTTACTTGTAGTTGACTTTTTCTGGCTCAATATGGCAACAATAGTTGCACCGATTACAACACCAAGAAGAAGAGCGCCAAGTACAAAGCCGAATATAGAGAGACGTGTAAGTGGACAGCCAAATTTATTTCGTCTATTTCTAATCCATAGAATAATCGGTAAATGAAGAAAGGAAAAAAAATCGAATATTACCGTTTCTTTTCCACTTCTGTTATGTCAGAGATATTTGAACGATTTTTCATAGAATTTATCTATTAAGTAAGACGGCTTTTTTTGTTTAAAATTATTGTGAATCCAAACTGTGAAAAACTGATTGGGAGTCACACGAGATGATGACACAGTTAGTTTTTATATTTTGTACTTAATGAGTCACAAGGTTTTTCTTCGTTAGTATCCTTTGAATTGATACTCAAATCATCGCTAGTGAAAATGTTCTGTCTCGTCTAAAATAATAAATAAATTTTTCAATTTCAAATATTTTTGAATGATTGGAAGAGAGAGACATTTGCTTCATCGAGAAGAGGAGTTATATTCTTTGAATTTTTTGTTAAACTTTGTTTGAATGAGGATTGAATCCGTTGATGTCGAGTATGAAGAATCGATGAAAACTGAACAGATAGAATGGTGAATAATTATACTTTAAAATTGAAATCATATCTATATCACTTGTAAAAGATTTTGGGTTTGATTCAGATATTTACCATTGTTTGTCAAATTATCCTTCGATTTTCGTACACTAACATGAATGATCTTACTGGACTTTGCACTGACATTTTCAGCTGATCGATGACAACGACGATGTTGAGAAATTCTTTCGATTCGTGAGCGTCCGTTATTATTAATCATTCTATTATTCAATGAAACAAACATAACTGAGAAGTACCTCTTATTATATTTTGTGGATGTTAGATGGTGGTAATGCACTCACGCGGTCACGCTATTACAAGATGGCCAAACAATGGATTTTAATTAGATTTTTTACTACAGAGTTCAATGTACTTTTATGAAGGTGACGATGTATATCTGACTGCGAAAAGAATTAATGAATTTTTTAGATCAGAAAAGTGTATCTGTCAAACTAAATCCATATAGTATAAAGTATTGAATTTGGATTTGGTCAGTCTCGAAGGTTAAGTGAATTGATTCTGAATACATGCTATTTATTATTAGCTAGAAGTGACTTGCGTCAAAAGTTACAATAAATGCAAAGTAGTATTAAAATCTTTTATTTTCTCTTGGATAAATGAGTCCACACATGCATACAAACCAAAATGAAAAACCTATTTGATTGTCTTATTAGAATCAATTGGAGTTATTTTGGATGTTGTTTAACGTTAGCTGCAATTTCAGCAAATGTTTGACTTAATTCACTTGAAGCGGCTAGAGTATAATACGATCCTTTCATTTTATGATTGATCCGTTCCAAAACAACTTTCGCATTTTCATCGATTCCACTGCCAAGTGCTAACGTCCAAAATCGAATATTTGCTCCATGTTCACTAAATAATTCGTTTAATTGATCATCAGGATATTCCGCATCTCCATCGGTCATGAAGATAATTGAATGTTTCATATTGTTTGTATTATTAGTTTCGAAACGTTTGATACATTCGTTAACAAGCGTGAACGGATAATTGAAATTTGTGCCACCACTCGGGAAATTGATCGTATCTACTTTTATACTTTTGATCTCTTCATCGAAATAAGTATAGTCAGCTTTATCAGCAAAAATAATGATCGTAATACGATCGGTCGTATCCAATGATGTTCGATGATTTAAAAACTCTTCAATAGCTTGAAGTAAATCTTTCCATGGCCTTCCTGCCATCGATCCAGAACCATCTAAGACTAAAATCCAATGAAATGATTCATGAGTAACAACATCCTGTTTAACAGTATTAAAAACAACATATTTCATATTATATTTTCGACAGATATCTTCACCAATTTTCTGCCAGAGAGTTAAAAACTTCCCATATAATTTTGTCAATTCATTATCATCGATTGTTGATTGAAAATTCCAATCGTTATGATTCAATTTAAATTCTGACCATTTTATACGTTGTGAGCCCACAATAATAATTTGATCATCTTTGATTTGTTCGCACATCATCAATGAAGCTTCATTAGTGACTTCAAATTTATAACCGTTCATTGCACGTAGAGCATGTCCAGTTGTGCAACGATGCTCGTTATATTGCGAACCAGGACGAGATTTGATTCGCGTATGATCAACATCACACGGACGTTTGCAGCAAGGACAAAGATCAGGACAACCTCGAACTTTATCTAATAAACGAGTATATCTATCTTCCGTATCGATTGAATCAAAATCACATTTCATTTTATCGTATTCATTTAATAGTGTGTTTCTTTCGTTTGACACACATTGTAAAAATCCGAGTAGATTGTCGATAGAAACTCGATCGTAGATATCATGCATTTCTTTTGTTATTGCTTGAAGTTTAGCTGAGGGCGTACGTTGTTTAGCTAATAATTGAAACGAATCAAAAATGTTCATTTTCAATTTGTAAGTCGTTTGGTGATTATTCTACAAAGAAATATGAAGAATTTTTTAATCACAAGAAAATTTTGTTTACTTGTGATATTTTTGCTGTAATTGTAATCGTTGTTGGTATTTCTTGCCCTGATAAGTAATAATAAAGTAAAAGTGTCATACAACGTTTCTTATTAGTGTGATTTTCATTGATATTTAAAGAATTATTGCCAACAGGATCAAAGTTTTCTTGAATAAAAGTAGCTGGCGAACAAGATATTTTCTTGACTGCTTCTATGACACCTAATTTAAAAGAATCGCAGTTTAATTTTATCAATACAAATCCAATATCCTACCTTCTAGACAGAAGAAAAATTCTCGAAAAATTGAAAAGTATTCAGTTTTTGTTTCAATCAGCTTTCGATTGATCCCTTCTAAAATAGTTGCCCATAATTGATTGAATTCTTGTTCGATAATGATTGTTGGTTGTTCGATATAATCCATTAGCCATTTCTTATCTGTATTCAAAATTAATTTGCCATCACAAATATCCTGAATATATTTTCGATTGATATAATCATACTGTTGTAATTCAACCGTAATTATTCGTTGTCCTTGAAATTTAACTGATTTTGTGATATAATCTTGAAATTGTTTAAGAAGATTCGTGGCAGAATTGGAATCTAACGATGCATTGGGGACAACCATTTGTACAAAATACTGTTTAAGATCATTTTTTTTCTCATTTAATTTGGTTAAATTTTGTTGCAAATTATTTTGTTGCTCGTTAAAATAAAACCATGTCAATAGGCCAATAGCACAAATATGAAATACACCTTTCAATTGTCGTGATAAGGTTAGACAGAATGGGCGTAATTCGTTATCAATGTTAATGCTGAATGTGTTGATTAATCCAACAATTTTCTGAATTAATTCGGTTTGAATTTGCCGTATTTTATTATTTTGTGGATTCTTCGTCTCTTGATTGATTATGTTAATGATCTTTTGAATAAAAACTGATAGACGTAGAATCATATTATTTTCATCGATTACTCCATGTGATAAACTAGGCTTTTGTGTTTTAATACATTTTCGGATATCACGTAGGAAATCGGCAGTATAAATATTGAGCGATTTTTTTGTATTTTGACCTTGTCCAAATAGAGATTTAAAAACTTGTTTGATTCTGCTGGATAATGTTTCTTCTTTGAATGAATCTGACTGGGTAGTCTTTAAATAGGTAATAAATTGTTTTTCAAGTGTTTCTTTGTTTAAATAAACTAAACTTTCAATTTGTTCGAATGAATAGGCATTCATTTGATCATTCGTAAACGGATGAACTTCAACTGGCTCGTATTTCTTATAAACTAAGTCAGTAAAAGTCAAAATGAATTGTTCTCGGACAATACTGATTGATAATTGATTAGCAATACAACCATCGAGAATGGTTAAGCTGGATGAGATATTTTGAAAATCTGGTAAACCTTCTTTTTCATAAATATTGTAATTTGCATAAACATATTTCAAA
>Ga0209952_1002080_pt1 | contig 15580 bp, 18 predicted proteins | sample ThiBiot_750_biof_2_FD_183951 | JGI IMG/M metagenome (GOLD analysis project Ga0209952, IMG submission 183951) | Wastewater bioreactor microbial communities from Cape Town, South Africa - Thiocy_cont_750_biof (SPAdes) | ecosystem: Engineered > Bioreactor > Thiocyanate-remediating >...
GTTTGTATGTTGATCATATTCAAAAAGAAAAAAAAAACGAACGAATACATCTGCTCTAATGGAAGAAAATAATGACGTGAGAAGTAACACAAGTGTTGGCAAATACTAAGAAAATGAATAAGAAAACAAATTATTCATATAACGCGTCAGAGATAGAAGATATCAAGTCTCAAAAATATTTTTTGTTTTCTTTTTTTTTTAAAACAAAGAAAGAAATATCAACACTAGCCGAACTGATGTCATGTTTTGTTATTTTGGTTATGAAATCATGACATATTTTATCATGTGAAAGATTAATTGCAATAGCTTCTGAATAAATAAAACAAGTAATAAGAGAAATAAATTCATCGGAGACGATGCTGGAGAAAAAAAGAAGAAGAAGAAGAAGAAAAGAAAACACATTCATTGATGTGTTGCTATGAAATTGTTTTTAGTGTTTAGTCATGAGAAAATTCTGCCTCTGTGAAAAAACAAAACATAAAAAATAATAACACTAACAATATATCAAATAAATGTTATGAATGTCTAGACAAGCAAAAACCGAGAGAATGATTTATGTTATGAAAAAAAAACGGCAAACAATATAATTCTCTACTTACACTTTGTAAATCAAAAAGATTTAGTTGTTGAACAGGTGTAATTAATGAATTTGATTCAGTCTGACAATGTGTCGGTAGAATAACAGGTGTCAAAGCTAAGTCGACCGAACTTAGTGTATGGGTATTATTATCTTCACTGACTGTCTTATCAGAATGTTTCATACGTCGTAAGAATGATCTTCGTCTTTGAAAATCATGCATTTTACTATTAGATATTTGATTTTGAATTTTATCACGAGAGTAGATATGCTGACAACTATGATAGATTGGTTGACTCCGTGTAAATTGATTGTTAACTGTCGGCACATGCGAACAGGATGATGATTTTAAAAAATCATTAATTGATTGATACTGTTGATGTTCATGGTGGTATTGTTGATGATGTTTTTTAAAGAAAAGATGTAATGATGACGATAACGAACGGTAGCGACCATGTTTCTTACGACGATTACTCAAATAATATGAACGTTTAAGAATAGTAAAAAAAGTATTTGAATAGATAGGTTTTATCTGAGTTGACGAATCGATATTAGCTGAAGAATTCGATGATAGAGATGAATGTCGTGAAGATATGTTTGAATCATGTGTATCAATGTCAGCAGCTGATTCACATGAACTTAGATAAAATGTATGTTGATCGTGGTTTTGAGAAGGAAGGTCAAGATAATCCATGGGTATATCACCGGGTAACCGCGTATATTCCAATATGAAACGAAGACGAGTAATCTACTGTTTGTACATAAGCGAAAATCATCATATAACCTTTAGCTATGGTCAATGCGTACTTATGACATAATATTTATGAAGGAAAAAAAATGAGAAAGGAGAAAAAGGAAAGAGAATTGTGTGGGAGATGTGTATGTATATTTTTTTTGAAAGAGATCAAAAAAGAGAAAAGAACGAAAGAGAATATTTTGTATTTTTTTTTTCTTTACAAAATAAGAGACAAGACGTAGACATGACGCCAATAATATATCGCTGAAGTAAGAAGAAAGAAAACGAATCAACGTTGTTTTTGTAATGTTCTCCCGCAATAGAACGCAAGAACATTCCTTCGTGCAGAGAAAACTGAGGGTGAATGACGTCATAACGTTTGCTCAGAAATAAATATGAGGAAAAAAAAGGGCACAATCATATATTTTTTTCTCTTTATGATTTTCTTTCGCAATTACTGGAATATTCATCCACCTCCGAGTAAAAATGCCTATCAAATAGTTTCTTAGTTGTTTTTGTTTCTCTCTGTTTCTAACAACCATCGAGTTTACAAATGAGTAATTTCAATAGAATGAATCATTATTTCGTAATTGAACGAGAATATTCGAGAAAACGGATTATATTTGTCAAGTGTTTTTTAGTTAGATTATTAGCAGATAAGTCGAAGCATTAATTATTTGCACTCGATTTACCGTTTCATAGCCGCTAGTTTTCGCTGACGTCTGTAAATCGAGTTACATATTCCCAATCGAAAATAAAATCAATTTTGAATAACTTACAGACACGATTTCAGGCAAATCATCATCAGCTAACATATTAGTCTGGTTGTTAGTTGTTGCTGTTTGCGATGTATTTGATGAATGACCATTTCGAGAAAGATTTGTCTCGTGCTAAAAAAAGAACATCAAAATAGCTAATTGAATAAAAACAAGAAAAATCATTTCTTTTTCTATGTTCTATTGACGGAAATCATTGTTTTTTCATTGTTAGCATAAATACTTGAAATTAACATAGAGAAAAAGGTCATTTCAACCAAAAAAGATAGAATCAATTGATTTTTAATTGTCTTTTTTTTCAAAAACAAACTACGCTATTTGATTTATAACTTGTTAAATAATTTATAATTTTTAAATTTATTTTAATGAATAATTCTATTAGTCACTCTATTCTGCCTACGATGCTGGCTAATATTCAACGTTTAACTAAGTTTTTACTCTATTTTTAACAAACGCACACGCACAAACGGGTATGTCATTAGTCATTTAATTAAAAAGGAAAAAAAGATAAACATACAATGTTGAATGTCATCCACACATATTGATCATTTCAATTAGAACAGTTGAATTTTTGATAGAACAAAAAAAAAGGAAATTTAGAGGAACTATAAATGTGACATCTATCGATTGATTAAAAACTAGGAAAAGAAATTTAACTTTAGTTGATGAGAAAACTAATTACTCAGTTGGAAATCTTATTACTTAAAATTTGATGAATATTTCAGCTGTCTCAAATGTGTATGAAGAATAAAATAAAAAAAAACATTTACTTTTATTTAAATAAACTACTCGGCCCCTTCCTTGTCAAAATACCTTCAAAAATTGTTTGACAAATAGAAACTAAATAGTTACTTACACTAGTTTCTTGACATGACGCAAATGGTGTGGTGATAATTTGAATTTTTGGCTTTCTTAGAGCTGCTTCGGATTCCAAAAGTGAAACGTCGTCTTTGTAGTTTTGTGCTAAAGGCATTGGAATTTGATTTCGAAGAATAGAACTTTCTAATAATTGTCTTGAATGTTGTGTTTTCGATGCACACGAGATTACAGAATTTGGTTGAAGATTTTTTGATTGTAAAAGTGACAGAACATCGATTGTTGTAAATGTTTCACCGTGTGAACAGTCAGTTGATTTCTACGTGAGTAAAAAGCGAAAAAATATAAATGGATAAAATGAATCGATAAGTATTTTTTTTTTGCTCTTCTATTGCGTATAAGAAAATGGTAAACGAAGAGAAAAAAATGTGATGTTCTATTTGAAGGTTCTTTGTGTGTGCGTTACAATTACTATTTAGTTCTTAGCTTCATTCCATCAGTATTCCTATTCCCAAAAAAAAACAGCGAGCACAAGGATAAAGAAAAGAAGAAGAAGGAGAAGAAGAAGAAAAAAACAGAATACTGAGTGACATTTTTACAGTATGAAAGTGTAGAAGAAAGAAAGAAAAAGAAAAATACGCATGGAAGAAGCAAAAAATTATAATTACCAACGACGAATCGTGGCCTTTGAGGGGGCGTTACGTGTATATACATGTAGCATATGGGAATGAAAAAAAAAGAAATAAAGAATGAGTGACAATTCGCAAACAGTTAATCGTGTAAATGCAAAAGGCGTATTGGAGAGGAACAAAACGGAAACAATGTCTCAATACGAAAATCTACCTTCTAGACAAGGTTTTTCTCCTTGTTTTTAAAAGCAATCAAGAGAATTGATCAATAAGATCGATTTCATCTTAAATAAATGCCTATATATATATATCAGCCCACACAATGTCAATGGTTATTCATTTTGATTGATAATTCAATAGATGGAAAGACGATAATTCGAAGAACAATCATCACCACAAGGAGAATTTATTCATTAATCAGAATGATTTATAGCGAAGCAAAAACTAAAAACGATTTACTTGAGTTTGTTTCTTTCCTATTGACCATGATTTTGAAAGAACTTTTTTCGCAACAGAACCAAATTTTTCAATACAAATTTGATATTGTTTGATAAGATAATGAAAACATTCGGTTTTCGTTTGATTCGCTGACATGCCAATCTATTGTTGGTGATTGTACGTTGATATCTCTCGTTATACGAATGAGTGACAAAGAATATCGAAAATCTTCCATTTTGATATTATTCTTCATTCATTCAAAACACAAACCAATTATTCTTTTGTTTGTCTATTCACAAAAACCCAATCGGCGGTCTATTTTCTCGATCTATTGTTCAGAGAAAACGAACGAAGAACAAGAAGATTTCGACGTCACACAAGGTCATATACATATACATGTTGTTTAGATTTTTATTATATAGAAATCAGACAGAAAAGAAAGAGAAGAAAAAGCTAACCGAAAATCGTTTAGAATTTCTCGATTAAATCTAATAAATGTTGTTTATGAGAATCGTCAGTATTTCCATTGCTTGCCGAAGAATCGTCTGCAGACGAATGATCAACTCCATTTGATTTATTTGACATGCCCAAATTATCCGCATATTCTAAATGAAAAAAAAACAAAGATTTTTATTTCAAAAAACGAATTCTTACCTTGCACAATCTGTTTGATGATTTCAATTGAACTATTTCGTAGATTTAATATTTTCATAACACGCTCTCGAATCGATGGTATATTCGCTGAAGGTGAAGCAATTTCGAGGATAATATAATCGATTAATTGTAAAGTATATAAACCAGCATTTAATCGTCGTAGATAGTTTTCATCTTCATCGTCTTCGTCTTCATCGTCTTCGAAATCCTTCATCGCGGATTGCACTTGTTCATAATACTGAAAATGTAATTCCATTAAACGATCAACCTAAAGACAGAAAACAAATCAGAACGATAACGAATGAAAACAAAATAGAGTTAACTAACTTTTTCATGATCATTTTCAGTGAATTTATTTAACACACGTACGTGATTTGGACCGGTGCAGTTTCGGATTAATGAAGCAATGCATGAGATAATACGTTCTGAAAAGGAAAAAATAGGTCGAGAATTTAAAAAAAAACGAGAGTTTAATTTTACCTTCATTCTCTAATCGTGTTTCGCCGGATCGTTTGTTTCCTTTGGGCGATTTCATAAATAGTGGAAATATTGCTCGTAAACCGAGAATATCAACCACTTTTTCACAATTTTCTTTTCCTCCTGCGCCCGTCATAGCATAATCTAACGTTTTTATTGCTCCGATACGCGATGCTTTCTTTTCCCTACGAACGAACAAAACATTTTTTCTCCTCAATAAATAAAAAAAAGAATTACTTTAGCATAATGTTCATTAAATGTGGTCCTTCGCCTTTGAGAAATCGTTGTTGATTCGGCACGAATAATAATGATGAACATAGACAAGTGAATAAATTGCCCATGTATTCAAATTCTTCAGCAGTTTGAGGATCATGTCGTTTATAAAACTAAACAAAATAGCGGAATGAAAAGAGAGAATCAGTTGTTGTTTTCTGGTTATTTACAGCGAGCTGTTGGAGAAGAATATCAATGCCATCTAATTCACCGAGCATTTGGCGATTTTCATCATGATTCTGTAATAAAATTGACATTAACTCCGAACAATACAAACGAATCGAATTAAATGGAGATTTGATCTAGGCAAAATATTTTAACAATGAAAAGATTTTCAATTTATTTTGCTTTACTTTTAATCGTTTGAGTAAACAGGCTAATAGACCTTGTTTGCAAGCATCGATACGAAGAGCTGGACGAAATTCTGTTATATTTTCCACAATAGCTAATAGATAAACATGTTTAGTTATTATTTTTTTTATATTTTGTGTGTTTTACCAAGTGAATTATGTATTCCGTCAGCTTCTTCTTTGATATTCTCATCAAGTCTATCGAAATTTTGTACTAACAATGAAATAACCTGTTGTTCTGACTGAAAGAAAAGAAAATAGAAAATCTATTTCATGAACAAAATTAACATACTAATGCATCAATTAAGAGTGTAGCTTGTTGTTGACTTTCAGTTGCGATATCAATATCAGTTAATTCTTGTAAAAGACTAATAACTGCAATACTTATATCAGTATTTTCATGTGTTAATAGACTCATTAATAAAGTGATTCCGTTCATATTAACGAAAACAGGATAAAGATCCGATTGTGTAGCAAGAACATGTAATTCTTGAACGGCATCGTTTAATTCGATTTCGGATTCCATAAATCTGTTCATGAAAAGAAAATGGATCAGGTTTTTTCTTAAATATTAAATATTAAATACTTTTCTGGTTGATCAGGATATTTAATACGCATTTCTTGATTTTTTGAAAAACGTTTTTCTAATTGTGAAAGCATTCGTTTTAACGATGTTTCATCAAGTTCTTCCGTCTACAAACAAATATTGTCATTCGATTATTTCAATTCAAAATGAAAAGAAAAACCTACAGTCGATTCTTGTTCAAGCATTTGTAAGAGATTATCACGTTCATCAATGCTCATTGCTGCTAGATTTGTACTACTCATTGTCGATGGTGCAGGTTGATCATCAAGCATCGGACGTTTAGCTCGTTTTGGAAAACCAGCAAGAACCGGAGCTTGTCCGTCTGTAGCTCGTTTACCTGAAAAATTGGTGGTAGCCGCTTGAACTGCAGGCTTTTCAGGCTAAATGGAAATAGAAATAACTAATAAATAGCCGACAGCAGAGAATTTTCTACTTGATAGTTTAAAAGTTCATCGACATTCATATTTATTGAACTTGAAATTTGATTTATTACAATTATGAAAGAACGTAATGTTTTACTTTTTACAAAATATTCTTTTCAGTCAATTGGTTAGCGAAATAAACCTGTCATATATTTCGCGCAAGAAGAACAACGATGATGATGATGATGGCGGTAGCAATATGTCTATTGATTTGTTGACTAGGAAAACCAATGAGAAACCAGGTTTTCGAAAGAGAAAAATAGTTTGTTTATGAATTTGGAATATGTATAATTGTGATGAGAGAATAAACAATTGAATTTTTTGTTTTAGATGGCATCAGCTAATCGTGCTTTAGCATCAGAAGAAGTTTACGGAGAAAAATGGGACCGTTGTGTAACAGATACAATTGTTAAAGCAGGTTAGCGATTTCAAAATAGACTTTTTGTAACAATGCTGATGGATTTCTTTTTTAAATTTTAGCATCTGGTCTTGCTTTGGGTATTGTCTTTTCAGCAGTACTTTTTAAACGTTAGTTGATATTTCGATTTTTACGAAAAAAAAATTTGCCTATTCTCCTTTCAAATTAGGTCGTCCATGGCCTGTCTTCTTGGGCACTGGTATTGGTTTAGGAATGGGATATGGTAATTGTCAAAGTGATTTTCGAACACCTTATGTTCCGCCAGCTTCACTATTAGTGAACAAAATCAACACCACTACGCAAACTGTATGATAAAGAACAAAACTAAACCAATGTTTACTTTTTTTTAAATATATTTAGAATCCATCCGCAAACTAGCTGAACATCGATCGATTCCCATTATTCTATTAGAAACATTGATGTTTTCTCTTTTTTTTTCTTTCTTTTTTTGATGCCTTGCCCATTTCTCTCAATAAAATAGATAAAATTTTAGTAAATTGATTTTCGTTTTGAGTCAAGAATAATACCAATCTCTCTTTTTTTATTGAAATATGACGATAGAATTACGATTTTTTTATTTGCAGACTAAGCTATGATCATAGTGAGTACTTAGTTTGACACGATAGGGGATAATCGCGCTCTTTTACTCGTTTACACAATCGATCGTAATCTGGTTGAGGGACATTCGACCCCTTTCTTTCTTTCTTTCTCTTGTTCTCTCTATGTGCATATATTCCTTTATTGATATGATTATTAGTTGTTGTTGGTGGTGGTGATGATGATAATGATAGTAGTTGTTGCTGTTGTTGTTATAGAAAAGAACAAGAACGAGGTGAGTCTTATTTGAATATATTACTGCATATGTTTGTCGATGCTGTTCAATGCGTGATCGAACAACTAGACCAAACGACGAGAAATTAGAGAGAGAAGGAGAGCAAATTTATAATAAAGAAGAAAAAGAAAAACGAGAGAGAAAAATGTACGAACATTGTGTTGTACATGAAAGTAAGAAGAGAACAAATAGAGAGCAGAGAGAGAGAGAGAAAGACTATACTCGAAATGACTATAACATGAGAGTAAATAGTTCAGTCAACATCAGATGATGACAATTTCAAATAATGCTCACAATTCTCAAGAGATTTTCAAGTAAGTTTCTTTTTTTCTTGAATCGATTGAGACTGAAAACCGTCTAGTAAATTCTTTTGTAACTAATTGTTAGAAGGTTATCTCTATTTATCTTTTTCGAATTGATTTGCTTGTACGTGTAACATTTATTCCAAAGAATGACACATCTGGCTTGAAGCTAGCTAACTGTTACCATGAGTTTGCAGACAATCATAATCAAATGTAAAAAAATATGAAAAGGTTAGAAAAACAAGACAGAACAAAAAAAAATCAAGTTTTGATTTTTTATTCGAGATCATATCGAATCGAAAGTAATTTGATCGATTGTTATTCGTTTTTCTTCTTCTTCTTCTTGTTCATTTTGGGTAAAAAGATCTTCAATCAAGAATCGATGTATGTATATGATTGATTGAGTAAATTTGTATTACGTGTTGTGCACAATAATGGCCCATATGTTGTCTGATTTTTCTGAACACGTATGTGTTCGATTTCCTTTCTCGTCAATCATAGGGATTGAAACCTTGAACAACGACGATGATTTGTCATCGATTGTCTTCGTAAAAGAAGAATCAAATACGTTTAAATATCGAACTGACTGAATATCGATACAAGGTCGATTGTCTGTTTTATTGCTATGCGTCGAAATGAATGTCCCTGATATGAAAAACGGCGACGACGACGACGACGAGAAAATGTCGTAATGAGAAATTGTTTTGTAAAAACAATTTTAACCTTTAAAATCATAGTTCACAGAGGAGAAAAACGAAATGAAATCGATTTTTATCAGTTAATTACGAATCAACAATCGAAATGATTAGGAAAATTTGTTCGTTTATGAATGTAGCCCGGGTAGCTCAGTCGGTAGAGCGTGTGGCTTTTAACCACAATGTCCAGGGTTCGAGCCCCTGCTCGGGCGACGTTACATTTTTCTTTTTCGTTCTGTTTTCCATCAGCAGACTAATAGTAACTTTGCACGAGAACAAGCAGATGATCAGCTCATCTGCTAGCGATTTACGTCGAATAAAAACGAGAGCAAAGAAAAGAAAAGAGAGAGAAAAAAAGCCTTTCGTCGACTGTCGTCATTTTCGTCTTTTCCTCTTGCTTTTTTCTTCTGTATATACACACACTTACATATATATATAAATATATATTTCTCTTTCTCACATGCGCCATCCCCGAAATACGCGCGAGTATCATCATCAGTAACAAAAACGTCATAGTGAGAATATCACGAATGACTGATATGACATATTCGTCGACTTTTCGTTCTTTATTAACTGAAAGTAAACATACAACGGTAAAAGTTTTCATTTAATCATTTTAAATAGAAATGTTGTCTTTGACTTCAATCAAAGAGCAAACTTTTCGATTTTTTCCTTTCTCTTTTTCTTGCTCCCTTGTTGTTCTCTTTCGTTTGACGTCGAATGAATATAGATTTTGTGTTTTGCTCGTTGAAATATGCAAAGCTCACGCCATATTTACAAGGACAAGTGTCTGTCGGATAGATAGTGATTACTCTATTGAAAAAACACATACACATACAAAATTGTGTTTTGTATTTCTAGACGAGAACTATAAGCTGATCTTTCCGTATGAGAGAGAAAATCGAATGCTAATAGAATTGAAATAATATTGATTTTTTTATCAATTGAATCATTAGCAATTATTATTTGTGTTTTCCATTTCTTTTTGCTCTTTCTCTGTTCCTCTCTTCATCCGTTTTTCTTGAAGCCTATTGAGAAATAGCAAATTTGCCTTTCTATTAATTCTTATCTTAATAAAGAAGAAAAAAACTACCCATCAAATCTCCCACGAGATATATAAAACATATATTTCTAATGTTTTTTTCGTCGTTTGACTCTTCTATTTGCTCTCTCTCTCTTCCCTCCCTTCCTTGAAATACATTTCAACTTGATATGATTATTGCTTAATCTTTATTTATATATATGTATATATATATACATGGCTGCTTAATTAGGGTGTGTCAACGAACTAAGAGTGAAATCGTATTGACGACATCGAGTCGAAGGCAATGTCATATCTACACATATATATACATATAGCCTTGGTTATAGTTTATTTTGTCTCTGCCTTATCGGATCATGCATCAATGTCAATCTTTGCATTTCAAAGCTTTAGATATAATATGACAAGGAAATTTTCCTAAGAAGAATCAAACGAACGATGAGTTCAACATTAGTCGAAACAATTAATATTAATGCCAAAGATTTCACCGAACATTTTCTGACATGTTCGACATGTATTAATCAATTTTCATCCGATTCTCATGAACATCAACCCAAACTTTTGCCATGCTCACATACCGTTTGTCGACAATGTCTCGAACGTATTGTCAATTCTCAAGCGCGATCAGATGCTATTAAATGTAAGACGAATTATTATTTTTAGCAATCGATCTTAATTTCGTTTGTGTTTCGAAGGTCCTATTTGTCGTGAACATATTCTCCTACCACGAGGTAATTAAATTCAACTTGCTTCTTATCAATCTTAATTAATATATAAATCTTGTAGGTGGTGTTACATCATTTCCACCATCATTTATCGTTAATCAATTACTTGATTTAATGGTTAGTCAAAGACGTGATGTTGTATCAAAATGTACTTCACATCAAAATGAAGAATTATTATTTTGTGAAACATGCGATAAGATTTTTTGTCAACTATGTGATCAACATCAGATATCAGCTGAACATACAGTCGTTCCATTTTCGTTAGCAATTAAACGAATGAATGAAATTCTATTTTTCAAAGCATCAAAAAGTAGATTTACTAATAATTTTTTCCGTTCAATTTTTCGATGAATTTTTCTAGCAACAAGCTGTTTGGAAAGTGCAATTGATGCAGTTAAAAATGAGATCGTTCGTCTCGATTGTAGCATGGATAAAGCAGCTGAAGCTATCAATCGATCATTTAATGAAATCAAAACTTATGTCGAAAATCGTCGACATCATCTTTTACAAACATTAAAAACAACAAAAGATCAAAAATTAAAAGTTCTCAACGATCAATTAAATATTATTCTCAGTAAAACACGAAATTGATTTACAAAAAAAAAAGACAAACGTTTTCGATTTAGATGAAAAAAGCAAAGTCGAAAATGAATGTTCGACGTTTCAACATGCTTCAGATATTCATATTTTAACGCAACGTATTCAGGAATTAAACGATCGTATCGAACGAATATCTCTCATCGGTGAACCGAGAGAAAATTCATTTATGAAATTCGAATTTCGACATAATCACGCGCTACAAGATCTCGCCCGGTCATTGAATAGTGTCGGTCGAATACGTGTCTCATCGACTTATCCACCGTTGTGTCGAACTAAAATCGAACCACCTGTCGCCAATCTTCAATGTGCAATACATATCGAAACAGTCGATTACAATGGAAATACTCGAGTCGATGGAGGCGATCCAATCACTGTAAATATTTGGGATCCATACGGAAAATTATGTGAATATGATTTTCAAGATAAACAAACGGGAATCTATACGATTAAATTTCGTCCGTTGATCAGTGGAAATCATAAGATCGATATAAGAATATTCGATCGACCGATATCAGGCTCGCCCTATATCGTCGATGTGACGAAACATAATAATCCACTGTGGACATTTGGTATGTCGAATTAGACAAAAAAAAGAACCATGTATGACATGTCAAGATCGAATCTGTTTTAGGTAAACGTGGACGTGCCGATAATGAACTATCAATGCCGGTGAATGCTATTGTTGATAATATAAACGAACAAATCTTTATACTCGATCCTGGAAATAGTCGAATCAAATGTTTATCATTCGATGGGAAATTTCTCGGACATATACGTACGATTGACAATCTTGTTACTGTCAAATAAATTCAATTTTGAGTGTTTCTGTTTTTTTTCTTTTTCTTTTTACAGTCAATGATTCTCTATTCGAACCAACAACAACCGGTCTCGCTTATCGTTCGTCGACATCGACATTCTTTGTGCTCGATTGGAAAACCAAATTAATTTCCGAATTTCTTCTTTTAAATTCCGATACATTCGCCATGGAACTTCAACATCAATTCACATCATCATCATTCAACGAACCTGTTCAAATCGCTCTATTTCATCATCATCCCAATTCAGTACTTATCTGTGACAGTAATTCATTATTAATTATTGATAAATCTACGGGTGATTTAATCAATCAAATTGATACACGTTCAGTGGGCATTAAAACAATAAAAACATTCACAATCGGTCAACAAGATGAAATACTCATTGGTGATCATCGAATACATATGTTTTCCTATGAAGGCAAATATCTTCGACAGATTTGTTCGTTAACGTTACAACAAATCGTCGATGTTGATGTACATGTCACACATCAACCGCCGGATTTAATTCCATCGGATTATAAACAACCGATTTATATGTCTCAACAGTCGAAATCAAGTCAGCATTCAATAACGAAGGCAACTGGAGGAGGTAAAGAAAATCATGTTTCAATTGATCTAATTCAATTTTCTTTCGAAAGGCTTTTATACGGCACTTCATGTCGATCAAAATGGATTTCTATTGGCAGGCAAATGTGAAAAAAATGGTAATGCTCATATTGAAATCTATGATAATCAAGGTCATTTATTACGTGTTATTGATTCCTATACTCAGCGTTTACGTCGACCATGTTCATTAGTAACAACTCTCGACGGTTGTGTGTTTTGTGTTGATTTAACTACTAATTCCATACGAAAATATCGTTATACATAAACAATTTTTCTTTATTCTCTCAGGTTTTTCATATTCTCTCTTCCAGGCAGCGTAGTGTGTGTGTGTGCGTGTGTGTGTCAGATAGTGAGCCATTGCTTTTTTTTCTCCCTTCAACAGTTTCTTTTCATTATGATTATTATTTTTGTTCGTTTCTCACGTTTTCTTTTTCTTTCGTGTGCCTATTGTACATTCGTTTTCTGGTTATTTATACAAACTTAAAAAAAAAACACTGAAAAATGTTACCCGTTCGAGTATATTACTTCCTTTTTTTTATCATATAAAAATTCAACTGCAGCAGCAGCAGTAAATGAACGCAATTTTTTTGTGTCATCATCATTTTTTTTTGATTAAATATATAAAACAAAAACAAGTGCTATTAATAAACATGAATGAAACCATTGAGAAAACAAAGTATCACGACAAAAGAAGAGAAATCATAATAATGATGATGATGATTGATTCGACTCTCAATAAAAAATAAAAGCATGATATAAGAAAAACATGCCTGATGAACAAATATGGCAAATATTTCGCACTATTGATATAAGATTCCAAGTGAGTAGGAGAGTTTATGATGTGAAACAAAAGTAGTACAAGAGAAATTCCCTTTGAAAACAAATAAATAAGCAGATATCAATTAAAAATGTTCATTTTGAAACTATTTGATCAGTAAAAGAAATGTTTAGTTCTACAGAACAATTTAAACATAAAAAAAATCTTGTAACTATTCAAGCGACATCTTTGACGATTTATATGCGAATAGATTTTTACTAGATTGGTTCCATTTCATATCCATCCATTTCAAAGCGAACTACCAGCTTCGTCAACACCCTCAACAAAACAACACTAGACACAATATATTTCATTGATTTTTTAATAATGACTTTCATCAACGGAAATGACTTAATCGACTAGACTTGATTTTGGTATTCTTCGACTATCTAATTGTTATTGTTGATGTTTTAGAATGAATTTTATGATTTCAACGTGAATCATTGCAAACGCCTACGTTGAAAGAACAAGAAAAAATAGGGGAGTCGATTTTAAATCTAATATATAGTTAAATGTCGACTCCGATGTTGCTATTGTAATCCAATCCAAACTATGCATAAAACCCAAACAAATATTTCGCTTAGTTCAACAGATAAAAATGTCAAAACTCGTGCTGTAAGTTTAATTATTGATTATTATTTTTTTCTGCTTCTTTTCGTCACATACTCGTTTCAGAACTAACGGAAAATGCTCGTATGCTAAAATAGTTTTATCTTTATTGAGGATTAATGTTTGCCTATTCTTTTTTTTTGTTCTTCTTCTTAGTGATCTAACGAGTTTCTCGTCGAGATCCGTAAAACGAGCTGGAACATCCATTTATATTCTATTTCCACAGTTAGTTTTCTAGTTTTTTTTTCTTATTATTCTTTTTCCTTTCTATTTGTTGTTGTCTTGATAAATATCAATCTTTTTAATAAGACATTTTCAAAATGGAGAATAACACGCTACCAACTGTCACGCCTTTATTAACAATTTATGATGCATTCGTACGACCATTCGTACAAGAATCACCGTTTCATTTAACTATTTCGTCGAATTTCGACCAGGTAAAAGAAAAGAACACGACTGAGAATCGAGATTAGTCAACAGAATAAATAAAGTTCTATTTTCTTATCGAAATTGATAGCATGATGAAGACCTTGTCGATTTAATAAACTAAGCTTCTTACTTCTTCATATCTTATGGTTTCAAGTAATCACGATATATTAAAGCTTGACTTATTATTTTTTGTCGACATGCGTTTCTATAGACTGGCGCGGTCAACTGTAAGTACAAACGAAAAAGCATCAATCAATTCGATCTCGTTTTGTATTAAAAGAATGCCATTATTTTATAGTTGTCCTTCAGAATAGAGGCGTAATTGTACATAGTTTTCGTTCTCTTCCTTTTGGTATTATGCATCAGTTCGTAAGAAAGAAAGAAAGAAAAGCGAAATGAAAAATGCGTGTATGTGTACGTGTGTGTTTTTCTTTTCTTTGCGTTTATATGAAACATAAAAATAAGATTTGAACTAACGATGAGTGACGAAAAAGGTAAAAAAGCGTTGAAGTTAAAAACGTTCGATGAAATACAAAACGATGCTGCCTATGAAATAAATTTCTTTCCGAGAAAACGTCGAGCACAACTAGTTACTAAAAAAAGTCTATCGATCGACGACGATGAGGATAATCAAGTGAGAATATATAATTTTCGCTATTTTTTGTCTTTTTTTAAAATATTTTCATACATTCTCAATGATAATTTTCTTTTCGAAGGCTGTTACAGATTCAGACAATGGCGATGATTCCGATGAAGAAACACCAGCCGGGCAAAACGATAAATCACTTTCAACAACATCTAAACGACCAAAACAACGAAAAGTACAAACAAATCGCACAAAATCAACATTTAAAGACGCTGATTTTTCATTTAGACATACAATCCAGAAATTTTACCGATCCATTTCGATGATGATCCGACAAAATCAATGGTTACACTTTCGAATTACTTAC
>Ga0209952_1002082_pt1 | contig 15559 bp, 16 predicted proteins | sample ThiBiot_750_biof_2_FD_183951 | JGI IMG/M metagenome (GOLD analysis project Ga0209952, IMG submission 183951) | Wastewater bioreactor microbial communities from Cape Town, South Africa - Thiocy_cont_750_biof (SPAdes) | ecosystem: Engineered > Bioreactor > Thiocyanate-remediating >...
ATGTCGCCGCCGCCAAGCGGCTGGTGTTCGGCAAGGTCGGCATCGACATGATCGCGGGACCTTCCGAGGTGTTGGTGATCGCCGACAAGACCGGCAATGCCGACTGGATCGCCGCCGATCTTTTGGCGCAGGCCGAGCATGATGCCAACGCGCAGTCGATCCTCATCACCGATGATGACGATCTCGCGCGCGATGTCGAGCGCGCGGTGGAGGCGCAGTTGGCCACCTTGCCGCGCGAGGCGATCGCGCGGGCGTCGTGGACCGATTTCGGTGCGGTCATTCGCGTGCAGAACCTCGATGAAGCAGCGAAACTCGCCGACGCCATTGCCGCCGAGCACCTCGAAATCATGACCGCCGATCCGGATGCGCTGGCGGCCAAGATCCGCAACGCCGGCGCGTTGTTCCTTGGACCGCATACGCCGGAAGCGATCGGCGATTATATCGGCGGCTCCAACCACGTGTTGCCGACCGCGCGTTCGGCGCGGTTCTCCTCCGGGCTCGGCGTGCTTGACTTCATGAAGCGAACGTCGATCCTGCGGTGTGGGCCCGATCAGTTGCGCGCGCTGGGGCCGGCGGCGATGACCCTCGGCAAGGCGGAGGGGCTGGACGCCCATTCGCGCTCGATCGGACGGCGTCTCAATTTGCCATGAGCAAGAAAGCCTCAGAGGATGACTCCCGCAACCGCATCGTCGCGGTCACCCTCGACGAGGACTCGATCGGCCGGTCCGGGCCGGACATCGAGCACGAACGCGCCATCGCCATCTACGACCTGATCGAGCAGAACCTGTTCGCCCCGAACGGCGCCGACAACGGCCCGTTCGCGCTGCATCTCGGCATCACCGGCAACCGGCTGATGTTCGATATCCGCCGCGAGGACGGCACGCCGGTGGTGGCGCATCTGTTGTCGCTGACGCCGTTTCGCCGCGTCGTCAAAGATTACTTCATGATCTGCGACAGCTACTATCACGCCATTCGCACCGCGACGCCGGACAAGATCGAGGCTATCGACATGGGCCGGCGCGGCATCCATGACGAAGGCTCGCAGGCGCTGATGGAGCGGCTGTCAGGCAAGGTCCGGGTCGATTTCGAAACCGCCCGCCGTCTGTTCACCCTGATCTGCGTGCTGCACTGGAAGGGCGAGAAATGATCCGCGGCGGTGCACGACGCTTCAACGAACGGCGGCGATAATCAATGGAGGCGCCGCCGCGCGTCCGCCATCCGCAGGCCGTGCTGTTCGCATGCACGATGAATGCTGTCCGCTCGCCGATGGCGGCGAGCCTGTTGCAGCAGATGTTTCCGAAAACGCTTTACGTCCGTTCGGCCGGCGCGCGGAAGGGCGAACTCGATCCGTTCGCGGTGGCGACCATGGCGGAGCTGGGCCAGGACATCTCGCGGCATCGGCCGATGACGTTCGAGGACCTTGAGGATTGGGAAGGCCTCAACTTCGATCTCATCGTCACGCTGTCGCCGCAGGCGCATCACAAGGCGCTGGAATTGACCCGTACCCACGCCATCGAGGTGGAGTACTGGCCGACACAGGACCCAACACTGGTGGAAGGCAGCCGCGACCAGCGGATGCAGGCCTATCGCGACGTCTGCGACGGCCTGTCGCTACGCATCCGCAAACGCTTCGCGCGCGGCGGAGGCGTGGGATTGTAAGCCTGTATAATCTTGGTCCCCGCGCAGGCGGGGACGACGATGTTCGTGTTGCAAATCCATGCACGAAAAGATTCTCTGATCGGACTCTGAAATCCGAACAGGCGAGCCGGGAACCGTCATTGCGAGGAGCGTAGCGACGGAGCAATCCTTTCTCTTGAAGAAAGACTGGATTGCTTTGCTTCGCTTGCAATGATGGCCGCCACTCGAACTCGATAACGAGCCTGGGAGTTCATGTCGCAATTCGAGCGTTGTTTGGGTGGCGCTTAGAACTCTTCTTAGAAATCTTCTTAGAAGACATCAAATCAGAACGCAAAAAACCCTTGTGCTGCAGAGGTTTTGCGACACATCGGCAACACTGCATGGCGATGTGTGGCATTTAAATGACTTCTAAGCCTCTAAGGGCTGGCAATCGTTTTGAGAGTGATAAGGAGGGGCAAACACGCCACCGGCAATGCGGTGGACAATTGGAGCGGGGGTTGAAGATGTCGTGCACGCGTTGGGCCAAGATCGGCCTTCTCGGAGCAGCAAGTGTGATGGTTCTGTCGATGGCGCCGAGCGAAGTGGTCGCCCAATCGTCCGAACTGCCGACGGTGACTGTGACCGCGCCGAAACAACGTGCTGCCCGCCGTGCGCAACCGACCCGCCGCGCCCGTCCGCGCCCCGCGCCTGTGACGCCGTCGCAGCAGACGGCATCGCGTCCCGGCCCGAGCGTGCCCGCTGAGCGCGGCACCGGCCCGGTGGTCGGCTATTCCGCCAAGCAGAGCATTTCCAGCAGCAAGACCGACACGCCGATCCTCGAAACGCCGCAGTCGGTGTCGGTCGTCACTCGTGACCAGATGGTGGCGCAGGGCGCGCAGGATCTGCCGCAGGCGCTCGGCTACACGCCGGGCGTCACGGTGCCGAGCTACGGCCCCAACCAGTTCTTCGACAACTTCAAGGTGCGCGGTTTCGACGCGCCACGCTATCTCGACGGGCTGCGGTTGCCGTCCGACGTCACCACCTTCGCTGCGCCGAAGATCGAGACCTACGGTCTGGAGCGGCTGGAAGTGCTGAAGGGGCCGTCGTCGGGTCTCTACGGCGCCAGCGATCCAGGCGGCATCATCAACATGATCAGCAAGCGTCCGCAGGCGACGCCGCATTACAGCGTCGAGGGCACGTTCGGCTCCTACGACCGCTATCAGGGCGCGTTCGACATCGGCGGTCCGATGGATGCTGCCGGAGAATGGCTCTATCGCCTGGTCGGTCTGTTCCGGCAGAGCAACACCGAGGTCAACTTCGTTCAGGACAACAAGATCTTCATTGCGCCGAGCCTGACCTGGCGGCCGAATGCCGACACCAGCTTCACGATCCTGTCGCACTACCAGAAGATCGACAACAAGGGTTACCAGCAGTACGTGCCGGGGCAGGTGGCGTTCTCGGGCAATCCGCTCGGCCGTATCAAGCGCAACACCTATCTCGGTGAACCGGGCGCCGACGGCTACTTGTTGGAGCAGATGGCGCTTGGCTATGCCTTCGAGCATCGTTTCGACAACAACGTCCAGTTCCGACAGAACTTCCGCTACACCGAGGCGACGCAGGACCTGCACTCGATTCGTCCGGAAGGCATGATCGGCAATAATCTCGTGTTGCGTTCCTATGACTACGTCCGCGCACACACTCAGAATCTGACCCTCGACAACCAGTTGCAGGCCGATTTCCGCACCGGGCCGGTGACGCACAAGGTGCTGGGCGGCTTCGACTACACCCACATGAAGGCGAACTCGGAATTCCGCATCACTTACGCTTTCCCGCCCATCGATGCATTCAATCCGGTCTACGGCGCAGCGATCCCGAGCTTCGCTTCGCTGGCGCCGCCATTCATCAAGCGCGACGACCATCAGAGCCAGGCCGGCTTCTATCTGCAGGACCAGATCAAGTTCGATCGCTGGACGCTGACGCTCTCGGGCCGTCAGGACATCGTCAACACCGCATTCACAAGCGCCGGCGTCTATCCGATGGCGGGCAACTATTCGCGCAGCGATTCCGCGCAGACCGGCCGCGTCGGCCTGAACTATCTGTTCGACAACGGCGTGTCGCCCTACGTGACCTACTCGACGTCGTTTACGCCGAACCTCGGCGCAGATCTGTTCGGCAACACCTTCAAGCCGACCACCGGCGACAACATCGAGTTCGGCGTCAAGTATCAGCCGCTCGGCTCCAATCTGATGCTGACCGCCGCCTACTTCGACACCCGACAGAACAACGTGCTGACGGCGGACCCCGCCAACCCGTTCTTCAATACCCAGACCGATGCGATGCGCGTGCGCGGCTTCGAATTCGAGGCCAAGGGCAACATCACCCGTGAATTCGAGATCGTCGCCGGCTACAGCCACCTCGATCCGAAGGTGACCGCCAGCATCGCCGGCAATGTCGGCAAGGACATGATCAACACCGCGCGCGATCAGGCATCGCTGTGGGGCAAATACACATGGCATGACGGGCCGCTGGCGGGTCTCGGGTTGGGCGCGGGCGTGCGTTACGTTGGCGACACCTTCGGCGACTATGCCAACACGCTCGTCGTCCCGGCCTATACGGTGGTCGATGCCGCGATCAGCTACGATTTCGGTTACCTGCGTCCCGATCTGAGAGGTTTCACGGCGCAGATCAACGCAAGGAACCTGACCGACCGTTACTATGTGCAGTCGTGCTTCACGGGGTTGCCGTATTGCGCGCTGGGTCAGGGCCGCACGATTCTCGGCACGCTGAAGTATAGCTGGAGCCCGGAGCCGGCTCCCGGGCTCATCACAAAGTGAGATGGATCGACTTCGAGAGGAAATGGGCCGCCTCGCACGCGGCATGGTGAAATAACTGGAACTGAGACGAACCCTCTACGGTTCGGATCGAGCCGCTCTCCGCGTGACTGTCGCGTCGCGATGTCCCGGGGAGCGGCAATCACTTTTCAAGTCGTGACCTCGTCGCGGTTTGATGATTGTGTCAACCTGTTCGCATTGAGTGGTAGGACGTATCGTGATCTCGGGAACAAGACCGCTTCGCCGCTGGCACTGGGTCCACAAGTGGTCCAGCATCATCTGCACCGTCTTCATGCTGATGCTGTGCATCACCGGCCTGCCGCTGATCTTCCATCACGAGATCGACCATCTGCTGCATGAGGAGGTCGATCCCAGCGTCGTGCCGCCGGGAACGCCAAAAGCCAATCTCGATCAGGCCGTCGCCAATGCCATGGCGAAGTTTCCGGGACAGGTGCCGCACTTCCTGATCTTCGATCGTGACGAGCCTAACGCTTTGTTGATCTCGATCGGGCCCACCATCAAATCCAGCCCGGTCGACAATCGCTTCGCGCGGGTCGATACCCACACCGGCGCGTTTCTCGATTCGCCGGACGTGACCGGCCGCTTCACCTACATCATGCTGAAGCTGCACACCGACATGTTCGCGGGGCTGCCGGGCAAGCTGTTCCTCGGCCTGATGGGCATCCTGTTCTGCGTCGCGGTGATCTCCGGTATCGTGGTTTATGCGGAAGCTGCGCTTCGGTGCCTATCGCAAGGATCGGCCGCGCATCGTGCGCCGGCTCGACGTGCATAACCTCGCCGGCATCCTGCTGGTGATGTGGACGCTGGTGGTCGGCTTCACCGGCGTCATCAACACATGGGCCGATCTGGTGTTGAAGGCGTGGCAATACGGCCAACTCGCGGAGATGACCGCGCAGTACAAGGGCCGCGAGATTCCGGCCAAGCTGACGCCGGTAGAAGAGGCGGTGAGGGTCGCGCAGCAGGCGATTCCGCATATGCAGCCGGCCTTCGTCTCCTACCCCGGTACGCTGTTCACCAGCAACAGCCACTACGCGGTGTTCATGCGCGGTGACACGCCCGTGACGTCGCGACTGCTGAAGCCGGCGCTGATCGACGCCGAGACCGGCAAGCTGACGGACAGCCGCGACATGCCGTGGTACGTCTCGACGCTGTTCCTGTCGCAGCCGCTGCACTTCGGCGATTACGGCGGCATGCCGCTGAAGATCATCTGGGCGATTCTCGACATCATCACCATCGTGATCCTGTGGACCGGACTGTATCTGTGGCTGCGGCGGCGCAAGCCGGCGGCAAGCGCGGCGCGGGCGAGCGCCAGTCCTCAGCGGATCTAGGGACAGGCGGTGACGTCATGACGATGCTGAAGACCCCGCCGGTACGCGCGACGCGACAGACGCTGTCGCAGATCTTCGGCTGGCCGCTGGTGATCGGCGTGCTCTCCACCATTGGGCTGGTCGCCGCGCTGGTTGGCGACGGCGTCTGGGACGGCGTATCGTGGCTTGCTCTGCTGCTGCCGATCCTGCTTTACGCGCTGTTCCTGCTGCGTCCGCGGCGCTGATCTTCCGTCGCACCCCATCCATCCGTTTTCGCGCCTTGCGCGGACGGTGAAAATATCGTGATTGTCGCCCCGACAGATTTCAAGGGCGAGCAATGAACGACGTGACGGAATCCGGCCTGCCGGCGCAGGGCTGGAGCATTCTCGAGGATGACGGCTTCATCGGCTATGTCGGACCGCTGTGGCACCGCTTGGTGGATGGTCGGTACGAATACGCCATCGAGGGCCAGCGCAAGCATCGCAACCGGCGCGGACTGGTGCAGGGTGGCCTGCTGATGACGCTGGCGGACCGCACTTGCGGCATGACGGCGCGTTACGAATCTGGCTCCGAGCATCTCGCCACCATCCAGATGGACACGCATTTCATCGATGCGGCGCGGATCGGCGATCTCATCGTCTCGGTGCCGCGCATGGTCCGCAGCACCAAGACGCTGATCTTCATGAGTGCCGAATTGAACGTTGACGGCCGCTGCGTCATGCTCGCCAACGGCGTGTTCAAGGTGATGCGGGGTCACGCGGGCAAATAGAATGGGGAGCGTCCGATGCAATATCGTCAGTTGGGTCGTAGCGGCCTGAAGGTTTCTCCGCTCTGTCTCGGCACCATGATGTTCGGCGGCCCGACCGACGAGGCAACCTCGAAGTGCATCGTCGACAAGGCGCGCGACGCCGGCATCAATTTCATCGACACCGCCGACGCCTATTCCAACGGCACATCGGAAGAGGTCGTCGGCCGCGCCATCGCCGCGCAGCGTCAGCATTGGGTGTTGGCGACCAAGCTTGCCAATCCGATGGGTAAGGATCCCAATCGCGCCGGCCTGTCGCGGCGCTGGATGTTCGATGCATGCGACGAAAGCCTGCGGCGACTGAGCACCGATGTGATCGACATCTATTACCTGCATAAGGAAGACCACGCGACGCCGCTCGACGAGACCGTGCGCGCGATGGGCGACCTGATCCGCGCCGGCAAGGTGCGTTATTTCGGCGTCTCGAATTATCGCGCGTGGCGGCTCGCCGAGATCTGCAACATCTGCGACCGCCTCGGCATCGACCGCCCGGTGGTCAGTCAGCCCTATTACAACGCGATGAACCGGATGCCGGAGGTCGAACACCTCCCGGCCTGCGGTTACTACGGCCTTGGCGTGGTGCCTTACAGTCCGCTGGCGCGCGGCGTGCTCACCGGCAAATACGATCCCGATGCCGCACCGGACAAGGACAGCCGCGCCGGTCGCAACGATGCCCGCATGATGCAGACCGAGTGGCGGCCGGAATCGCTGCGGCTGGCGCGCGAGATTCGCAAACATGCCGAGGCGCGCGACATCACCGCCGGGCAGTTCGCGGTGGCGTGGGTGCTCAACAGCGGCTTTGTCAGTTCGGTGATCGCAGGGCCGCGCACCGAGGCGCAATGGGACGACTACCCGCGCGCGCTCGATTATCGCTTCACTGCCGAGGATGAGGCGCTAATCGACCGCCTGGTGACGACCGGCCATCCCTCGACGCCCGGCTTCAATGATCCCGCCTATCCGATCGAAGGCCGCCGTGCCCGCACGGTGGCAACTGAGTAAGCATCGACGATATCGATGCAATGCATCCATATCTCTGTCTCAACGGGATTTTAATTTTCGAAGCGCGTCATCAGTCGTGGAACTGGGGACGTGCGAATGTCGATTAATTTCGCCAGGCTGGTCGGTCTTGAGCCGGTCGATGCCGAAAAGCTTCGTGCGCTGAAGCCGAACCTGCTCGGCCGGCAGGACGACGCGATCAACGCTTTCTACGGGCGCATACTGGGATTTCCTGAATTCAAGACCATGATCGAGGCGGCCTGCGCCCGGCAGGGCATCGATGCCGGTGGGTTGGTGGCGCATATCAACGAGGTGCAGTTCGCGCATTGGGCCCGGGTGTTCGAGGGCACGGCCAATGCGGAATTCCAGAGCGTCGCGCGCAAGATCGGCACCGTGCACGAACGCTGCGGCGTGACCAACGATCTTTATGTCGCCAGCTCCGCCGTGCTCCTGGAAAAGTTTCTGGCGATGACGGTGGAGCACCACCTCGGCGCGGGCGAGGGCACCGAGCGGCTATCGGCCTCGCTCGCCGCCGTGGTGCGGATGTTCTTTCTCGATCTGTCTTATGCGATCTCGGCTTACGACCACGCTGCCGCGCAGACGGCGTTCCGGCAAGCGTCCGAACCGTTGCTGCAAGCGTTCGAAACCGATGTCGCGCACGATCTCGAGGCGATGGCCGGCGCGGCGCAGGCGCTCGACAGCACCATCCGCAGCATCGTCGATCTCAACAAGGGTAATATGCAGCGTTGTCAGGAGACGGTGTCGAGCATCAAGACCCTGACCACGCATCTCGACGAACTCGGGCAGATCACGCGGCACATCGAGAATTTCGTTCAGGTCATCACCGACGTCGCGCGTAAGACAAAGCTGTTGGCGTTGAATGCCGCCATCGAAGCGGCGCGCAGCGGTGAGTATGGCCGTGGCTTCAACGTGGTGGCCGGCGAGGTGAAGGCGCTGGCCAACGAGGCCGAGGAAGCGACGCGGAAAGTGACGGTGCAGGCGCACGAAATCCGCGCGGCAATTGCTACCGCGCTGGCGCAAGTCGACGGATCGCACAAGCTCGTGCAAGCCATCGATCAAGGTGTCGCGACCGAGAGCGAAGCCATTGCGCGGCAGAGCGCGGCAGTGAGCGAAATCTCCGACAACCTCGCCGCCGTCTCCGAAAGCGCGCGCGGCTTGCGGGACAAATTCTCGTCGCTGGATGCGGCGTAGGGGTTTAGCCCCCGCAATGTTCTCGGATCGTCGTGGCCGAACTTGTTCCGGCCATCCACGTCTTAGCGGCTAAACAAGAACGTGGATGCCCGTGACAAGCACGGACATGATAGGGCAAATGTTGATCAGGCCGAAAGCGTCTGAAGCAGGTCGGGACGGTTCGACACCGTGACGGTTGCAATTGCCCGTCACCGGCGCACAATGTCGAAGACATTGACTCGCGGTGGAGCCCGGCGTGGCGGAGAACGACATTATCCTGCATCACTATCCGCGCTCGCCGTTCGCCGAGAAGGTCCGCCTTGCGCTCGGATTCAAGGGCTTGTCGTGGCTCGCGGTGGAGCAGCCGCGCGTGGCACCGAAGCCGGGTCTCACTGCGCTCACCGGCGGCTATCGTCGCATTCCGGTGATGCAGGTCGGCGCTGACATCTATTGCGACACCCGCTGCATCCTGCGCGAACTGGAGCGTCGCCACCCGAGCCCGACGATTTTCCCGGCTGAGAGCGCCGGCCGCGCCGAGATGCTGGCGAGTTGGGCCGACCATTATCTGTTCGCCGATGCGCTGGGGCTGGTGTTCGGGCTGCACGGCGACCGCTTTCCGCCGGAGCTGCATGCCGACCGCGCTCGCTTCACCGCCGGCAAGTACGATCGCTGGGACAGTGTGCGGATGAAAGCGCGGGTGCCGGACCTCCGCGCGCAGTTCGCCATTCATCTCGCGCTGCTGGAGCAGGCGCTAGGCAATGGCCACGCCTACCTCGCCGGCATGACGCTGTCGGTGGCCGATCTCGCCGCCTATCATCCGCTGTGGTACGCGCGCGGCAATCTCGGCGACGAAGCCGGGCTGGACGCTTACCCGAACATCACGGCGTGGCTGGCGCGGCTCGACGCCATCGGCCACGGCGCGCCGCATGAGCTTGCGCCCGGCGCGGCGCTCATGATCGCGCGCGATGCCGGGCCTGCAGCGGTACCGCCGCCGAGCGACATCGGGACATTCCGGATCGGGGTGCGCCTCACGGTGACGCCCGACGACTGGGGCTTCGATCCGGTGGAAGGCGAATTGGTGGCGATCGATCGCGACAGCATCGCCATCCGCCGCGACGATGCGTTGATCGGCACCGTTCACGTCCATTTCCCGCGCGAGGGTTTTACGATTCGCCCCGCGATCGGGCAGTAGGCGGCGGCATGGTTGCCAGCATCTGACCGGAAGTTGCTTTCAGATATGGAACACGAAAATCGTCGTCCCCGCCTGCGCGGGGACAACTGCGAAGCTGTTTGTATGTCTTCCGCTTCTCACGCCACTCGCGCGTCGACGGCGATGTTGCCGTCGAGGAAGCCGGTAAGGCGGCCGCGGATGATGCGTTCGGCATCGCGCATGATACGGTCGATCAGGTCCTTCACAGTCGGGATGTCGTTGATGAGGCCGACCATCATGCCGCAGCTCCACGCGCCGGCATCCATGTCGCCGTCGATCATCACCTTGGGATAGACGCCCGCGACCTGATCCATGATGTCGTCGATCTTGAGATTCGCGCCCTTCTCGCGCTCGATCTCGATCAAGCGGTCGACATTCTTGTTCCTCAGCACGCGCTCGGTGTTGCGCAGTGCGCGCATGATCAGCCGAGTATCGAGTTCGGTGGCCTTCACCAACGCCTGCTTCACGTTGTCGTGGATCGGCGCTTCCTTGGTGGCCATGAAGCGGGTGCCCATGTTCATGCCCGACGCACCCATCGCCAATGCCGCGACCAGGCTGCGCGCATCCGCCATGCCGCCGGAGGCGACGAATGGAATCTTCAGTTCATCCGCCGCACGCGGCAGCAGGATCATGTTCGGCACGTCGTCCTCGCCGGGATGGCCGCCGCACTCGAAGCCGTCGACGCTGACCGCGTCGCAGCCGATCTTCTCGGCTTTCAGCGAATGCCGCACCGAGGTGCACTTGTGGATCACCTTGATTCCGGCGGCCTTCAGCGCCGGCATGTGTTCCTCCGGGCTGCGGCCAGCGGTCTCCACCGCCTTGACGCCGCCTTCCTTGATGGCGGCGATGTATTCCGGATAGGGCGGCTTGGCGAACGTCGGCAGGAAGGTGAGGTTCACGCCGAACGGCTTGTCGGTCATGTCGCGGCAGCGGGCGATTTCCTTCGCCAGCAGTTCGGGCGTCTTCTGGGTCAGGCCGGTGATGATGCCGAGGCCGCCGGCGTTCGACACCGCAGCCGCCAGTTCGGCGAAGCCGACGAAGTGCATCCCGCCCTGAATGATGGGATGCTGAATGCCGAACAGTTCAGTAATCGCTGTCTTCACGCTGACCTCCAGGATATCGAGCGGCTTTGCCGCTACCGACGGAAACGGACCTGCCCCAAGTGTGGCACACCGGAACGGGCGGAAACAACCTCGCGGTTGCGGCGCGGCAGGTGCGTTGCGCGGCCCCTTTCCGGCGCGTAGAATTTTACGATGGCTGCGACCACGCTGTTCCAGAACGCGACGCTGACGGTAACCGACTATCGCTGCGAGGCGACGCGTGGTGACCGGCCGTTCGCAGAAGAGCATCGGCAGCATTCCATTGCCTATGTCCGCAAGGGCAGTTTTGGTTGCGTCACGCGCGGGCGACACCATGAACTGATTGCCGGCTCGTTTTTGGTCGGTCATCCCGGCGACGAATACACCTGCACCCACGATCATCACGATTGCGGTGACGAATGCCTCGCCTTCGCGCTGGCGCCGGAACTGGTCGACGGTCTGGAGGTCGATTCCGAGGCATGGCGGCAGGGCGCGCTGCCGCCGTTGCCGCAACTGATGGTGATCGGCGAGCTGGCACAATCGATCGCCGATGGCCGCAGCGATATCGGGCTCGACGAGACCGGATATGTGCTGGCGCACCGTTTGGCTGAAACGGTGTCCGGCAGCGCGCGGCCGCCGCCGCGCGGGCAGGCCCGCGACCGCAAGCGCGCGGTCGAGACCGCGATGTGGATCGATGAACAGTCGCATCGGCCGATCGATCTGGCCGACGCGGCGCATGAGGCGGGTGTCAGCCCGTTTCATTTCCTGCGCACGTTTTCCGATGCGCTGGGGGTGACGCCGCATCAGTATCTGGTGCGCTCGCGGCTGCGTCATGCCGCGCGGCTTCTGGTCGACGAGGAGCGCGCCATCACCGACATCGCCTATGACGTCGGCTTCGGCGACCTGTCGAATTTCGTGCGGACATTCCATCGCACCGCCGGCGTCTCGCCGCGCGGTTTTCGCAGAGCCTCGAAAGGCGACCGCAAGATTCTCCAAGAACGGCTGGCGCGTGGCTGAGTAGGGTCGATCCAACGGCGCGAGTGGCGCGCCGATGGAGCATTCGACCATGTACGACCATATCGGATTGAAGGTGAAAGACCTTGACGCCAGCGTGCGCTTCTATACCGCAGCACTGAAGCCGCTCGGCTTCGTGCTGTGTTCGCGCGACGACAGCGGGGCGGGCTTCGGCCCCAAGGACGCTCCGGCGCTGTGGCTGCATCTCGACAGGAAAGCGACGGGTAAGGGCGCGCATGTCGCGTTCCGTGCCAAGGATCACGCTGCGATAGCTGTGTTCCATCGTGAAGGACTGAAAGCGGGCGGCCGCGACAACGGCGGTGCTGGCCCGCGCGCCGACTACGGTCCGACCTATCACGCCGCGTTTCTGTTCGATCCCGACGGCAACAACGTCGAGGCCGTGTGTACCTGAAGCCAAGACGGATCGATCACGATCGTCATTGCGAGGGTAGAGAAGCAATCCAGTCATTCTTCCCCCTCTCCCGCCAGCGGAGGAGGGTTGGGGTGGGGGCTCTTCAGGATTGCTTCGTCGCTTCGCTCCTCGCAATGACGGCATAGTTGTTCGTCAGGAGAAAGGGAGACACGCCATGGCCTCCATCCATAAAGACGTCGCGCTCGATGCACCCACTGCCGACGTGTGGGCCGCAGTGCGCGATTTCGGCGCACTGCATACGCGGCTGGTGCCGGGCTTTGTGCTTGAGACCAAACTCGACGGCGACGCGCGGATCGTTTCGTTCGCCAACGGCACCGTTGCGCGCGAAGTGCTGGTGGATTGCGACGATGTGCGGCAGCGTCTGGTTTATGTGGTTAAAAGCGAGCGCGTGGCGCAGCACAGCGCTTCGGTGCAGGTCATCGCCGACGGCGAAGAGCGTTGCCGGGTGGTGTGGATTGTCGACGTGCTACCGCACGCCATCGCCGGCTACATGAGCATGCAGATGGACGAGGCGGCCAAGGCGATGCAACGCGCGTTTCCCGGCCGCAGTGCTTAACGGCCGGGATAAGCGATTGGGATTGCGTCAGTTGAATTCGGCGCTCGGATGGATGCGCTTGGTCCGATGCAGCGTGTTGCGATCGGTGTGGTGCATTGTGGCGCCGGTCGCGGCCAATTTCAGTATGAGATCGGACGTGTAGCTGAAGGTGCCGTCGTCATTGAAGGTGAACGAGCATTCGAACGCGGTCGCCTCCGCCCGCTCCAGCAGATACTGGTTTTGCGCCAGGCCGTAGCCCTTGGCACCAGGCTCCGCCTTCAGCGCGAACGACTTGTCGCGCGGTTTGGCCGCGCCGCCGGCCAGGATCGCGAGACCGCGCGGCACCGCGAAGCAGCGGATCACCTGTCCGTGCGCCTTGTCCCACAACAGATAGCCGACCTCGTCGTGGAACGGGTCCATGGCTTCCTCGCCATGACGCCACGCCGTCATGCTGTAGTTCAAGCCTTCCATGGTCTGCTGTCCGTTCTCGACGATCGGGATCGGCCGAAACCACGCCTTCTCGAAGTAGCTGGTCTGAATCGTCTCGTCGTCCTTGTTGCGATACGAAAGATCGACGCCAAAATTACCTTCCCATTCGCCGACAAGCGCCGTCAGCGGCCCCAGTTTCTGTGGGCCCAGTATTTCCGCCATTTATTTTGTCCTTGTTACATCACATGCGCGTCCGCGCATGGCGGGCGCCGCCTCAATCGCTCACGTCAGTCGGCGTCGCGATTGCCAACGAACCTATGGTGCAAAACATATACGATCAATCAATCTTTAGATTGAGCGTGACGGGTTGTTTGTCGGGGATAGGCAAGCCTCAGAAAATGAACTGGAAAGCCCAGTAGATGCCGATTCCCATCTGCACGGCGAAGGCCGTGAATCGCAAGCTGACGGCGGCGACGCTGGTCGACACCAGATGGATGGCCGATTGCACGACGCGTGCCGCAAGCAGCCATAGCGCCAGTGAATCCGTGATCGTTGTCTTGTCGAGCAGAAGGGCAAAGACCAGCAGGCCGCCGAAGATCGGTAGTCCCTCAAGGCAGTTCGCATGAGCGCGGGCAAGCCGTTGCATGAAGGGCGATAGATTGCCGTTGTCCGGGGTGAAGCCGTTTGCCGGAACCCGGCCGGTCACGACCAGATAGGTCCGGATCGCCTCCATCAGCACCAGCAGAAAAAGCGACCACGCGATGAAGCCGATCAATGCAAAAGCAGTATTGCTCAAGGGCCCCTCCTTCCGAGCGCGCGGGCCTTATTTGTCTATCTCGGCCTCAATGCTGCTCGCCGTTGCCTGACTTTTGCAGATCGATGCTATCAGGCCCGCCGACTGGCGATAGCCTGTCGATAGATAGTCGGACGGATCGCGCTGTCGTTCAAATGCAATCCGTTCGTTAAGCGAAACATCCGTCCAACTACTATCCCGGCATGGTGCGGCCAGGTCAGGAAGGTGCCACTTCATGGCCCGCAGCGCGGTCGCCATCACATGCCGCCCAATAAGCCACTGATAAAACGGGAGGTTGGGAAATGAATGGTGCCCAGGGGCGGGATCGAACCACCGACACTGCGATTTTCAGTCGCATGCTCTACCAACTGAGCTACCTGGGCCGCTGCCGGGCCGAAGACCCGAGCGCGCCGGTTTATAGTGGGGCGGAAGCGCCATGTCCACCCGTCAGCGGTGCTTTGTGGATGCCGCAGCGAGAGATCGCGCCGGTTCGGGTTCGGAAGCCGGCGCAACGGCTTATTTGATGGAAAATCTCGCGTCAGTCGGCGTCTTCGGGGTCGGTGTCGCGGCCCGGCACCACGTAGGAGCCTGACAGCCAGCGATTGAGATCGACGTCGCGGCAGCGTTCGGAGCAGAACGGACGCGATTCCAGCGTTGCCGGCTTGCCGCAGATCGGGCAGGGCTTTGCCGTCGGCTTTCCGGCGGGCTTGCTGGCTGATGGCGGCTTAGCCGGCATTGAGCCAGCCGTCGCGGATCGGGAACTTCTCGCCGCCGAGCAGGGTCACCGTCTCGTACAGCGGCAGCCCGACCACATTGGTATAGGAGCCGACCATTTTGACCGCGAATGAACCGGCGAGGCCCTGGATCGCATACCCGCCCGCCTTGCCGCGCCATTCGTCGGAGGCGATGTAGCCACGCAGGTCGTCCTCGGTGAGGCGCTTGAAGCGCACCCGCGTTTCCACCAGCCGCTGCCGGAACGCCTCGTTCGGCGTCACCAGACAGATCGCGGTGTAGACGCGGTGGTTACGGCCGGACAGCAGCCGCAGGCATTGCGCGGCCTCGTCCGCCAGCTCCGCCTTGGGCAGGATGCGTCGGCCGACCGCCACCACGGTATCGGCAGTGAGGATGTAGGACCCGCGCAGATTGTCGTCGAGCTTGAGCGCCGCCAGCGCGGCCTGGGCCTTGGCGTGCGCCAGCCGGTTGGCGCACGCGCGCGGCAGTTCGCCCCGCTTCGGAGTCTCGTCGACATCGGCGGGGCGCAGTGCATCCGGCTCGATGCCGGCCTGGTTGAGCAAAGC
>Ga0209952_1002087_pt1 | contig 15533 bp, 18 predicted proteins | sample ThiBiot_750_biof_2_FD_183951 | JGI IMG/M metagenome (GOLD analysis project Ga0209952, IMG submission 183951) | Wastewater bioreactor microbial communities from Cape Town, South Africa - Thiocy_cont_750_biof (SPAdes) | ecosystem: Engineered > Bioreactor > Thiocyanate-remediating >...
TTATTTATTCGTTAAGAAATAATAATATAAAAAAAAGAAAGGAAATCCTAGATGAATTTGGTTTCTTTTTAGACAAGTGAAAATTCACCCTGACCATCAACAATCAAATCACTTGTTGTTTGTGTTCGTAACATTTCATGTTTTAATAAATCTCGTTGATAAATCGAAATTTCTTTACCAAATCGATAGGTTAAGTACAATGCCGGTAAAAATAACCAAATTGCAATAACATCAAATACAATTTCAGCTACTGTAAATGCATGATGTTCGATTAAATGTTCAATTGAATAGGCAAACACTTGAAAAAATTCACCGAATAATAAAACTCCTGTGGCATAGATCATGCCCGATGCATAACGATGACTGTACCAAAGAGCAATGATACATGATGTATGATATATACCGATACGAACTATATCATTGATGTAGATAAATACACTTGATAATTGCTTTTCATTTTGACTAACTAGGTAAGCTTTAGGATGAAGATTGTAAATGAGAAATATAGTTATGAATACATGAAAAACAATGAGAATCGGACGTTTATTCATTCTCGACGGATTTCAAGATATGAAAAAATGAAATCGAATGTTTCTTTTCTTTGAATGTACGTGTTCTAGATAAGAACATAGTTCGCATTATTAATCTTTTTACTAGAGCAACAAGAAAAATAATTGATATGAGCTCTTTCTCTTTCTCTTGAATGTTTACATCATCATTTTATTGATGATGGTTTAATGACCTAATTCGAAAGATTTTGTTTTAATTGAACGAGTTCAATACATGAAATACGATCATTAGATCGAAATCAAATCATTCTATTGAACGAAAAAAATATTTTTACTTTTAAATAAAATCAAGAACATATCAAATGAAATCTTTGTATATTATCCAAGGTAAAACAAATAAAATCGAGAAAAAAAGAAAACTTATCTTTTTTTTTAATTTTGTTTTGAAGATCCAATCTATTCTGTTCTTGAGAAATCTTGTTCTAATTGTTCTTCATTATCAAAGAGAATCCATGAACATTCTCTTTCTCAAATATCTATTGAAGATTCTTCTTTAACATCGATTACACGTGATGAATATTTGTCAGATGATGATTTAATTCATTCATTTTATGAACAAAATCAAACAATAAGATCAAGTATAGACAATCTCTCATTAAATTCTTCGGTAACATTGTCTATACCTTTATTCGATCAGCAAACAACTAAACATGAACAAATCAAAACAAATACAGATGATGATGAGGACGATGACAACAACGATGAAGACGTATATGATATCATAATTGATCAACAAAACATCATGTTGCACGACCAAGAAATTCGCGAGGATAATTCACACAATCTGGATGAGTTAAGGTTTGTTATATTTAATTAAATATTAAAATACATATATGCATGCACACACACACACACGGGAAATTCTGTTGTTTTTCTTGTTTTTTTTGATACCCTTGGATATTTGTATGCCGTTTCAAGTATTTCAACAGTTCTCTCTTGAGTTTTCAAGGTTAAAACAATAATTACTATGATTTATATATGAAAATCACACTGAGATTAGATTTTATTTTATCAATTATCTTCAATATAAAACAATCTATTGATTTATTTTATTTAGATATTCGTCCAGGGTAACAAATGGAAATTGTTCGTCATTACGTGAAGAAGCATTGTCAATAACTAAAGTTCGTTGTAAACAACGCGAAACTTGGTGCAATAAACAATCTTCATCCAAGTTCGTTTTCTTTTTTTATGCAAATCAAAAAAAGAGACGTAAAATTGAATTCTTTATTTTCTTTTTTTTACAGTAGTACAAAAAATGTTAAAACACCTTCATATGACTTCATTCGATTAAATTCTTCTGATCCAATAATAAAAACCAATGAATCAATAGTGTCACCATTGTCAAAGACAAACAACATTCATGATAAAGGTACAGACACGTAAAAAAAAGAAGAGAGAAAGAGAGAGAGAGAAAATTCTAATAATGGCAGCAGCAGCAACAGCAGTTTTCTTTTCTTCCTTCTTCTTTATGATTTTTTTTCTCTTCTTTTTGTGTCGACGGGCAAAATGCAAACGACCATGACGACGACCGTCATCTCTACATCGTTAGTCGTTAGTCGTCAGTCATCTTTCTACTTTCTTCCTTTTTTTAACTAAAAAAGAGAGAGAACGAGCAAAGACAAGGCAGGACAAAACAATCCATGTAGTATGCTCGGTATTATTTGTTTGCTTATATTTTTAAGGTAAAAACGACAGATCGAATATTCGTCTAATTTCTTTTCATTTGTGTGTTTATATACAAAGACAATAAGAGAGAAAAAAATGAAAATAAATATACGTATACCTATAATCTATTTCGATCGAGATGAAAACATGCTTTAAGTCAAAGAAAAATATTCCGAAGGCCTTTTTTCTCTCTCACTTTTTTTCTTCTTTTCTCAATATATGAGTAATCTTTGTCGACGTATTTATTTGGTGTGTAATATACACCTGTTTATTCATTCATCGTATCCTTGCTACGAACAAATCAATTAATAAGGATTTGCGATGAATTGAACGTAGATTGTAAGAAAATGAAGAGAACAAAAAAACTTTCTTTTCTTTGATTTTAGATGGATTAACAAGCAATACGAAGATAAATAATATTTATCTAATTCATCATCAATCATCTTTAGTATCAAAAGAAAATTTATTCGCGTCAAATATCGAATTCTCACAAATGGATGATAAAGAATGTACTCTTGAAATAATCGATGGAGTCGTAACACTTGTACCAAAAGAACAGGACAAGTTCGATCATATGGACGATGAAGAACAAGACGAAATAGAAGAAGAAGAAGAAGAAGAAGAAGATGGAGATGGAGATGGAGTTGAAGATCGTGATGATGAACAACAATATTCAGTTGAATATGAAACAAGTCAAAATTATGGTAAATAAACGAGTCAAATTTCTATTTCATACATCTGTTCAAATAGACAATGTGTTGAACAGATGGCAGATTGTCATTTAAATTTCTTTTTTTCTTTGTCTATTAAATTCTTTGATATTTAGATTCACCTGAACGTGAAAAACGTTCGTCAACAATTGAATCATCAATATCGACTCCATCGATATCCGAACATGAACAAGAACAAAATCATTCGTTATCAATATCGAATACCAACGAACAATCTCAAGAGCCATTCATACTCTTACGTGATCCGCCATCGAAAGCGTCTCCTTTACCTACGCAAGTCGAGCAATCTGTTGATTTACTTGATTTATTTTCGACTCCACTTGTACCATCATCGAATTCGCCAACAAATATCGATCAAGACAAAATGCGTCATACAAAAAATCTGCTCGATGATTCTTTATCATCAATTTCATTCGAAGAACAGAATCCATCGCAATCGGAAGCAAGTGAAAAGTCGCCATCACCTATTGTTTTAGTTCAACAAGAAAATCTCTCGAAACATTCTTCACCATCAACATCAATCAAAGGTAATACCATGAGAAATGAGAAAAAACCGAACTTTTCTGTCAATATTTAACAAAAATATCATTTCTTATGATCTAATTCATTCGAGTTCTGTTTACTTCCCTTGAGAGATTTCATGGTGTATATATATATATGTATGTATGTATGTATACTTTATTGATTACAAATCTTTCTTTTGTTCGAATTAATACTCAAACTTGTCGTTTCAATGTTTATTTAATCTTTTCTTTTTTCCTCGTTCTTTTTAACATCCAAAGATTATCATTCGAAGGCAGTCGAGAGTTTATTTCGGTAGAAAAGAACAAAAGCTAGTTGTTCATTCGTATATTTAATCTCCGGTAGAATGTTGTCTATATAGGAGAAAAAAATCGTTTCGATAGAAGTGAAAACAACTGTTGTTTTTTTTAGAAGAAGAATTATCATCAAATCAAATCGACGAACCCGAAATAGATTATCCACTTCCAAAATCCGAACCACCACCAGCTGCCAAACCGATAAACAAAGCTCGTATAAACGAATTTGCTTCATTGTTATCGTCAGCTGTTCATTTATCTCAACCAGTTAATACGAAACCTCCTTCGATTCCAGTAACAGCAGCCTTTCAATCTGAAACACGACGATTGTCGAATAGTGAACGTGATTCATATCATACAATACCTTCGAATACGACTTCGGAAAGTGAAGAAACAAAAAAACATATCGATGCACGTTATAACGAAAAAATCGATGATCGAAAATCGATACAAATAAATTCATCAAATATCAAAGCTTTATTTGAACATAAAATCTCCGAAGCTAATAAAATTCTTGCTCAATCCAATGAACAATTAACACATATACAAGAAAATAAACAACACTACCGAAAAGCTCCTGTGAGTTATGCCTATGTAAATAAACAAAATACACAGCCAATTATTCGACGACAATCATTTCAAGATTCGACTAATATGAATAAACATTCAAATCAACTGACAGAAACCAAAGATATTCTCATCGAAGATAAACAAGTAAAATATACACTATCTATTTAATTGAGAGAAATAGAACACGAAACAATAATTTTAGCCGGAACATGGTACACATCAAACCCAATCTTATTCAAGCCGTCGAAATAATACTGAACAAATTGTTCGTTCGAACGTTGACTCAACACCTATTTCGCCCGTTCAAATTGCGAATGGTTACTATTCTGAATCGTTAATTGCACGAGAAATTCGTGAGACTAAAGAAAAAGAAGAAGCTTTGAGACAACAAAGAAAAAAATGCGGTCTTCCAGAAGATGTTTCAGCCTTATTGCCACCTCGATCTCAGCAAGAAACGACTAAATCTGAACAATCAACGAAACCACCTGTTAAAAGTAGTTCATTTCTTTCGAATCTCGATTTTTTTACATCGAAATCAAGCGAATCAAATGTTCCACCACGTCGTTCAACAGTATCCATACAAAATCTTGTCTATGATTCACAAAATTCATCATTTAATGATGAACGTCGAACATCTGCCAATCAAGAATCGACATTTCTCTCTGCTCAACGAACCAATTCCATTCAACGTACGTCATCAAATCAAAATCTTCTCTCGCCACAAACCAAATCCAATATAATTCAACGTGAAATTGAAGCTATGCGTGCTAAAGAAAGTGAATTACGTGAATTAGGTCGTATCCAACATACAAGTGACGATCATTCCGATCCGAGAAAATATCAAGAAATCGTTCCACCAATACCTAAAAGTCAATCAGCCAACGTTCTTTCAAGTGGAAAACTTCGAAAAGACGCCGACAAATTCAATGTTTCCATTCTGCCGAATTCAAACGGAATTCTCAAACCCAAAACAATGAATAATAATTCAAATACAAGTGCGATTTCATCGTTACGTGGACGATTTCCAAGTCCGAATCCGACTGCACCGATAGTTAGTTCATCGAATAAATCAATTGACTATTCGAAATTATCGTCAGCCGAACGACTTGAATTAGAAAAACGTGAAATGCAAGAACGTGAACTTGAATTAAGGTTGAAATCTGATTTGAAAAAAAACGATCAATCAAAGTAGTGCATTCGTTTTTAGAAAACAACGTCATCCAGTATCAGGAAATACGTCTACTGGCAATTATTCGACGATAAATGGTGATTCAGGGAATGTTTCTCAAGACGAAGACGAACATGAAAATTATTTCGACAAAATTCAACGTTTAAAAAGAACCGAAAACGAAGTAAAATCGAATTCATTAATGATTTCAATACATGTTTCGGTTTTTTTTTCTACAAATAGAAAGCTCAAGTGCCATTACAACGGCCAGTAAAAAAATCGAATCTCTCTCAAAAATGGGAACAAATGATGGCAAATAAAAATAATAATTCCAGTTTCAGTGACGATCACAACTAAAATATTAACAAAACCAAACCAGAACATTTATTTATTTTCTTCTCCTTTATTCTTCTTCTTCATTTTTTTTTCTTCATTAAACATACGGGTGCTCTGATTGGAGACAAAGATTTTTCCTCTCTTTCTCTTCTCTTTTTTTTGTCATAGTCATTTCATTGCTTTGTTTGTTTTTTTTTTGCTTTTCATTAGTTTAAAATTCACACTCATACACACTCCTGTTTTGTTTTTCTGTATGATTATATCCGCTATTAATTTGTAATCAAAAAAGAATAATTTTAACATACATACATATATACATGCATATACAGTTAAATAGAAGAAGAACAATTCTTTCGTTTACTTTTTGTTTCAAAAGAGACATTGAACAAATAGAGACATCGAAAAACAGATTATATTTGAATATCGATATTGATTTAGTGTCTATGCAAGTATCATCTGTCTACATCTGTTGGAATGATGTTATATCATATATCTTTGTCTAATCGATTCAATTGCTTTTGAAAGATACACGAAGATGGTCATGTGGAACTATTCGATTTTATTGTTTTTATTGTTGATTTCAAGTATTCTAACGGATCGTATTGTCCGTCGTTTGAATTATAAACTTGATAGTGATATAACAGCACTTGTTGCTGATAATATAATTAATTATGAATTAACACGTATCGATTCCAATGGTCCAATGTCAACATTAGAAATTGAAACTGAACAATGGGTACATGATTGTTGTTTTCTCATAACATCTCAACCTGTTCTTCGTATTCGTCTTAAACAAGAAAATAATTATCCGAAAATAACCGCTTATTTACGTCTTCGTACACCACTTTCATCGATTGTTATGACGGGAACAGGTAGTATGTCAACAACAAATGCCATTCAATCGGATACAATAACAATTGAAATATCAGGAACGTGTAGAGCTGATCTTCAAGTTGAAATCTATTCGAAATTCGATGTCATTCTATCTGGCACGGCAAGTATGAAATTAACAGGTAATGTTCGTGGTAATGCTTATGTTCGTTTGACTGGCGCTGGAGAATTCGATGGACGACAATGTCCGATGAAAACTGTTATTGTTGATGTAACAGGTGTTGGAACAGCTTATGTTATCGGCGAACAAGCTGTTGATGTGGCTGTGGGTGGAGTAGGTCATGTGTATTATCATGGACCATTAAGAAATCAACGTATTAATGGTATTGGTTCGATTCATTCATTAGCAAATCTCGATGGAAAAGGACTTCGTTCATCAACAAATCGAATTCATCAAACGATTTTTTTTCTTATTTATTCAATTTTGTTTTGTCAATTATATTAATATAAAAATACATAGATAATGAAATGAAAGAAAATAAAAGAATGAAAGAGAGGAAATAAATTAAGCATCATTTACAACAATTGATTTTACTCGTTTATCATAATCATGATCGTACCATCGATTACCGGCTGTTCCTTGTCGAAGTGCACTATGTTTAACAATCGAAATTGGACCTGGTCCATAGTTATAGATCGCATTGTTATCAACTGATTTTGCAACACGATTTATTTCAATGAAAGGAACTCGTTCGAAAATATCTGATCGAATTACGATCGGTGGTTGTTGAGGTGGAGACGGAGATAGTTCTTGAGGAAATGGCGTTGGAGATAGTTTGATACCCATTGTTGGTGAACGTTGGATTAATGTTGCCGGAGGAAGAGGTGGCGGTTGTGTCAGTACTTGTGTTGGTTTAGTAGTCGGCTGTTGTGTTGAAGGAACAGATACAGTTGGAGTGATAATACGTTTGACAGTTACAGGAGGACCTGTAGGTTTTCTTTCTTCGAACATGGTCAATGGTGGTGGAGATGTTCCATGATCTCTCATTGGAGATGGTTCATGTCTATGATGATGACGACGATGATGATGACGATGATGAGCGGATTGTTGATGCTCATCTTCGGAATCACGTACTGGTGAAACTTCTCTTTTAGATGGTTTCTGTTGAAGAAAAAATAAAACTTTTATTAAAACATTTTCGAGGATAAATAAAGCACATACGTTTTTCGATTTAGGTTTTTTTTGAGCATATTGATTATTCAAAGTATTTTGATCTGAAACAACTGGATAATCTACCGGATAATCAGCCGGCACGTACATTGGATATACATACGGTTGAGGCATGTAAGCAGCTTGGTTATAATAATTATAGCCATTAACTGGACCGAGAACGTATGGTTTCGGAAGTTGATTCTGTTTAGTTGTTGTATTGCTATTTGTGTTGCCCATTTTGATTAGAATAAAAGTGAAAAAGAAAGTGAAGAACGAAAAATATAATAGCTCAGAGGTAAAATGTGCAAATGGGATTAGAATATAGATGTGCGATTCAGTGCACAAGAATTTATTTTCAAACACAAAGAAATTTAATTGACAAACACATATTTTCTAATAGCGATTGAAGTTTTTTCGTCGATTGCGCGAGTACGAATGTTTTGATTGCGTCGTATTTTGATGAATTTCTGCATTCATTCGTTGATTTCCTAGTTAAATATTACGAAATTAATGAATCATTTTTATTCTTCGATTTCTTTTTTTGAAATAAAACTTATTCATTACGTATCGATAGTCGAGTACTGAAACGTTTTGATTGTTTGTTGAAAGTCAAGGATGATGTTAATTCTTCAAGTGAATCTTGTTTTTCTACATGAAATTGAATATTTTATTGAACACGAATGGAATGTGTTTACTTTTAGGTCTTTTATTTCGTCGTCGTTTTGGCGTAACATCATCGATTTCAACAATAGAAATTGATTTTCTTTTTCGTAAAGCATTTCTCGATGAATCATTTTCACCATCATCATCATCCTCAGATACTGATTGTTTTCGTTTTTGACCATAAGATTTTCTCTCAGTTTTTATCTTAGCTGTTGATTTCGAATCACAAAATGAATACTCTTGAGTATTTTCCGATGGCTCTAAACAATCAATTAAAAATCCTTGGCCAATTCGTTCGAGAACTATTTTTGGTTGCATTAAATTTGGATATGTTTGCAAAGGATTGATTTTAGGACTTATGTGTTCTAGTTGCAGTCGAATTCGGCGAATATCCTGCGTTGTAATTAAATTTCTATAAAAAGATTTTGAATGTTTAGAATTGTAATTCAAACATACCGTTCAAATGCTGAACAAATATTTTTCCAATATTGATTTTCTTCTTGAAGAACGTTTTGAATAATTTGAAAATGTTGCTCAACAATTGTTCGAACACGATTCATACGCTATAGAAAGAGACATTTTGAAATTGCTTACAAAAAATCAAACTAATTTACTCGTTTTAAATGAGTTGGCAATGATTCCGAAGCGATATGAGTTAAATTGTCAAAAACCAAAAGTTTATCATCAAGCTTCGATAGATCTTTATTGACTTCGTGGACCATTATCTCGAGATCTTCATTTCGTGATTGAATAAATTTCAATTCTCTTTTAAATTGAACTAAATAGATAAAGAATACATGATGATATTCAATTGAACGAAGAGATCGATAGATATGATTATACTATTGATACTATGTTGGATTAATTTTCGAGCTTGACGACATTTTAAACGTGTTGCTTCAAAACGAAATCGATTCCAAGTTATTGGAATATTAAACAATGTTCGATTCATAGATGAAAACATGCAAATGTATAGTTCGATGATAATAAATCGAAGTTCGATTTTTTAAGATAAAGACATTCATGGCCAATCACGAATTTAGTGATGGACAGATGTCGGATACGGTAAAATTTGATCTATTTGTCTTCTCTATCAATCAAAAACGAGCATAAATAAGCTTGAAAAGATGAAATATAAAGAATAGTAAAGAAAAACATTGAATCTTTTGTGATACTACTGTCATCGAGTCTAAATAAAGTCTACATAGCTTCGAGGCATATCCTATTGAAAATAACTATAGGTCTTTTTGTCAAAAGACAAAGATGACAAGAAGTATTTTTCTTTCTTCAATACGATAAATATAAATACAGTGTCAAAGAAATATTTACGGGCATTTACATAAATGGATTCAACTCAAGAAGCTGTAACTTCTGCCAAGAATTCGAAAAATGAAAACCGAAAATTAATACGCAAACTTGATTTACATATCCTACCGATTTTATCGTCTGTATATTTTCACATCATAAATTTAAATTGAATCTAGATCTTTTCGATTAGTATCATATATTTATTGTCGTATCTCGATCGATCAAATATAGCAAATGCAAAATTAGCTGGTCTCGAACGAGATGCACATCTTACACCGACACAATATCGATGGTATATATACGATCATGTTTCTGTTGATCTCATTATTGTCTTATAGGACTCTATCGATATTCTTCTTTGGTTATGTCATTTTCGAAGTTCCATCTAATATCATTCTTCGTCGATGGAAACCATCGAAATGGTTAGCAATTATTGTGTTTCTATGGGGTAATACTCAAACAGTATATTGTTACTAGATTCTTGTCGGTTTTTTTTTGTAAGGCATTGTCGCTGTTTCTATGGCGTTTGTACGTAATGCCACTATGCTTTTGATCTGTCGATTTCTGCTTGGATCGTTCGAAGCTGGCCTATTTCCGGGTATTATCTATTACACATCATTATGGTATAAGAGAAAAGAACAAGCACTTCGACTTGGTTTCTTCTGGTCGTTTTCAGCACTTGCTGGTGCGTTTGGAGGTCTCATTGCATACGCTATTGGACAGATAAAATCACCTTATCTAGCCGAATGGCAATTGATTTTCATTGTAATATCATTTTTCTTTGAGTAATCAAATGAAAAAAAAGAACGAAATCTTGAATTTAGATCGAAGGTTTGCCAACAATTATTCTCTCATTTGTTTGTTGGTTTTATCTTTGTGATTCACCTGAACAGGCACGATTTCTAAATCCGAAAGAACGAGACTTAGAAATCTCTCGTTTAGCAGCTGATGCAGGTGCATCACAGAATCATTCGTTTTCATGGTCACAAGTCATATCTGTTTTTACTGATTGGAAGATATATGTCTATGCTATCATCTATATTAGTGGAACAATTCCTTTGCAAGGTGTAACTTTATTTTTACCTACATTAATACATGGCATGGGTCAATGGACACCAGTACAAAGTCAATTAATGACTGTTGCGCCGTATTTTGCAGCATTTTTAATGATTTTAATTATTTCATGTAGTTCAGATTTGTAAGTTTAAATGTTCGAACTAAAAATTCAATTGATTCATTGGCTTTTAATTAGTTTTATTGAACGATCTTTCCATTTGATCCTAACTAATGCTTTAACTATTTTCGGTCTTCTTCTATTATTACTCGCCGATTCAAAACATGCTAACATCTTATACATGGGTGTTATATTTATCACTTGTGGTACATATGCAAATGTTAGTGTAAAAATCGCTTGGTTTAATAATAATTTGTGCGTCTACATTTCATTTCTCTTCGGTTGATTTGATAAATTTCGTTATAATTTTAGTGCTTCATTAACTCGTCGTGCTGTTGCTTCAGCTTTAATTGTTTCATTTGGTACAATCGGTGGAGTTATTTCAGGACAAATCTATCAATCAAATCAAAAACCTCGATATATTATTGGTAATAGTATTGCATTGGGATTCAGTATTTTACAAACAATAATCATCATCGTTCTTCGTTTCATACTTTCACGGATCAATCGACAACGCTCACGAATGAATGAAGATGAAATTCATCGACAAATTGATTATTATGGTGGATCTGAATTAGCTGGTGATCGACATCCAACTTTTCGTTATACATTATAGACTATACAAATATTTGATTTTCACTAATGACATCTGGGGAACATTATTTGTGAGTCGGTGAAGTATCATCAACCAATCCATCTTTACTCATACAATTTTCATATATTATGATAAAAATTTGAATGTGTTTCGTTTGCATTTCTACAAATAAACAAACAAAATTTTCTATTTGCACAGCGAGCGAAAAAAATTGATGAAATAGAGAAAAGAAAGTACAGACTGACTTATTTCACTCTTTTATTATATGCATATTTAATTTTCTCCTCTTTATCATATAATTTGTGTCGCTTCATCTCATTTAAGTTGCATTTACACAAGCGAAAAGGTGTCCTGTCATAACGACGAACGGTCGTTTAATGGCTGCTCATCAAAATAAAAGACTTCATTTACTTAACTCGGATAGTAGCAATAATGAAATCTATCATTCAACAAAACACAAGACTTTATACAGTATCGGTCAGATTAAAGAAGTTCAAATGATCAATTTTATGTGTCATAAAAATTTCATCATACAATTTCGTCCAACACACATGCAAATTATCACTGGTGCCAATGGATCAGGAAAATCAGCGGTTGCCAATGCTATTTGTCTGTGTTTAGGCGCTCATGCAAGAACAACTGGACGAACGTCCAATATCCAATCATTTATTCGCAAAGGCGAAGCGTAAAAATAGAAATTCAACAAAATCGAATCGTTTTTGTTTTCGTTTCGTTTTCTTCGATAGGTTTGCTGAATTAACAATTGTCTTAGCTAATGAAGGCACTGAAGCGTACAAATCAGCAATCTATGGCAACGAAATTCGTATCGTTCGTCGAATTGGTCTTCGACATTCTAGTTATAGAATCATGGATATCAATCATAAATTTTTGAGTGCATCGAAAGAAACTATTGATGAAATTCTTCAAGCTCTATCAATTATGCCCGAAAATCCTCTCTGTATTTTACATCAAGAAATAGCTAAGAAATTTCTATTAAATAATGATTCACGAACAAAGTACCATTTCTATATGAAAGTCTCTCAATTGGATCAAATCAAACAGGCCTATGAACAAAGTCTTTGTACGGTTCAATTACTTCAGCAACGTATAGAAATTATGAAAGAAAAATATCATCGAATGACCAGAGAGCTTGAACCATTAGAACAAGACGTAAGAAAAATAGAAGTTCGAATAGATTATGAAAAACGAAAACATGGATTAGAAGTAGAATTGCAAACAGCTAGAATGCATCAAGCAAAACAGGTTAACATTGTGTTTATCATTTCGATTGTCACTTCAATTGTTTAGGAATGCGTTGAGGTTCAACAAGAATATGATCAAATAAAAGCGAGTAAAGAAACTCTTGATAAAGAAATTTTTGACGAAAAGGTAAACAAATTTCTTCTTTTATTTTTCGCTGATAATGAAAAACTTTCTTTTCAATAGAGAACACTTTCTAATATCGAACAACGAATGGAAGAAGTTTGCATTGAAAAAGCCGACTTCGAACGAGATATTCAAGATCTAGAAAAGTTATCTAAACTTTTTTCCCAACAAAAAACTTATCTAAATAAGCAAATCAGTTCATTCAATCAAAAATATGAAACCTACAAAGATAAATTAACTGATATCGAACTTAAACAAATAAATATTCAAAAACAAATTGTAATTATTTCTTTCTTAAATTTTCATTTGAAACTTAATTTCTTTTATTTTCGAAGGATGAATGCGAAAAAACAAATTCTCTATCAACTAATTTCGATAGAGAATATTTACAAATTGATTCTGAAATATCTTCACGAAAAGATCAACAAATTCACTACGAACAAATGTTATTAGCACTAAACAATGAGATGTATATTTGCGAAGAAAAAATCGAAGAAAGGCAAACTGTTTTAAATCTTCTTCGAAATCAATTCCAACGAAAACAAATCGATCGAGATCGAGTCAATATTCATGCGATATGGATGAATGATTGTTTGAAAACAATCGAAAACGAATCAAAATTTCATGAGAAACCTATTGGACCGATCAGTCAATACATTCATTGTCTCAGCGAACATTGGTCTTATGCTGTTGAGAAACATCTCGCACCAATAATGTCATCATTTGTCTGTTCGAATAATGATGATGAAAAACTTCTCATCGATATACTTTCATCGTATTCATCTGCGTATCGTCCGCCAATCTATGTTCGAAAATATGCTAATCGTGTTCATGACATATCTGGTACGATTGAATCGATGAGAAAAGCTAATCTTGTAACTGTCTATGATGTTCTCAAAATCGAGAATACAACTGTAGCTTGTGTATTAATTGACTACAAACAAATAGAAGCAACGATTTTAGTTGAAAATCTCGATGAATTTCGACAATTGAAAAGTAATGGTAGATTGCAATGGAAACAAATCGATAGAAAAGTTAAACAAGTTGCTGAAGTCTGGACATTTGATGGTGCAAATGTAAAACTCGATAGTACATCAAGAATTTATACTAATGATAAACAACCGAGAAGATTCTTTCTTACGGATCAAACTCAAACATTAGCGCACGATGAATATCAAGCAGATATTCGAACTCTTGAAGATCAAATTCAAGATATAAATGACGAATTAAATAAATTGAACATGAACAAACAACGAATCCATGATGAAATCAAGCAAACAGAAAAACAGAGTACAGATAATAAACAAAAAATCGATCAATTGATGAAAGTAATTCAATCGATGAGATTCTTATTTGAATATATTCAACAAGAAGCTTTTTCTTTTTGAGAAAAACGATCGATATGATGCGTCAATGCCGAATATTTCCGATTATTCATTCGAAGAATTAAAAGAACAAAACGAGAATCTCAAACAACTTCATACGGATACAGTTAATGAGTATGATTGTATCAAAGAAAAACATGACAAAAATGTGAAAGAATTAGCTGATGTTGAACAGCATATTGATAATATTATTAGTAAAATCGATCTTAAAACCAAACAATATGATTTATTAATTGAAAAATTAACGATCGAACAAAATCAACGTTCAGAATGTTTAGAAAAAAATAACAGACTGACAAATAAAATTCGACAATTAACTGCTATTATTCAACAATATGAAAATAGAATTAAAGAACTAAGTAAAACACTCACAAAAGTAAGTTGACATATGAATTCTTCTCGCAGTAATAATTTTTTTCTTTAGAAATCCAAAAAATCGAATGCAAATATTCGATCAATCCAAGAGATTCGAAATGAACTCGACGGAATCAATCATTATCTCGATGAAAATCGAGACACGTACTCCATCTTTTTCTTTTCTCTCTCTGAATTTATTTTTTTTTGCTTTTCAAAAATCTAGAAATGAAGTTCGTCGAAATGTTATTGAACAGTATCGAATCAAACGGGATCAAACGAGAGATTACAAACAATTGTACGAACGATGTTCACATCAAGTTAATGTAAGAGCACATTCGAAATCGATCTTTTTTTTTGAAAAATTTGTCATGTTTTTTTTTAATTAGTATTTAAAACAATTTGTCGACAAACGTAAGGACAATTTTCTGACAATTGCTGATCAACATCGATATCTTCTTCGATGGAAATTTCAAAATCTTATGAAAAAATACTCATTTGATGATTGTGACATCGAAATCGACCATAAAAAAGAACAACTTAATATCATTGTAAATAGTTTTTTCGAAATTCCAAAACATAATTGATTTCGATTTCGAATCCATTAGATCAATAATCAAGGCGAACAGACCACGGCTTTACTATCCGGCGGCGAGAAATCAATATCAACTTTTTGTTTTCTCTTAGCACTCTGGGAATCGATCTATCAACCATTTCGATTACTCGATGAAATCGATATTTACATGGTAAGCCAAATTATATAG
>Ga0209952_1002091_pt1 | contig 15514 bp, 16 predicted proteins | sample ThiBiot_750_biof_2_FD_183951 | JGI IMG/M metagenome (GOLD analysis project Ga0209952, IMG submission 183951) | Wastewater bioreactor microbial communities from Cape Town, South Africa - Thiocy_cont_750_biof (SPAdes) | ecosystem: Engineered > Bioreactor > Thiocyanate-remediating >...
TGGAGATATTCTCAATAATTCTTTTAACCATTTGTGTTCTTTTTTATCTAATAAAATGAATAAAACATGTTGTTGAGCAAGAATATGTGATGTCGATGGATCTTTCAATAACATAACAAATGTGTGTCTATCTGTTCGATTTCTAGTCATCCGATTGATACATATTCGAATGAAAATCGGCGTACTAAGAACGTTGTGAAATAACTCTTGATGAGAAAAATATTTTAAAATATCGAATCGTTGTGTTGTAATGAATCGTTTCACAGCAGATGTTATTGGATAGTCGAATTCTTCGGGTGAAAATAATTGTACATCAATTTCTTCAAACGTCAATTTAATAATTTCTAATTGAATGTTTTGAATTTGTCGATGATTCGATGGCATTTCAATTCCATCTAATAAATGAATCATTTCTGCTTGTAGTCGAGATCTATTCTGATTGTTTACTGATCGAAAATGTAAAATCATAAAAAATAAATTCACGGCTACTTGAAAACATTTAATATTTACATTAGTAGTAGGCTGTCGAATTCCATAGAAATATTGTAAGCAGAAGAGTGTGTAAAGAACAAAATAATCTACTATGCAACCACCATTTCCAACGTAACCTCGATTATCGAATAGATTTGAATTGGATATAAAGAGAATTTGAACAATTTGAGAATACAATCGCATTGAAATGTTTGATTGTGTATTATTATTATTGTTTTGATTTATATCACAAAAAATCCATGTATTGATGGCAGAAGCAACGTTGAATTTCGTTAATTCGTAATTCTCACAGTTGAGACGTGCGCCTTGTGTAAAAACAAGTTCTTTAATTCGTTGTACTGTTGCTGATGTCACAGGATTTGATTGAAGTTTAGAAAATTCATTGAGAATTTCGCTATCAACTCGATCAAGTTCATCGGATGACAATGTTTGTCGAATAGATTCGAATTTTACACATAATAATTCAATCTTTTCTTTCATTTCGAGATATCTTTGTCTAATACTATACGAATATAATGATTGAAGGATTTCATCTAATTGCTCTTCAGTCATACTGGTTCTAATCGATACAAGTTGACTTATTACTTGTTGAAATTCATTTGAATTATAATGAATGTTGGCTGATTTTAGTGAGAAATAATCTGTGAGTAGATGCAATTGTTGATCAACAAGAATATTACTAAATCTTTGATTGAGACCAAGAAATGTTCGTAAAATGTCGATAGTACTGCCGCAATATTGAAAGACTAACATTAGAATTTCATCTGGCAGACTTTCCAAAGTTAAGACAATCATTTTTAGTAAATCTTAGTTTATATGCAGAAAAAAATAAGACTCAACAATAATTTTCATTGATAATTATGAATCATTTTTCACCTGTAAACTACGAATGAAAAAAAAATACATGAGTTTGCGTCTGATTGATAGAGGGCTTTGCGATTTCTCATAGTTAACAGAAATGAAAAATTCAAATTCAAACGAATAACATATAACGGTTTTCACTTTTCTAAGTACAAATATTTAATGACCATCATGGTTACAGAAAAAAACAACATTAATATGGTCGAATTGATTGAAATCCCAAGAAAATAACGATTAAGATCACATTAGAAAGCGCAATAATACGTATAAGCAAAACTTCATCAAATATAAAACCAATTACGAATACTCGAATTAATGTTTTTTACGCTGGCGATTTTATATCCCTCCGCTTATCAGAAAACAAGCTATGTGCTAGAATATTTAAAGAAGGAACTCCCCTTAAAATTAAAATCTGTTCCATACAAGCTTTTTTGTAACATCTTATTTTGGTTAGTGATATTGAAATAAATTTATATTAAACATAACTTTCTATTTTTGCAATATTTGATAAATTGAACTGAATAAATAAATTTAACACATCTGTGCATTTTTTGTGAATAGTTGAGATAAACGGGATTGATTGGATAAACGAACTTCGTATACGAATTCGATGATCGATCGAAATATACGATATAATATCTTTTTTCAAAATGCAGTCATTACCATTAGAAAATCTTGATGATAATAATTTGCCTACTGAAATCGATGATGATGATCCGAATTCAAAACAATATCTATCACCACATGTCGAACCATTTCATCGACAACGACGTATCGATGGAACATTACCATTTAATGAGCAGATTTTAACTATGCAACATATTATTTACACAAATGGAATCAATGGAAAATATAGTTACAATGAAAATTTGACAGATTCAGAAATGAATCAAGGAGGTATTTGGAAAGAAATTATTCATAATGGGATCGGTCAGAAACCAATGATTGGTGCTTCAATGTAATGATACAATCTTTCTTTCTTGTTTTTCTTTCGTATCATCACCTTTCGTTTAGTCGTTTACATTATTATGCCTATTTCGAACATCGAGATGAACCGTTCGATAATTCATTTAAACGTCGACGTCCATTCGAATTTCATATTGGTAAATGTGAAGTTCTACCTGGTATCGATTTAGCTGTTAGTACAATGCAAAAACGTGAACGTGCTAAATTTATTATCAGTAGTGATTTATTATATGGTGAACTCGGTTGTGTACCACACATACCGGAATCATCTTGGTGTCTCTATGTAATCGAACTTTTATCAACAAATGAACCGTCAACAGTTAAACTCGACAATCATTTAACTATTAAAACAATCACACCAACTCGACAACCGATTGATGATTTTGCAAAACGTGTTCGATTAGCACAAACATTGCGCAACACCGGCAATGAACAATATGCTAATGGACAAATCGATCGTGCTATAAGAAGTTATACTAAAGCTCGACAATTAATACACAATCGAGTGACATTAGTCGATGGTAAAGATGAAGAACAATATCATCAATTATTACTTAAACTTCATCTTAATTCTGGTAAAAAGAAATGAATAAAAAACAAACAAACGAGTGAATTAATTGTTCGTTTTTTTTTGTAGCACAATGTTATCTTCGTTTGGATGATTTTGAAAAATGTCTTCATGCTTGTCGTGATGCGTTAGTGATCGAACCAAATAATCTTAAAGCACTTTTTCGTGCGAGTATTTCTCTTCGATCAATGAATCGACTTGAACAAGCCGAAAAATATCTTTCAAAAGCTTTGTCAATCGATCCACAAAATCGAGATCTTCTACTTGAAGTAACGAAATTAAAAGAAGCATTAGGTCTTGCTTTACAAACATTGAATAAAAAAACTGACGATTCATCAACAATTGATCTCGAAGATGTTCTTTCATGTATAGCCGTGTCCGATGAATTTCGAATGGAATTCGAATCGAAATTTCAAGATTTTATTCAATCAAATACGAACGAATTCGAATCGTTTGTAATTCAACGAGAAAACTTTTCTGAAACAGAATTTTATTATATTGAAACACTTGCAAAATACAAACAACTTACTATACATCGAATAAATAGTGATACAATTCAATTTACAAAATAAGGTTTCATTGAAAAGAAAAATAGAGCTGTCATTTGTTTTTGTTTTTGTGCAATGATAGGTTAGTTTATTTGACGTTTTTTTTTCGAATAAAGAATGTTGAAAATGATTATTATTGTGAAAAATTACACTCCATGTCGGGAAAAACATGGCTTACTCATTTCTATTGACAGATACGTACTTTTCATCACGTTGACGTCAAACAGTTGGCTTGGCTTTTTCCGTCTGGTGGCTTACGATTTCGATGAGTGATGGCAACTTTCGAAATGAATCATAGATGCAGTATATATAGAATAATTGAAATAATTTATAGGAGAAACATCTTACATTTAGCGTAACTATGTCTACTATGCATGAAAATGTTGGTTATAAATGTAACCAAGAAGAATTCGATCCGACTAAAATCGATCATGGTAAATTCATTCGATGAAAATCGTTCAATATGTTCCTTTTTTTCTTTGTATAAATAGATGTCGAAATATGCTTGTTAGCAAGCAATTCTTTAGTAAGAAAATATTATCTTTATACTATATGAAACATAGTTTTTTATATATACTTTCAATAGAATACAACAACGATAATTGAAAACAATGATAATGAAAATACTCAATCTGATTATAGCAGATATACCGGTTAATTATAAATCAAGTCTTATTGTTATTATCAAACTTTCTTTTTGCGTATTGTTGATGAAGCGGCATGATTTAAAAAAAAAGGAAGTGACGTATGGTAACCTATAGATCGATTAAATCGTGTTATATTTTCAATAAAGCTTGTTTATAAAAAAAAGTATCTAAATTTTGCTTGATTTCAACTTTTAAAAACTACACGCACACACATTTGTTGTCGAGTTTTCTAATTACTTAATGTTAATTTAATTCCTAGGATTCTTAATTTTTCTTCATTTCGTTTGTAAATAGCTCGTAAATCTGAATGATGTTTATCTCGATCACAGCCAATGGAAAAATTCGCAGTATGCATACGATGTAAATGAGAAATCATCGGAAGATAAACATTCAAATGACCATGAAGAAGAAAACGAACATATAAATCAAGATCTTCGGCCATGCCAACTGACTCATCGTATCCACCGACTTCATCATATAATTTTCGACTGAAACATACATTTCCTAAAGAAAAGAGAAAAACGAACGTTTCAATTTTCAAAAAATGAAACACATTATCTGCCTTGAATAAAATGACAACTATCGAATATAGCTTGAAGCATTTCTTGAGGCGAGGAAAACACCCAACCGTAGTAATCTTCTTTGAGCATGTATTGAAGATTTTCATTGACACGGAGAAAATCCGAAACGTAGAATTTTTTTGTTGGATTTAATAGAATAGCATGAGCAAAATTATGAATTGTTCGTTGAAGAAAAACATCATCATCATCCAAGACACAAATGAATTGTCCACTAGCTTTTTGTATACAAATATTTCGTGCTTGACTTGGTGGAACTTTGTGTTCTGAACGAATGAATGTAATATTATCCGCTAATTCTCCTTTGCCATCTTTACGTAAATCTTCAGTTGCTTGTATCCATTGACGATCTTTTGTTGATTCGCTATTATCACCACGATCTTTAATGTAAAAAATACGTTCCGGTGGAAGATTAGCAATGAAATAATCTTTTGTTCCATCGGTTGAACCACAATCATGAATAATATGTTCGAATTCAACATCGAGTGGAGCAAGAACATTAGCTTGAACTGATATAACAGCTTCTTTTAAATATTCCAATCGATTATGACTGGGTGTAACAACAGAGATTTTTAATTTACGACCTTCCAATTGATTCATGTTTGTTAAAGTAAAATTACTAATTCTAAAAGAAAATCAACGAATGCGTATATATACCGGAGAAACGAGTTGATTGACGGGGTCCGTGCAAGTACATACATTTGTTTCTCTCAGATGTCAACACGTGTGCATTACACGTGTTTTTTTATAACTCATTTTCATACAAATAAAGAACAGAAACTCGAATTTTCCTAATCGATTATCAAGTGAATAGTATTTAAATGGACTAAAGTTCAGCTGATTCGCAAAAACTGCAAGATGAACTCAAAGATGCACGCAAAGTTCATGCACTCGATAAACTATAATGTATATTGACAATTATGTGAATTCTTTCTCAGCGCAGATTGATTTGAAAAGCATATCTCTCGATTGCATATCTGATCTGATAAATCAAAGGACGTAATGAGAAAAAAAAACAATCTCGCTTCGACTAGACTATTGAAATCAAATAAAATGATTCTTTTCTTTTTCCTTTTTATGACGCACGTACGTACGTAAACGTAAGCGCGAATGATTGGCTTTGACGAAATAGTACTTTCTATTAACCATTTCAGACATATGGTAGTGTCCTCTGTTGAAATGATAGTTTTACTAATATGAAAATCATTTGTAACAATCGTTTCTATATAAACGCATATCGAAAACATGTTGCTTTCATATGAAACAAAAAATGTTTCTTCTCATAATTTATTTTTTATTGAATCTTAATCTTTCATTCGAATATCCGCAAGCTGTACAGATTATAAACAGTTGTCCGACTGCAGCAATTAAAACAAATTCGTCAAGATCTATTCGTAGTATAAAACAAAATCTTTTACCAATCTTACGCAATTCACACGAAAGTGATGAAAGTGATGAAAGTGATGAAGATCAATCAACAGATTTGAAAACTCAAGAAGTAACGTTGACCGTCCCTTCTACATTGGTAAATGGAACTATACTGAATGAAACATTATTTATCACTGATGGCAATCAAAATGACCTCAATTTAACTCAGGCTCGACTCTGTGCAAATGATTCGAATTTCAACATCAAGTATTCAACGAATCAACCACTTCCTCATACTGTTTGTTTGTATCTTCATTTAACCAATTCGCAATTGTATATCTGTCAGATACTTCAATCGAGTTCAACGTCAGGTGATGGTAATGACGACGACGACGATGATGATGATCAAGAGTATAGCCCAAGCGCTTTGTTTATAGTCTCTCAAGCTGTAATTATTTGCCTTTTTATGCTTTTGATCTGTGCAGTACATACATCGAAACAAAAACGTATTGTCTATCGTGTTCGTCGGCGTTTCCTTCAAGCGAATGATTCTAATCTTTCGCCAATGCAAGAAGAAATCCTATCTGCTGGCGATTTAACATCCATAAGTACCGATCGAAAATTTACAAAAACAAATTCAATTATACTTGATGAATTAACAAGAAAACTAACACATTAACTCATTATTTATTCATTATCAATAAGAATCTCATTTATATAAATATCCGTGGGACTCATTGGTATTTGATTATGTTCGACAATTTGTTGTTTAAATCCTAGACCGATTGTATACGAATTTTCACTTAACGAACTTAAATATTTATCATAATAACCTTTGCCATGACCGAGACGAGCACCTTGTAATGAAAAAGCTAGACCTGGTACGATAACTAAATCGATTTGATTCGTTGCTATTTCTCGAGTATTATCATCTAAAGCTGGCTGTCGAATATTCCATTTCGTCATTGGTAACGAATCGAGATCGTTCATCGAATAAATTCGAACCATGTCCATTGCTGATGAATTATAACGTGGAACGAAAACATGCTTTTGAAATTGAAATGCATGTTGAATTATTTCTCGAGTTGATATTTCTGTGTTCAAACTAAGATAAATTGATATTGATTGTGCTGCGAGATATTTTGGATGATTGAGAACCGTTTTGGTAACGAAACTTGATTGACGAATACGATCGTCGTTCGTCATTTGTTTTAAACTTTGACGAATTTGTTGACGAAGAAGCTGTTTTGCACAGAGAGTCATTGTTTACACAAAAAAAGATTACAAATCTGAAAATCAATTGATATTTTTTTCCAATTGCTGAAAAAATGATTGTCTAAATATATGCTTGAAAACGATTTTGTTTTTCATTTCTCTTCGAATCGTATCCGGATCTTTATCAATCAATGTTAAATACTATCATCGTTCCGAATGTTTGACATTATGTACTGAGTTGTCAGGATTTTCTTCGACACGTAATAATTGTCGACTGATGACATTTAAATAGAATCCTATCTTTTCTTGATTTCAAGGCACGATAAAATCAAGAAAATGCCGTTTATCTAATCAAAACCGAATATGACAGATGTCGATATGTTGCCTTTTCAAATGATTTCAAATCTCTTTTCATGATATGAAACCGAACGGAAGTTCATTAGTACCAACAGAGATTGCGTCTATTCTACTCTTTTCTTTAGTTCAGTCAATTTAACGAGATGTTGAACTCGGTTATGATTATTATTATTATTATTATCGTCTCGCACAATGTTTGCATCCGAAATGTCTTTTTCTCTCTCGCTCTCTCTATTCTTTGTATATTTAATAGAGACCGTTTAAGTAGATGACTAGATCTCGATAACAATAAATTCCAATTATCTATTTTGCACATCATTTGCATGAATGACTATTGATTATGATTAGTGTTGAGAACGAAATTGCGTTTCGTTCATGTTCTTTATCATCGACAATTATTGTCAGAAGAAGAATAAATACGTTTTTCTTTTTGTTTTGTACTCACAAATAACACGAGAAAAACTAAAATATAATAAGAAACTTGATCCTTATCCTTCACTTGAATAAAACAAACGATCACTCTAGTTCGACGTTATTTTTTGACATGCATTTATAAACAAATATTTTTGTACGCAGAAAGTTTCATTGAAGAGTATTGTATTGTAAATGACAAGTTGAGATAAAGGGAAAAAAAAACTTTTTTCTTTGTTTTTGTTGTTTTTAAATTCTGCTAACTATAATCTTAAAATCTCTTCTTTGACATTTAGTTGAATAGTGAAAAAAAAGAATAACTTATTCCGTTTTTTTTTACTACCTATCTATCGATTTTCTTTTCTTATAAATAATTAAAGATTTTTAGTATTGATGTCAAAGTAATAATAAATTAACATTCATCGAAGATTTCGTAAGTAGTCTCATTTCTTTAGATAAAAATAACAAAAGACAATTACGAACATTCGCAATTTCCATACATGTATTATTGTATTGCATAGTCACTGTGAAAGCAAAAGATTAATGCGAGTCATTGAAGCGGATCGTCTTTCTTTTTTTTTTCTTAATTACTTCGTTGATTAATCGAATTTTGTTTTTCTTTCGTTAATAGACGTAGCTAGTTCGAGGTGTGCTACGTCTTTAACTTTTCCTTTCGAAACCGTCAAGGTTTTTTCTCTCTTTTAATTTCGTCGACGGTAACGCTACCTGATCATGTTTATATAGGTTAGGAAAAAGAATGATTCTAGTTTAAGACAAAATATTCATCGCTCTGCTTTTTTCTCTCGTATTTTTCTTCTTTTTTTGCTCTCTCTGTCTCTCGCTTTCTCTCTCTGGATATTTTCTCGTCTACTAGTTGAATAATAAAAACAAGAAACCTACGAAAGAAAGTATATCGAACTGACTTTTTTCTTTTCATTATTTCTAAGCTAAGCACATAATAACATGGGTAATGCTAATGGACAACGTGTTAAAATCGGCAAAACATTAACAGAGCAAAATGTTGCCGAATTATCGTCTTTATCTGGTTTCACTCCTGCTCAAGTTCGCGAATGGCATTCAGGATTTTTAGTGAGTAATTAAGTTCCGTTTTCCTGTCTAACTAAACTAAAGTACATCATCAAGATAGAAAGGATAAACAGAATAAATTTCTGAAATAAAATTAAAAAAAACATTTAGCAAGAATAATCCATCGAGGTTTTTTTCTCTTCGTACTGTAGAAAGATTGTCCAACTGGAAAATTAAATAAGAAAAAATTCATCGACGTTTACAAACAATTCTATCCAAGTGGTAAAGCAGAAAAATTCTGTGAATATGTTTTTCGTACATTTGATAATGATGGTTCAGGCAATATTGGTAAAATCGATCGGAGAAAATATTTGTTTTGACATTTTATTATTCAGATTTCGGCGAATTTCTTATTGCTATATCGATAACTGCTCAACAAGATCCCGAGAAAAAACTAGAATGGGCATTTTCAATGTATGGTATGTATGGAACTTGAATTGACAGAAATAATCAATTCGATTATATATATATATATACATTAGATATTGATCGAAATGGCTTTATTGAAAAAAAAGAAATGAAGAAAATTATGGACGTAAGAAACGATTCGATTGACATTGACATAGGTATTTGTATGTTTTGTTTTCAGGCTATTTTTGATCTTCTTGGCGAAGAACGAAAAGGTAATAATGCTCCCGATTTAAAAGTTGATCAAATATTCGCTAAAATGGACACCAATGGTGATGGAAAATTATCGAAAGAAGAATTCATAAGTGGCTGTCTATTAGATGATTATCTACGACGATTACTTGCTCCATCAGCTTCATAAAGGAAAAAAAACAATTGACTCGTAATTTTTTTTTCTCTCGCTCTCTCTATCTTTGTCTTCGTTTTTTTTTTGGTTAAATAAAATCGAGATACTGACATAAGATTATTCATGTTGCTTTTACAATCGACCAAATCTCTTCTGAATCGACGACTTGTCACGATAATTATTAACTATTGTAATTGTGTCATATCAACCAGTTCAACTGAACATCCGTCATTTTATTGAAAGAGAGAGAGAGCGAAGAAAAAAAGAATAGTATTTCGACAGACAAGAATTCAACATAGGTCAACAAGAGAATTCGTACAAGTAATCAATACGCATAGAAATCAAAGATCAAATATCGTTTTTTTTTCTTGACTAGTAAAGAGGATACTTGACTATTGTTATGAATTTGATCGATCAAATGATTTCGAATTGGACATGAGTAATTTTCGTATGTGACGATCTTTTTGACAGGCAAGAAAAAATTGATCTTTACGAAGAGAATTATGTTGATCACATTCGACATGAGAAAACATTTGAGATAATTTACAATCGATTCTTGACGGATCACTGATGTCAATACCGAGCAATTCATAGATTGACTAAAAGCAAATACAAAAATAAATAGACGAAGAAAAGAAAAACAAAATTTTGTACTTCGATAAATGATCGCATTTCGTTTTCATCGATGAGTCCGTTTCGATCGAGATCGTACATGGAGAAAAATAGTGAAATTTTATGTTCAGGATCTTTCGATGATGTTAAACTAACAGCTCGAAGAAATTCGATGAAATCTTTGAAAAAAAAATCAAACGAATAGAAACAAATTCGTTGTTGGTTTTTATCCTACCGAGATATCCCGAACGATCTTTGTTAAATAATCGAAAAGCATATTCACAAAATCGATTGACACGCCCTTTCTTATAGAATTCTTGATACATTTCAATGAATTTAGTTTTCGATAGCTTGCCATCGGGACAATCACGCTATTGAATCGAAAATAAAACCAACTATGATTCAAATATTTGATTCATCACTTACTAAATATTCACTATACCAAACTAAAATCTTTTCTTCAGCAAAATCAGTTTGTTTTTTTAAATATTCAATATCGTCTTGACTTAATGCACTAATTGATGTTTTTCGTCGTTGTTGTCGATGAGTTTTCTTCTTCGTTGATTTTACTTTCGGTACATCGGCTAAGATCTTCGTCGGTTGACTGTCATCATTCGAAATTATCGGTGCATTCCATTGTCGAAAATACTGCACACCAAGAAGATATAACGATGGTATCAGTGTAAACATATCCAAAAAAGAAAAATCTATTTTTAAATAAAAATAGTGAATTACATGTCGTCAACATTCTCAACAAAATTTAATATTTTTCTTTCACTTTCATCATTCAAGTATTGTCTTATTTTTTTTATACCAAACAAAAAAAGAAAACTGGCGACGGCTCTCTCTCTCTATGCTTCACATTCATACGGTTGTGTTTAATGCTTCTACCACAGCGTACATTGTCTCGATGTCAAAACACATTAATAGAATGAGAAAGAGAATATAGCACATGTAATTTATTTCTCTTTAAAAAAAAAGAAGGAAGAGAAAGAAAAAAAAAGTAAATTATTTAATGGTACTAACGACAAAAATTATTGTCCTGTTTTTTTTTCTCTCTCTCTCTCACTCTCGTCTTCTCCTCTTTACTAATATCCAGTCAATAGTTTAAAAAGCTAGAGAAAACAAAACGCTTTCTGCCAATTAAATTAATCCTTTACATACGATGTATTTTGCTGTTTTTTTTGCTTGTCGAACCGCCAAACATTTATTTGCATAGAACTCTTCTATGGCATCTCTACATCAAATAATATTAAACGGACGTTTGACTCAATTGAATAATCTTTTGAATCGAGTCGGTAGTTGTAATGTCAATGAAAAGGATTCAATCGGTCGAACACCACTTCATTTAGCTGTATTGTCTAATCAAGAAAATTATGGGTATCGTGTTGCATTTTTACTTTTACAAGCTCATGCGAATATCAATGCAAAAGATTTTCAACAACAAACACCAGTTATGTACGCATGTTTACTCAATCGAATGAGATTAATCTTTCTATTTTTTCAAATCAAATCTCTTGATTGGCATCAAATTGATATACATGGCTATTCGATATTTCATCATGCAGCAACAGCAACGAAATTATCGATATTCAAAGAAATTGTTCAAAAAATGAAATCCATCGGAATGTCAATGGATTGTAAAACTTTACTTGGCTATACGCCGTTGGTATTAGCAATTAAATCGTCTCGATTTGATAATGCAATCTATTTACTTGATTATACTAGTGCATCGCCATTAACAGTTGATAATGAATTTCATTTTACTTGTCAACAATGGGCTCAACAAGTCAAGCCAAATACTGATCAATCATTTATTCATAAAGACACGACATTTCTCACATCATTAGAAGAGAATACATATACACCTGATATCATTTTAGCAAGACATCGATCTGCTGGTTTACCAACAAATCAAACAACCGAAAAATCTGCTCAAACATGGAATGATTTAATTCAACGATTAGATCGTCGAATTGTTTCTGTACAAAGTCAATTATCAATTCAACATGTTAAACTTGTACCATGGCAAAATGAAAAACTTGATTCAACGAAACAAGTTCTCGGTTTATTAAATCATTACGGTAGTTTATTAGTTCATAATCCTTATCAACAAAAGCCAACGAACTATTGTGATCGTCCATTGAAAAGTATTTTACATTCGAAAGATTCGAAAAATGAAAAGTATCGCTTTCGTAAAGAAGTTACATTTGCATTTGATTAAGTGTGTGTGTGTGTGTCTTTTACATTTTTTTTCTTTCTTTTTTTTATTTCATCAAAAGAAATCTTATTTGAAACCATTAAAAAGAAAACATGTTTGTTGTCAACAGTTAAAGATTTTCTTTTCTTTTTTGATGGAACCACTTGTCATCAAAAGAAAAACTAGAAGATTATATATCTATTCTTTTGTCAATCGAGCATTTCTTCATTTATTGTCAATGACATTAATGACAAACCCATCGTTCAACAACGTAATCTTATCAGTATCTAAGAAGAAATAAGAGAGAGAGAGAGAGCGATGAGGGAAAACTTGAACCATTCTTCCGTAGGGAATATAAAAACAAGGACAAGAGAGCCGATCTTAATAATGAAAAAAAATAACCAACAGAGGACTAGTTTAATCATTTTCGAGAGACGAGGTGCTTAATGTTGACGTGGTTAATTGATTTCCGGCGATAGCAGAGAGAGAAAAGAAAGAAAGAAAGAAAGAAAGAAAATATTAAGAACTGTCATGCTTATGTTCTTTGATGCAAATCGACTTCCTTCTTGCATGTCTTCATAGTTAAAGATAAGTCAATGTTGTATTCATAGACACATGCAAGTATTCTCTCGTTTATCTTATTTTTCGTCCTTCATTACTCTCGAAAAATCAATTCTTTGCCGCGCGTTCTCTCTTCTTTCGTTCTGCTCTAACCTTTGTTCATTATTTCAACAATGTATTATATCTATAAAACGGAACAAAATTCAATTGAGAGATGAAATCGCGGAAATCATCATTCTGTAAAATAAGAGACATTGACATTGCAATAAAACTGAGTGCATAGTGTCAACGAGAGACCAAGTATATACACTCATCATTATTTTACAACGCACGTACATGCATACACGCTTCTTTTGTTTATCGTACGTATCGTCCCACTTGGGAACATGAGAGTATTGAGCATCCTAATGACCGCAATTAGACATTTCTTATAGAAAATGTTCATCCATCGTAACGAAAGATAAACCGATTATCAATCACATCTTGTCAGCTAAACTTAAATTCGAAAAGTAAAGGATACATTTTCGTGGTTAATTGTCTTTATAGACAAACGATCATTATTTTCTCATTGAATATTTGACGCAATCTCATCAATAAAGCAACAGTCACTTGTCAACCTTAAATGATAGTCGATTAGATGTCATTCATAAATCTCATAGATAAACATTTGCTTTGACCATGATTTGTGTTCATTTCTTTCTTTTTCCTAGATTCGAATGAAAGGCTTTATCATTTTTTGTTTATTTCCTATTTATCATCAAGCAATTCAACTTATTGGTCCAAGTTTTATTTCAACATTTAATAACAAACAAAAACTCTACTATAACAATCTCGGTATTCGATTAGATTGCTTGAGTCGAGGACAACCATCGCCTATTATCTCATGGTTTCGCATGAATAGTTCTGATGATCGATTGTTAATTCCAATACATTCTTCGAGATTAACGTACGAATATTATTTTCTTGTAATTTTTTGGTCGATTGAATTTCCTTTTTTTCTAGTGAAATTTTCTCGAATGGAACTCTTTTTATTCGACCATTTCAAGATTATTTCAAACCGATACATGCTGGTATTTATCTGTGTCACGCGAAAAATCCAGCAGGCATTATACAATCATTTCCTGTTCAAATAAAGCCTCGTAGTTTTTTGTAATAAGATTTGTTTTTTTGTTGACTTTGATTTTCATTGATTAGAAATGTATGATGCATATGAAATTGAAGTAAAAAATCCATATGGATTTATTCAATCATCAGTGATTATTTCTTGTGAAATTTCACCACCCATTGCCAGTTCTTATGTCAATATAATCGGTTGGTTAGAAAAAGTAAACGATCGAATAATTGAACTTGATTTACGTGAGTTCAATTGTAAGATGATTTGTCAAGTAAATCTTCGTTTGCTTCTTTGATTTACTCAGGACTTGGTAATAAATATAATATGTTATTAAATAAAAATTTAATTATTCATAATCTAACAAAATTCGATGATAATCGAAGTTATGCATGTATGATTCAAAATCAAATTAATAATCAAACAAAAACAAGTCGATTTAAAACTTTACGTGTTCGAGGTAGACAAAAAAAACACACAATTTCTTCAATCAAAACATCAAATTATTGCTTTAGAACGGTCACCGTTTGGACCTGAACTCTCAATTGCTAATAATACTGAATATCAAGTTCAAGCTGGTGAATCAATTGAATTACCCTGTGGTATTTCATCGTATTCATCGAATGCGAAAATCTCTTGGTGGAAAGATGGAAAACATATATCGAATATGAATCAAGATTTTCTTATTCTTCAAATATCGTATTCATCTATCAACGATTCAGGAATGTATGTTTGTCAAATTGATGATGATGAATCTATTGGTCGATTTACATCGATCATGTTTTTAAAAGTTCATCGTAAGTGAAATTGAATCTATCAAAAATGAAAAAAAACAATTCATTTTCTCTAGTTCCTCTTCAATGTCAAATAAATATTCAACAAATCGATATTCATCATGGATTAACTCAGGATTTATCCTGTTCGATTAATTCTCTTCGAACAAATTCATCAGATCATTGGCAATGGTATCATAATTCTCGTCTTCTATCAACTAAATCGAATCGATATACAGTTACGAATGCAACAAGAAAACATATGGGAATGTATCAATGCTGCTATATGAGAACTTCAACATATACAAACGGTTGTTGTGCACAAACACAAATGCGTATTATTAGTAAATCTTATTTTTTTTCTTTCTTTAGTTCAAAAATTTTTCTTTTCATTGATTAATTAAGA
>Ga0209952_1002095_pt1 | contig 15507 bp, 15 predicted proteins | sample ThiBiot_750_biof_2_FD_183951 | JGI IMG/M metagenome (GOLD analysis project Ga0209952, IMG submission 183951) | Wastewater bioreactor microbial communities from Cape Town, South Africa - Thiocy_cont_750_biof (SPAdes) | ecosystem: Engineered > Bioreactor > Thiocyanate-remediating >...
TACCACCCATAATCCAGACGACATCGGCGTTCTTGATGTCGGTCCAGCTGTTCGTCATAGCACCGCGACCAAATGTGGGGCCCAAACTGGCCACCGTCGGTCCGTGTCAAATCCTGGCTTGGTTTTCGATCTGTAGAAGCCCAAGGCCACGCGAGACCTTGAACGTCGCCCATCCGCCTTCGTTGGCGACCGAGGAGCCGGCGAGGAATGCGGTGGTCAACCAACGGTTGACGGTCACGCCGTCGCGGTTCTTCTCGACCCAATTGGCGTCGCGATCTTCCTTCATCAGCTTCGCGATGCGCTCCATCGCGAAATCCCAGCTGACGCGCTCGAAGCCGTTCGAGCCGGGCTTGCGATACATCGGGTACTTCACGCGCGACTTCGACTTGATGTAGTCGATCGCGCCGGCGCCCTTCGGGCACAACGTTCCGCGATTGACCGGATGGTCGACGTCACCCTCGATATGGGTGACTTCCATCTTGCCCTTCTCGACCTTGCTTTCGGCCGCGAAAATCATCATTCCGCAGCAGACCGCACAATAAGGACACTGGCTGCGAACTTCCTTGGTCTGCGCGAGCTTGAAAGGCCGGATCGTCAGTGCGTGGGCTGCTTCGATTTCACCAAATCCAAGAGCGCCAAGACTCGTTCCCGCCAAACCCGCGCCGGCCCCGAGCATAAACGAGCGCCGCGAGAGTTCCATGTTCATGGAACATTCCTCCAAAAACCGGCCCCCACCGGGGGACGTTCCAAACTTTAGAGTTTGTCAAAAGAAAAAGTACGGCGATATCAATGCACTGTCAAAGCGGCGAAACCGATGCAATGATTTCGAGTTATCGAATGATGCGCTGCGAAGTAATAACGTGACGGCAATGCATGTCATTGCGGCACTTGTATTATTTATAAGAAATGCATCTTTCCCCGAACATTTTGCTGCAACGCCGTTTTCACCCATCGGCACACGGGCATTTCGCCGCACCGAGACTTATTGACGGCCTTGTCAAGGCCTTTCACAGTAAGCGTCGTGGCGGCAAGCACCGCTCCCGCGGGTCGGGGCCGAACTTTCAAATCGAATCATGACGCGGACGTTTTTCCACGCCGATGCTTGGTGCGGATCGCGCTGACGGCTGCTTTCTTCGCCGGCCTCATTTACCTCCCCGCCGCATCGGCATCTTCCTTGCTCCGGCCATGGGTTGGCGAAACGCCCCCCTCCTTCAGTCTCGATGATCTGCGCGGCACGCCGCGCGATCTGCAAGCCTTCAAAGGCAACGTGGTGTTGCTGCACTTCTTCGCGACGTGGTGCGAACCCTGCGTGCGCGAAATCAGCTCGCTGCGACGGCTGACCGAGATCGCTCGCGACAAGCCGCTGAAGATCGTCGCCATCGATGTCGCCGAAGTCGATCTGCGTGTGCGCGCTTTCTTCGAAAAGCTACCGGTGAATTTTCCCGTGCTGCTCGACCGCGACCGCGCCGTGACCAAGGCATGGCAAGTGAGTGCGTTGCCGTCGACCGTCGTGCTCGCGCCGGATCTGACGCCGCGGCTTTTCATCGAGGGCGATCTCGACTGGTCGCGCCCCGACGTGCTGGCAACGATCGCGACACTCTATCCGGCAGCGGCCCGCCGCGCTGAGCCCATCACCGTCCAGACAATCAACAATCCACGTGGGGAGACGACACGATGAACCGACGCGAATTCATTCAAGGCACCACCGCACTCTCGCTGACCGCAATGTTGCCCAACGCGGCACGGGCGCAGGCTGTCTTCGCGCCGAAGCCCGGCGCATGGCGCACGGTCGATCTCGTCACCAAGCTCGAGATCGCCAAGCCGGACGGCAAAATGCAGGCCTGGATTCCGTTGCCGTCGGTGAATGAGACGGAATGGAGCCGCCCGGGCGAAACCAAATGGACAGGCAACGCCGCCAAGGTCGAGCGCGTGCGCGATCCGAAATACGGCGCGGAAATGCTGCATGTGATGTGGAAGGACGACGAGTTCATGCCGGCGATCGAGGTCACCAGCCGCGTCGCGACACGCGACCGCGCCATCGATCTCAGCAAACCGGGCAAGGCCGCGCCGCTCAGCGACGCCGAGCGCAAGCTCAATCTCCAGGGCACCGAATTGATTCCGGTCGACGGCATCGTCAAGCAGACCTCGGACAAGATCGTCACCGAGGCGAAAGCCACGACCGATATCGAGAAAGCGCGCGCGATCTACGAATGGGTGGTTGAGAACACGGTACGCACCGCCTCGACGCGCGGCTGCGGCACCGGCGATATCGCCTCGATGCTCAAGACCGGCAATCTCGGCGGCAAGTGCGCCGATCTCAACGCGCTCTATGTCGGCCTCGCCCGCGCCGCCGGTCTGCCGGCGCGCGACGTCTATGGCCTTCGCGTGCTGCCCTCGCAGTTCGGCTACAAGAGCCTCGGCGCGGGCTCGGCCAACGTCACCAAGGCGCAGCACTGCCGCGCCGAAGTGTTCCTCGACGGCTTCGGCTGGGTGCCGGTCGATCCCGCCGACGTCCGCAAGGTGATGCTGGAGGAACCGCCGGCCAATCTCCCGATCACCGACGCGAAAGTCGTCGCGGCGCGCAAGGCGCTGTTCGGCGCGTGGGAAGGCAACTGGATCGCCTACAACACCGCGCATGACGTGGCGCTGCCGAACGGCAAACATCCGAAACTCGGCTTCCTGATGTATCCGCAGGCCGAGCGCGCGTCGCTGCTGCTCGATTGCCTCGACCCGGACAACTTCCGCTACGCGCTGATGGCGAAGGAAGCCACTGCGACCTGATAACGCTGACATAACGGGCGCGGTCGTGGCCGCGCCCGTTGTCATTTTCGGACACACCGATGCCGATCTATCTCGACCACAACGCGACGACGCCGATCGCCCCCGGCGTGCTCGACGCCATGCTGCCGTTCCTGCGCGAGCAATACGGCAACCCGTCGTCGAGCTATGCGCTTGGCCATGCAGCAAAGGATGCGGTGACGATCGCGCGCCGCCATGTCGCCGCGTTGATCGGCGCGGAAGCCGATGAGATCATCTTCACCAGCGGCGGGACCGAAGCGAACAACATCGCCATTCGCGGCAGCATCGAACCGAACGGCGGCAAGCGCGCCATCGTCACCAGCACGGTCGAGCATCCGGCGACGGACGAGCCGTGCGATCTGGTGGCGCGAGAAGGCTACGCCGTTCATCGTATCAAGGTTGGTGACGACGGCCGCATCGATATTGATGAGGCACGTCGCGTCATCCGCAACGGTGTCGGCCTTGTGACGATGATCCACGCGCAGAACGAAACCGGCGTGCTGCAACCGGTTGCGGAGATTGCCGCCGCCGCGCGTGAACACGGTGCACTGATGCATATCGATTCCGCGCAGGCCGTCGGCAAGATCGCCGTCGACGTCAGGGCGCTCGGCGTCGACATGCTGTCCATCGCCGGCCACAAACTCTACGCGCCGAAAGGTATCGGCGTGCTTTACGTCCGTCGCGGCGTGCGGACACAGTCGGTGTTGCGTGGCGCAGGCCAGGAATCCGGCCGCCGTCCCGGCACCGAGAACGTCGCCTCCATCGTCGGCCACGGAGAAGCCTGCCGCCTCGCCGCCGAGCGGCTGCGCGACGGCGGCACCGAGCGGATGACGGTGCTGACGCGCGCATTGCTCGCACGGCTGCAACAGGCAATTCCGGATATCATTCTGACGGGGCATCCGACAGCGCGACTGCCGAACACGCTCAACGTCCTGTTTCCCGCCGTCTCCGGCCGCGCGGTGCTGGAAGCATGTCCGCAGGTGATGGCCTCCACCGGCTCGGCCTGTCACGCCGACCGCGAAGAAGCCTCCGCGATCCTGCGCGCCATGGGTATTGCCGAGCACAAGGCGCTCGGCGCGGTTCGGCTGTCGCTCGGCGCGACCATCACGGCGCGCGAGATCGACGACGCAGCCGATGCACTTGCCGAGGCGTGGCGCAAGTGTGTGGCCGGAACTGCGCGCGCATCGTAGATTGCACGTAGAAATCGTCACGCCTTCGGGGCCGGTTCTTGCTGACCGCGTCCGGGATACAACATGAATCTGTTCATCTTCGGCCTCGGCTATAGCTGCCGGCATTTTCTCGATCGCTTTGCCGGCGACTACACAAATATCTCGGCCACCGTTCGCGACGCGTCGCGCCACACCGCGAGAAGCGATTGCGAAATTCTCAGCTTCGGTCCCGACCGCGCCGATCCCCTCATCGCCGCGCGTCTCGCGCAGGCCGATCTGCTGCTGGTTTCGGTGCCGCCGTCCGGCAGCGGCGATCCGGTGCTCACGGCCTTCGGCGATGCCATCAAAACCAGCCGCATTCGCCGCATCGTCTATCTCTCGACGGTGGGCGTTTACGGCGATCATGGCGGCCAATGGATCGACGAGACCGCACCGGTCGCGCCCAGTCCCGGTCGCCGTGCGGCGCGCGCGACGGCGGAAGGTGACTGGATCGCGCTCGCAGGCAAACGCACCAGCATCCTGCGGCTTGCCGGCATCTACGGCCCAGGGCGCAACGCGCTGACCAATCTGCGCGCCGGCACCGCGCGCCGCATTGTCAAACCGGGACAGGTGTTCAACCGCATCCACGTCGCCGATATCGCGCGCGCCATTGCAGCGGCCTTCGCCCATGAGACGACCGGCATCTGGAACGTCTGCGACGACGAGCCCGCGCCGCCGCAGGACGTGGTGACGTTCGCTTCCGAACTGATGGGCATCGCGCCGCCGCCGGAGATCGATTTCGCGAGCGCCGGCCTCAGCGATATGGCGCGCAGCTTCTACGCCACCAACAACCGCGTCGCGAACGCGCGGATGAAGCGCGAGTTAGAAGTCGAACTCGCCTGTCCGACCTATCGCGAGGGGCTCAGGGCACTCTGGGCTGCGGGTGAAGGCGCGGGATAACACTAGCTTGAGGTGGGCTTTGGATCGCCTCGTCACGAACGTTCCTCGCAATGACGAACAAGTCCGTCCCCGGCGTCTCCCTAGCCGCCCTTCGCCGCCATCTTTTCCATTTCGGTGATCGCCAGCAGCGAATGGGCATAGGCGCCGCCGGCGCGCATTTCCGCGGCGACCCAGATCGCCTCCATCAATTCTTCCTGCGACGCGCCATGGCGCAGCGCCGCCTTTGTGTGGCCGGAAATGCAGTAAGGGCATTGCGTGGTATGCGCGACCGCCACCGCGATCAGTTGCTTGATCTTCACCGGCAACGCGCCCTCGGCGAACACTTTCTGGCTGAAGGCCTGGAACGCCGCCTCGGCTTCGGGCGCGAGCGCCTTCCGCTTTTCGGCCAGTTCGCGCGTGGCTGCGGGATATAATCCGTCCGACATTCTCGTTCTCCTGATCCAAGCGAATGCGCGCGGACCGAGACACGAGATGCAATCGCCGCCACGTTTATGGCGGTTGGCCATCGCAGCGACCCGCCGCGCGAAGAGTTCGATTGAACGCCCGCGCCGCGCGCGTTGCAAGCGCTCAGCCTTGCGCCTTTCGGCTGATGCGAACGGTGTCAGATCGCTTGCAGCACCAGGCGATTGAGCCGCGCGGTGAACGCCGCCGGGTCTTCCGGCAACTCGCCTTCGAGGATTTGCGCCTGCTCCAGCAACAACAGCGAAAGATCGTCGCGCCGCGTCGTGTCGTCGGAGGCGGTGACGGCGGCCACCAGCGGATGCCGCGGATTGATCTCGAGGATCGGCTTGGTCCGGCCGCCACGCTGCTGCTGCGCCAATAGCCGCTCAAGTTCACGGTCCGGTCCGAAGCTGCCTGCGACGATGCACGACGCGCTGGTGGTGAGACGGCGCGACACCTTCACGTCGGCGACGCGCTCGCCGAGGCTCGCCTTGACGGCCGCGACGACCGCGGCCTCATCCACAGCCGTCTCGTCCTTCGGCTTGTCCTTGTCGTCGAGCAGCGGGATCAGGTCGAAATCGATATCGCCCTGACTCAGCGACTTCAGCGGCTTGCCTTCGAAATCGAATTGCCCCGACGTCCAGAACGCATCGACCGGATCGGTGAGCAGCAGCACCTCGATGCCGCGCGCGGACGCCGCCTCCAGCATCGGATTGGACTTCAGGCGCTCGATGCTGTCGCCGACGAGGAAATAGATCTCGGTCTGGTTCGGCTTGAGATCGGCGAGGTATTGCTTCAGCGAGCGGCGGTCGCCCGACGTGGTGATGAAGCGCGCCAGCGCCAGCAATTTCTCGCGGCGCTCGAAGTCCTCGTAAAGCCCTTCCTTGATGACCGGGCCGAACGCATCCCAGATCTTGTCGAACTGTTCCGGCTGCTTCTCGCTCAGCGTCTCCAGCTCGGAGATGACGCGGCCGGTCACTGCCTTGCGAATTTGCGCGAGTTGCGGATTGTTCTGCAACATCTCGCGCGAGATGTTCAGCGGCAGGTCCTCGCTATCGACCACGCCGCGGATGAAACGCAGATAAGGCGGCAGCAGGTCCGCGTCGGCGGTGATGAACACGCGCCGCACATAGAGCTTCACCCGCCCCTTGCGCGACGGCTCGAACAGGTCGAACGGTTTCGCGGACGGCGCGAACAGCAGCACGGCATATGCCTGCCGGCCTTCGGCGCGGTAATGCAACGTCATTGCCGGTTCGTCGAACGCGCCCGCGATGGATTTGTAGGCGGCGGAATAATCCTCCGCCGTCAATTCGGATTTCGAGCGCTGCCACAGCGCGCTGGCCGAATTGATCTGCTTCGCCTCGCCGTCATCGCCCACCAGTTCGATGGGAAACTGGATGTTGTCGGAATAGGCATGGACGATGCGCTCGATCCGCGCCGGTTCGAGATAGTCCTTTGCCTCGGGTTTGAGATGCAGCACGATCTTGGTGCCGCGCGCGACGCGCTCGACATCTTCCGCAGTGCCCGGCGTCACCGTGAACCCGCTGCCGCCGGACGACGACCACACCCATGCCTCGTTGGTGCCAGCGCGCCGGCTGGTAACCACCACACGCTCCGCCACCATGAAGGCGGCGTAGAAGCCGACGCCGAACTGGCCGATCAGGCTGGCGCCATCCTTCGCCTCTTTCAGCCGCGCAACGAACGATTTCGTGCCCGAGCGCGCGATGGTGCCGAGATTGTCGATCAACTCCTGACGATCCATGCCAAGGCCGCTATCGATCACCGACAACGTATTCGCCGCCTTGTCGGGAACGATGCGGATCGCCAGCGCCCCGCCCTGCTCCATCAATTCCGGCTTGGCGATGGCCTCATAGCGCAACTTGTCGCAGGCGTCGGAGCCGTTGGAAATCAGTTCGCGCAGGAAGATGTCGGTCTCGGAATAGACCGAATGCACCATGAGCTGCAAAAGCTCGGCCACTTCGGCCTGAAACGGTTGGGCTTCGCTGCTGGAATCAATCGTCGACATCACCAAAATCCTGGCTGGTTCATTCAAATAGGACGGAAGGATTTTGATATAGCGCGCCGCAGGCGTGGATCAAGCGCCCCAGCCGGCCGATCTGAACATCATCGGGTGCAGGGCTTGGCGATGGCATTCACCGCGGCCCGGGGAAAGCGGCGCTCTCGTCGCAGAGCTCTGTTTCGATAAAATCGGAACAGAGCTCTGGATTTTTGTTCTAACGCGTTTTCTGCGTGCGAGCCGGTATCTACTTCGCCCGAAAACGCTTTAAGACCCTCAGCGCTGATGGCCGAGGCCGATACCGAGCTTCATGGCCTTCTGGCGCAGCGAGCCGACAGTCCGCTTGGTCAGCTTGGCGATTTTCTCGACCGGCGTGCGCGCTTTCGAATGCGCGCGCAGTTCCTTGATATCCGCCTTCGAATACGGACGGCGTGCGATCTTCTTCGCCTTTGACACTGATTTGGGCGCCGTTTTCTTCGCCGTCTTTTTCTTCGCTGTCTTCGCCGCCTTGGTTTTCCGCGCGACTGTTTTAGCTTTGCGAGCCACTGATTTCTCCTTGTCTAGACAAGCGTACCGGGAGCGAAGCGGATCTGATATCGCAACCCGGCGTAGAGCGGGTTCGTCAGGCGCGTATCAAATCCAAGACCTCCACCAGCGGCGTCTGCTTGCTCGTGGTTCTCATCAATCCAGCTTTGCGAACAAGCCCACACCCTGGGATGCAAATGCTGAGAATGAACCACTAGCACACATCGCCGCGACTGCAACTCACACGATTAGTAAGATTCAACGCCTGGAAGTGACATGACACTACGATGTGATCATCACGTCATGACGAAATGATCACTTCGAATAGCAGTTATCGGTGCCATACAACCGCGATGCAGGGTTGCAACGCGTGTCGCAAAGTAATCATTCGAATCGCTGAATCGTGTTCGCATCGTCCCCAACAAACTGACAACAAAGCCATTCGCGCCCAAGGAACCGGGCGCAAGACCGCCAGTCATTGGATTCATTCCCGGATTGCCCGCGCTCAATTTGATATTGACAAACGATTTCGTCATTATCAAACTTGACGCGGACAGGCCCGCATGGGCTGATGCGCCATTCCGCCGCCGCCAGAGCGGACAATTAATGGGGAGTGAACACATGAAGAAGCCTTTGCTGATCTGCGCCTTACTCGCCGCAATGACGACGACGGCGTCGGCGCAAATATCGGATGACGTCGTCCGCATCGGCGTGCTGACCGACCTCTCGAGCTGGGGCCGCGACAACAGCGGCCCGGGTTCCGTGCTCGCCGCGCAGATGGCGGTCGAGGAATTCGGACCCACTGTGCTCGGCAAGAAGATCGAGATCGTCAGCGCCGACCATCAGATGAAGACCGACGTCGGCGTTCAGATCGCGCGCGAGTGGTTCGACACCGGCAAGGTCGACGCCGTGGCGGATATTCCGAATTCCGGAATCGCCATTGCCGTCGCCAACATGGCCAAGGAACGCAACAAGATCGCGCTGTTGTCCGGCCCCGGCGCGAGTTCGCTGACCAACGAATTGTGCAGCCCGAACACCGTGCATTTCGCCTATGACACCTACGCGCTGTCGAAGGTGACGGCCTCTGCCGTGCTCGCGGAAGGCGGCAAGTCGTGGTTCTTCGTCACCGCCGACTATGCCTTCGGCCATGCGCTCGAAAAGGACGCCACCCACTTCATCAAGCTGCTCGGCGGCACCATTGTCGGTGGCGTCAAGCATCCGACGAACACCGCAGACTTCTCGTCCTTCATCCTGCAAGCGCAAAGCTCCAAAGCCAACGTCGTCGCCTTCGCCAATGCCGGTCAGGACACCGACAACGCCATTAAACAGGCCGGCGAATTCGGCCTCGTGCAGGGCGGGCAAAAGCTGGTCGGCCTGTTGATGTTCGATACCGACGTCCACGCCATCGGCCTGCAGGGCGCGCAAGGCACCTACATGACCACGGCGTCGTACTGGAACATGGACGACAAGACCCGCGCTTGGTCGAAGAAGTTCTTCGCCAAGACCAACGTGATGCCGACCATGATCCACACCGGCGTCTATGGCTCGGTGCTGCACTATCTCAAGGCAATCAAGGCCGCCGGCACCGACGATCCGGCCAAGGTGATGGCCAAGATGCGCGAACTGCCGATCGAGGACACGTTCGTTCACGGCGGCAAGCTGCGCGCGGACGGCCGCGTCATCCGCGACATGTATCTGGCGCGCGTGAAGAAGCCGTCGGAATCCAAGGAGCCGTGGGACTATCTGGAGATCGTCAAGACCATCAAGGGCGAAGATGCCTATCGCCCGGTCTCGGAATCCAAGTGTCCGCTGCTCAAGAAGTGAGGTGATGACGATGACGAACGGGACTCTTGGGGCAAACACTTACGATTGCGACGTGCTGGTGGTGGGTTCTGGCGCTGCCGGCATGTCGGCGGCGGTCACCGCCGCGCATCGCGGCCTCAAGGTCCTGATCGTCGAGAAGGAGCAGCGCTTCGGCGGCACCACGGCCCGCTCCGGCGGATGGCTGTGGATTCCCGGCACGTCGCTGGCGCGCGCCTGGGGCATTAATGAGGCCCCGGACGCCGCCCGCACCTACCTGCGCCACGAGGCCGGCAACAACTTCGACGCCGCGCGCGTCGATGCGTTTCTGTCCGCCGGCCCGGAGGCGGTGGATTTCTTCACCACGCAGACCGCGCTGCGCTTCGACATGCCGCTGACCTTCCCCGACTATCACGCGGAAGCGCCGGGCGGCACGCAAGGCGGCCGCTCGATGGTGACGCGTCCGTTCGACGGCCGCGAACTCGGCGATTACATCAAGCATCTCGGCGCGCCGCTGCCGGAACTGACGGTATTCGGCATGATGCTGGGCTCCGGCAAGGAGATCATCCACTTCATGCGCGCGACCAAGTCGCTGACCTCGGCGTTCTATGTCGCCAAGCGATTGTCGAAACATTTCCGCGACGTGATGAAGCACGGCCGCGGCATGACGTTGACTAACGGCAACGCGCTCGCGGGACGGCTCGCCAAATCGGCGTTCGATCTCAAGGTGCCGCTTTGGCTGTCGTCGCCGGTGCGCGAACTGGTCGTCGACAACGGCGCGGTGCGCGGCGCCATCGTGCAACATGAAGGCAAGGACGTGCGCGTCAGCGCGACGCGCGGCGTGGTGCTTGCCTGCGGCGGCTTCCCGCATGACGTGGCGCGGCGCAAGGCGATGTTCCCGCACGCACCGACCGGCGCGGAGCATTATTCCCCCGGCCCCACCGGCAACACCGGCGACGGCTTGCGTCTGGCGGAAACCGCCGGCGGCAGCGTCGAGGATCGTTTGCCGAACGCCGCCGCATGGGTGCCGGTATCGGTGACCACACGCAAGGACGGCAGCAAGGGCGTGATGCCGCACTTCATCGACCGCGCCAAACCCGGCGTCATCGCCGTGATGCGCGACGGACGCCGCTTCACCAACGAGGGCAATTCGTACCACGACTTCGTTCAGGCGATGGTGAAGGCGGCGAAGCCCGGCGAGGAGATCGCAGCGTTCCTGATCTGCGATCACCAGTCGCTGCGCAAATACGGGCTCGGTTGCGTGCCGCCGTTCCCGATGCCGCTCGGCCATCATCTCAAGACCGGTTACCTGGTGCGCGGCGCGACGCTTGGCGAACTCGCGAAGACCGCCGGCATCGATGCGAAGAATTTTGAAGCGAGCGTCGCCGAGTTCAACGCGGAAGCCGCCAACGGCACCGACTCTCGTTTCGGCAAGGGCACGCGCGCCTACAACCGCTATCAGGGCGACGCGCTGCATGGCCCCAACCCCTGCATCGCGCCGGTCGAACATGGCCCGTTCTACGCCATCAAGATGGTGATCGGCGATCTCGGCACCTATGCCGGCATTCGCACCGATGAGAACGCGCGCGCGCTCGACGCCAGCGGCCAACCGATCCCCGGCCTTTACGCCGCGGGCAACGATATGGCGAGCATCATGGGCGGCAACTATCCCGGCGCAGGCATCACGCTCGGCCCGGCGCTGACGTTCGGCTACATCGCCGGCCGCCATCTCGCCTCCTCCGCACCGCAAGGCGTCTAAGTCATGAGCGCGCCGCAATTGCTCGCAGGACGACTGGCGCTGGTGACCGGCGCGGGCCAAGGCAACGGCCGCGCCATCGCGCTCGGCCTCGCCGCGCATGGCGCCGATGTCGTTGTGACCGACATCGATACGGCAGCGGCGCAACAGACGGCGGCCGATGTCAGCGCACGCGGGCGACGCGGCTGGTCCTACACGCTCGACGTCACCGACGTGGACGCCTGCGCGGCGCTGGCGAAGAGCGTGACCGACGACGTCGGCCCCGTCGCGATCCTCGTCAACAACGCCGGCATCATCATTCGCGAGACCATCGATTCACCCCGCGCACACGACAACTGGCGGCGCGTGCTCGACGTCAATCTCAACGGCGTTTTCAACGTCACCCATGCTTTCCTTCCGGCGCTGCGGCAGACGCACGGGACCGTCATCAATATCGGCTCGATCGCGTCGTTCGTCGGCGTCGCCGATACGCTCGGCTATTCGCCGTCGAAGGGTGGTGTGAAGCTGCTGACGCAATCGCTGGCGCGCGAACTCGCCCGCGACGGCATCCGCGTCAACGCCATTGCGCCGGGCGTGATCGAAACCGCGATGACCAAAGCGACGCGCGAAGATCCCGCGCGGCTCGCCGGCTTCGTCGGCCGGACCCCGCTCGGCCGCGTCGGCCAGCCGGATGAACTTGTCGGCCCCGTGGTGTTCCTCGCCTCCGACATGGCGTCTTATGTCAGTGGCGTCACGCTGCCGGTGGATGGGGGCTTTCTTGCGGTCTAACGCACGGCGAGTGTAGAGCACGCGACCATGGGCAAAAAGTCTCGCGGCATTCAATCCATCGAGGTCGGCGGGCAGTTGCTGCGCGCGCTGGCGCGAAGTCTCGAGCCGATGATGTTGCGGGACCTCGCGCGCGAGGCCGGCATGACGCCGGCCAAGGCGCATCCCTATCTCGTCAGTTTCCTGCGTCTCGGCCTGATCGAGCAGGACGAAGCCACCGGCCATTATGAATTCGGTGCGTTCGCGCTCGAACTCGGCCTCATCAGCCTGCACCGCCTGTCCGCCGTCCGCATCGCCACGCCGAAGATCGCGGCGCTGGCGCGCGAGATTAATCACGCCGTCTCGCTATCGGTGTGGGGCACCTACGGCCCAACCGTGGTCCGGCTCGAGGAATCGAGCCACCCCGTCCACATCGTCATGCGGGTCGGCTCGGTGATGAGTATGCTGGAGACGGCGACGGGCCGCATCTTCTCCGCGTTTCTTCCACCCAATGTCGTCAAGGCCGCGCTGGAGACGAAACTCGACCGCCTCGGCGTTGGTTACTCCGGCAAGAAATCGCTGCACAGCGCCGAGACAGAAGCCATGCTGGCCGATGTCCGCAAGCGCGGCATCACCCGCGCCATCAGCGATCCGCTCCCCGGCGTCAATGCGTTCGCAGCCCCGGTATTCGATCATACCGGCGCCGTGGTGCTCTCGATCACCGCGATGGGCCCGGCCGGCACCTTCAACACCGATTGGCACAGCCCGATTGCCAAAGCCCTGCTCGACTGCACCCACGACATCTCGCTGCGTCTGGGCTACGCGAATCATCGCCCGCCGCGCGGCAAAACCTGATCTCAGGTCGGCAAGACGAAGCGCACCAGCAACAAGCCGGCGCAGACCAGGAACACCAGCGACAGCGTCACCGCCGCGGTCACCTTGCCGCCGACCTCGCGGATCACCCGCAGATCGACGCCGAGGCCGAGCGCCGCCATCGACAGCACGGTGAGCACGCTGGCGACGGTCTGGATCACCGGCAGCGTCGAATCCGGAATCAGTGCGAACGAACGGCACGCTGCCAGCACGAAAAACGCGATGATGAACCACGGCACCGCCTTGAAGAAACCGAGTTGCACGCTCTGCCCCTCCCCGCCGCGTGCGAGGCGGCGCGCGCCGAGCGCGATGCAGGCCACCACCGGCCCCAGCATCATCACCCGCACCAGTTTCACCAGCGTTCCGATCTGCACCGCGACCAGTCCCACCGGCACGGTCGCCGCCAGCACCTGCGGCACCGCGTACACGGTGAGACCGGCAAGAATGCCGTACTGCGTTTCGGACAGCGCCATCACCGGCACCAGGATCGGCAATCCCAGCACGATGATCACGCCGAGAATGGCGGTGAACGAGATCGACGAGGCGATGTCGTCGGAATTGGCATTGATCACCGGCGCCACCGCGGCAATCGCGGAGTTACCGCAGATCGAATTGCCGCAAGCGACGAGAATCGCCATCCGCGTCGACAGCCCGAGCGCGCGGCCGATGCCGTAGCTTACCAACAGCGACAGCACGACGATGGTGACGATCGCCGCCAGCAGCACCACGCCGGACGACGCGATCACCGCGAACGTCACTGACGCGCCGAGCAGCGCGACGGCGACCTCCAGCAGTTGCTTGGCGCTGTAGGCGATGCCGGCGCGCCATCGCGCTCCCGGCGTCCACGCCGAGCGCAACGCCATGCCGAGCAGGATCGCAATGACGATCGCCTCAAGATAAGGGTGTCCGAGCGTGCGCTCCTGGATCGCCTGAACACCCACCGCGAGCGCGGTGATGACGGCGCACAGCGCGATGCCGGGGAGCAGCGTTGCGATCTTGGTTGAAAGGGAGGATGGGCTGGCGGGCTGGCCGGCGGAGCGGAGCTGGTCTGACACGGAATATCCTTCAATGCAGAAGGAATATGCGTTGCGACGGCGATAATTGGAAATATTATTCTCGGATAGGCCAATAGAGATAGGTTATGTCGCTCAACCTCCACCTGTTTCGCATGTTCGCGGCGGTCGTCCGCACCGGCAGCTTCTCGCGCGCCGCCGAGGCGCTGAACATCAGCCAACCGGCGATCTCGAAAGGCGTTCGCGACTTCGAATTGCAGGTCGGCTGCCGCCTGCTCAATCGAACGCCGAAGGGCGTGGTGCCGACCGACGAGGGCCTCGCGCTGTCGCGCCACGCCGAAACGCTGTTCGCAGTGGAGCGCGCTGCCGAGGACGAACTCTCCGCGCTGCGCGGCCTGCACAACGGCTCGCTGCGGATCGGCGCCAGCACTACCATCGCGACCTATATGCTTGCGCGCTATCTTGGCGCGTTTCATCGCGCGCATCCCGACGTCGATCTGTTCGTGGTCAGCGCCAACACCCGCGACATCGCCGAGCAGATGGCCAATCAGGATATCGACATCGGCCTTGTCGAAGGCCCGGTCGAGGTACGCGGGTTGATGGCAGTGCCATGGCAAACCGACGTGATGGCGCTGATCGTGGCGCCGGATCATCCCTTCGCGCGCGACACGCAACCGATCGATCCGAAGCGGCTTGCCGATGAAATCATGATCGTCCGCGAGCCCGGCTCCGGCACCCGCGAGGTGGTGGCGAAAGCGCTGGCCGCGCACGGCATCGAGCCGACGCGCACGCTGGAGATCGGCAGCACAGAGGCGATCAAGCAGGTGGTCGCCGCCGGCGTCGGCGTCTCGATCGTGTCGGAAGCGGCGGTCGCCGATCAGGCCGAACAGGGGCGACTGAAACTGATCCCGATGCAGAACGTCACCATCGCGCGCAGCCTGTGGCGGCTGACCTCACCCGGACGTGTCGCCATGCCCGCGGCGCGCGCTTTCGAGAAGATGCTCAGTGACCGGAAGACTTTCCCGAGTGAACCGGTGCTGACGATTATCTGACGTCGACCTGCCGGACGTTCTCGACGTTGGCGAATCCGGAGGTCTGCGCCGTCGAGAAGCAGGCAATGCGCGCCAGCACGATCAACACCACCACCAGGCAGAACAGGCCCGCTCCCACGCGCGCGCGTCGACGCGCGCCGGAGCCGCTTTCGACGCGCGTGTTATCGTTCCGCAGATACGGAACAACACCACCATAAGCGTCAAATTGCTGCGCCAACATTCCGGCTCCGCCCATCATTCACCACACCAACATGGTGTTGCGCGCGAGCCGTCCTGACAATGGTTGGGAATTTCGAATTTGGCGCCGATCGGAGACGCTTTGCAGCGTCCTCCGTGCCCCGCCGGCCAAACCGTTCTTTCGCGGGTCGCAATGGTATGA